>TARA_R110002124_G_scaffold59143_2_pt1 | contig 16477 bp, 12 predicted proteins | sample TARA_R110002124 | Tara Oceans TARA_R110002124 (sample SAMEA4397445) | marine metagenome | biome: Polar Biome; feature: [SRF] surface water layer (ENVO:00010504); material: water (ENVO:00002006), including particulate matter (ENVO:01000060) such as... | depth 5 m | reverse complement strand
AAGCCCTTGCCGGTCTTCAGATAGGAGCCGCATTCGCTGGCTTCGCCGCAGGCAATGCGCGCGCCCATCGGTAACCGCTTCATCACCCCCGATTTGAAATCCGGCTCGATGAAGACCAGCGCCGCGCGGGCCGAGACCAGATGGGTCGGCTCCGGCGTTTTCTTGCGGTGCTGCAGTGCATGGACCGGCACATAGCCGACATAGCCGTCATGGCCGCAATAGCCCCAGGCCCAGTCACCGGCGATATCCAGCACATGGAAATCCTCGCCGTGCAGCAGTTCGGAGATCGCTTCGTGATCCTTGCCACCCTGCTTGCGGAGCATCGCCTTGGGTGCGGAACAGCGCATCGGCATCGATTCGGCATAATGCGGCGCGAACATCTTGCCGGCCAGCGCGATGTCCGCCAGGTCGCCGCGATGCGCGGTGATCCGGGGATCGAAATCCCCTTCCGGACCAATCAGCACGAATTTCGCGTGCGCGCCAGTATCTGCAGCTTTCATGTCCATGCGTATAGAAATCCCAATAGCGTAAAAAATGTCCGTGACTCTGCGGCTTCTGCGCCCTGTTACAAAGCCGTGACAATCGACCGCCTTTAAACGACCTGGGGGCGGTTAATCAAGCGGTGTCGCTTCTGCCTGGCTCGGCGGCGCGAAACTTCGCTGCTGGGCAGGATGCAGAATCGGGAATAGTCTATTGGGCCACGACCATCCATTTGCCGTCAAAACGCGCCCAGTAGCTGCCGCTGGACCAGCCATATGTGCCATCCTCGGCCTTGTAGACCACGCGCACCGGAGACTGCATGTCGGCGTCGACAACCTGATAAACGCGGCCGCCCAGCACCGGTGTGATGCTATAGGTTTTGGCGATTTCGGCGGTGCCGTTGGTCAGCACCTCTCGCGCAAAGGCCTTGGCGCTATCGACCGGATATCCGCGCCGTTCGGCATCCCGGAACATCGGTGCCTGCGAAGCGAAGATCGTATCGATATCGCGCGCAACAGCGGCCCTCTGGAAACTCTCGATCGCTTCTGCCAGTCCAGCGTCCCCGGCAATCTCGGCGCTCAGATATTCCGCGGCGACCGGTCGGTCATGGAAAAAAGTGAGAATCTTCGTGCCCGGCGCGTCAAATACCGCTTCGTCGACAAAGTCGTCGCCGGGTATCGCGCCGCGGCAGCCCTGGGTGATCGAAAAGCGCGCATCGTCCCCGTCATATTCGATCCGGATCTCGTTCTCGCCCTCGACCAGCCAGTCGGTAAAGGTGCCGCCACCGCTGCCCGGTCCCTCTTCCGTGCGAAAATAAACATCGTTGACGAATATCCTGGCGCTGCCCGACCCCAGCCGGTCCTGCAGGCCATGTTCGGTGATGCAGGTCTCCCCGCCCTCCTCCTGGGTTGCGGCAATCGTGGTCAGGGCAATGGCGGCGGCGAACAGGCCGCGCAGGATGTTTGCTGTTATCATGCGCCACACTTGCCGTAAATATCGCGGCGGTCAAGTCACGAGGATGATTGCCCGGATCGGCGGGCCCGGACCTGCCGCCGTGAACCGTTCGCCCTATCCTATGCTCAGGCCATCCCCACAAACGACCAATCTGACGACCATATTCATCGACCAGCAATAATTGCCCGACCACTCATGCGGTTCATGCGGCATTTTTCCGGGCAGCCACCGTCCGGCCCAACAGAAGGAGCAAATAATGAACGACCTTTCCCCCACACAGACCACAGGCCTCCTGCTCGGCGCGCTGGCGCTATGGACGCCGGCCAGCGCCTCCGCGCAGCAGGAAGCCAGAGAGGACATCGTCGTCAGCGGCCAGCAGGAGACGCCCTATGCAGAACCGGATCTGGCCACCGCGCCAGAAGGACCCGAGGTCGAGGGCATCATCTCCGCGCGCAGCGGCGACCGCCTGCAGGTTACGGCCGAAGACGGCACCAGCACGGTCATCGCTTTCAACGATGCCACCCGAATCAAGGCCAGCAAGGGCTTTCTCGGTCTCGGCCGCGAAACGCTCGCCGCGGATGCGCTGCTCAACGGCCTGCCCGTCTCGGTCGAGACTGTGCAATATGGCAGCGAACTGGTCGCCAGCCAGATCAGCCTGCGCAACAGCGATCTGAAGACCGCCACCATGATCCACAACGGCACCGCCCAGGGCTTCGCCGAGCAGACTGCGGCGACCGAGGCGCTGCGCGGTCGCATGGGCGATATCGACCAGTATAATATCAAGGGCACGACCAACGTGAATTTCGACACCGGCAAGGCCGTCCTGTCCGCCGAGGGCAAGGCCGATCTGTGCGCCACGGCCCAAGCGGCCGAAGCGATGGACAACGCGCTGCTGCTGGTCGTCGGCTATACCGATTCCACCGGCAGCGACGAGCTGAACCAGCGACTGAGCGAAAAGCGCGCCGGCCGCGTCGTCAACTATATCCAGCAATATTGCGGCTGGAAGCCCTATCGCATGCTGACCCCGACCGGCATGGCGAAAGCCGACCCGCTGGCGAGCAACGACACCGCCTACGGCAAAGCCCAGAACCGCCGGGTGGCGGTCAATATCCTGGTCAGCAAGGGCCTCGACGGCCTGTAAACCCAGCGGGATGCGCCCCGGCGCATCCCGAAATTCCCGGGCGGGAGCCGTGATTTGCGTCGATGTCTGCAAGTGGGTGGCTTGTTGTCTGTCCGTTTTTGGTCGGATAATTGGAAAAGCGGACATTGCCTGCCGGTCCATGCCCTTCTCCCACAGCGCTTAACAGAGGCGGGTGCGGGAGTAGGTGATGCGAAATCGTGGCATATTCTCGCGGTACCAAGAACTGATCTCAGACAGTTTTGTAGGTGACCTCATCAAGCTTGAGCGGTTCGCCACAATGGTCGCACGCCATGACCATTTCCAACGCCGACTGGCAGGGACGATGCGAAAGAAGGAGCGGCGGTCCCTTTTCGTCAGCATAATAGCGATCACCCCATTGCAGCAGCGAAAGGATCACTGGATATAGGGCCCGGCCTTTTTCTGTAAGGCGGTACTCATAACGCGGAGGCAGGTCACAATATTGAGTTGCATGAAGAATACCCTTGTCAATCAATTCCGTGATGCGGCCCGAAAGGATATTTGGTGCCATTTGCGTATCTGTCTGGATCTGGTCAAACCGGTGAAAGCCAGAAAACATAGCCCTCACGATCAAGGTCGACCACCGATCCCCATAAAGCCCGATGACTGTATCTACGAGAGTAGCCTTGTCGCGGCGGGCGGTGACGGCCTTGGATGGACGTCGTCTTGTACTGTAAACGGGAATGACCTGTGCCAAGCCTGGCCCGGCTTTCCAACCGACATCGCGCGGGTCAATTTCCTCCGTGCACGACTTGCAGGTAGCGCGTGGTTCAGCCACGTGATCGCAAGTCTTGTGCACCAATTGCACGGTGAAACCACGCTCCCCAGATTCCCAACGATGCTGCCAACCAAGCATAGCAAGGGCAACGGGAAACAGGGCCCGGCCTTTATCTGTCAAGCGGTAGAAGCTGCGACGCCCTTTTGGTTCAGGATTCTTTACCAGACAGTCTTCGACGACTAGCTTCTTTAGCCGGTCACTCACGACCGAACGGGGGACGCCGGTCTCTTCGACAAAAGCTTCGAAAGTGTTCGTTCCCAGAAACGCGCGTTCCATTATCAACAGGACTGGAACGTCGCCGACAACCTCTAGCGCACGCCAAATCGAACAAGCACGGATGGTCGCCATCTTCATCAAGATCGCCTATAGCGCGTCATTGCCCGCTTAGTCGATCAGCAATCGCCTGATAGGCCGGTAGGCTCACGTTATCGATATTTGCGTTCGCGGCCAATGGGTGAGAAGCAAGGCGAACGATAACCATCTCGGTGGCAGGATCGATATAGATCGTCTGGCCATGGACTCCGCGCGCGGCGAACGCGCCGTTGCGATTGTGGCTGACCCACCACTGGTTGCGATAGCTCCAGCCCGGCAATGTCTTGTACCCCGCCTTGGCAAAATCGGTTTTGCTGGCGCCATAGCGTATCGCTTGGACAACTTTTTTTGGAACGATCTGCTGCCCATTGAACTGGCCATCCAGCCTCATCATCTCGCCGAACCGAGCATGATCGCGCAGCGTCGCGTTGAGCCCGCCTGCTGCCCATCCTGTTCCATGTGAATCGACTAAAATATAGGCATCCTCCTCTGACCCCAATCGGCCCCAGATGCGCTCTTGTATAACGTCAACTGGATTGCGACCGGTCACGCGAGCAATCAGCCAACCCAGCACTTCAGTATTGACTGATTTGTAGACAAATTGCGAGCCGTGCTCGCCCTCCTTCCGTAAAGTCGAGAGATAAGCATAGTAGCCATCCGGGCCTTCATAATCGGTCGGACGCGGAAAGATGCCACCTGCCAAAGCGAAGGCGAATACATCTGCCTTGGGATCGGTATAATCTTCCGAATAGTGAATGGCCGTCGTCATATCGAGTATTTGCCGCACGGTTGCATCGCCAAACCCGCTTTCAACCAATTCCGGAATGTAATGTGCGACCGTCTGTTTCTCATCCAACAAGGACTCCTCGACCAGCATTGCTGCGAGCGTACCGTAATAGGACTTAGTCATCGAGAACGACATGTGCGGAGTGTGCCGCTTAGTTACCCCGAAATAGCGTTCGTAGACGATATTGCCGCGGTGTAGGACAAGTATCGCATCGGCATAGCTGGCCTGCAACGCCTCGTCCCAGCGCATAGGCTTGTCGCTTCCCAAGGGAAGGAAGGTCACTGCATCAAGATCTTTCCGCAGTTGACGAGATAGCGCGCTTGGCGGCCCGTCACCGCGCCGCAAATTGGCGGTCGGGAACAGTGTCCGCATATTGGAGAAAGCCCAGCGAGTACGCGGGAACTGATAATAGCTCCCGTCCTCTTGTCGTACCACTTTGTCGTCTGGGGGCGGACTACCTTGCATCCACCCCATCGTGACCGGATCGCTTTCGGCGGGGCTTGCCGGCCTCTGTTGCGCCTGCGCCGAAGCGCAGGTCGCGAACAGAAAAAATGGCAGGATGGAACGGGTTAAGGTGCGTCCCACCGACCTAGAATTTCACGTCAAACTGCAAGGCTATGTTGCGTGGGCGGTCATAGATAGCGTTGTAGGCAATACCAGCACCGCCGGTGAAAGTGGTCGCCAGCGGCAACGCCCCTGCAGTTTGCATGATCCTTTCGTTAGTGAGGTTGCGGCCGACCATTGCGATTGTCCAATTATTATCAATATGGCCGAGCGACACCCGCGCACCCATTTTCACATATCCGCTTTGACGCGTACGCGGATCAAGATTCGCGGCTGCGATGTAGCTGCTCGAGAAGTCGGCATTCAGGTTGATGCCAAACTTCATATTGCCACCAATCTCGTGACTGAAGTCGCCATTGAGGTTGCCAGACCATTTGGGTGTAAGAGCATTCCGCTGCCCACTATAGCTGCAGAACGTACCGTTATCAGGCACCTGCTGGAAGAAACATTGGCCTAGCGGGAAGTTGGTGAATTCAAAATCCAGATAAGCGATCGCACCGCTCAGCGTGAAATGATCGTCTATCGCCCAGCGCATATCTGCTTCAACGCCTTGCGTTTTTGCGCCTGATGCGTTGCGCACATTAAAACTCAGAACGCCGTCGAAGACGTTTGTCTGGAGATCCCTGTATTTCGTACGATAGGCCGATACATTGATCGCAAGATTACGTGTCTTGTATTTCAGTCCGGCTTCAAAATTGTCAGCCTGTTCGTCGCCGAACACAAAGGCACCAGGAGTTGCGACAGTTGTCGAAGTCGGGAGCGAGTTTCCGCGAATGTCAAATCCTCCTGCCTTGGATCCGCGCGCGAATGATGCGTAAAACATCAGATCGCCCGTGATGTCATATTGAATATTCGCCATCGGATTAAACGAGCTTTCGTTGAGCTTGCCCGAAATATTATGCGCTTCGATATTAAGCGCACGGAAGGTGCCGATCACCGCGGGATCACTGATTGCCGGCATCGCAGCGAGACTGAGTGGTCCACGATTGACCGCAAGCGCTCTGCTACCAGTTTTGCTCTCGTGATTGAAACGCGCGCCTAATGTCACGCGCAGAGAGTCAGTTAGCGAAATTTCGCCTTGCGCGAAGACCGAGATCAAGTCCGATTTCTGAGAGTAGACGCGATCATTTGACGTGTCTCCAAGTGCCCGAAAAGGGGTCGCAAAGAAAAATGGGTTGAACTGGACGTGGTCGGTCACACCAAGCTTTGTGTTTTGATAATAGACCCCGGCGATGTAATTGAACGGCTGGTCACCTGGTGAGGCGATCCGCAATTCTTGCGAAAACTGACGGTAATCCTCAGACTGCCGGGTGCCGTCCAACAGGGCCGGGTTCACGAAATCAACGTCGATCGTTTCTTTTACATTATAGTCGAGATAACCGGTCACTGAGGTAAGGGTATGTTCACCAAGTTCCAAATTGGCGTTGAGCACAGTGTTGAAAACTTTGTTTCGGCTCTGATAGCCCCCGTCTGCGCGTACATAATCTTCGTTAGTCTCGACAAAAAGCGGCCCCGCAAAAACCAGGCTATATATGCCTACCGGGCCAAATGCCTCGCGTGGCTGGCCCTTAGTTTTGAAGTCCGCATATTCGACTTTCAGATCAGCGGTGAGCGGGCCGTCGCCTTTGAAATCAACGATGCCGCGCACGAATGCTTCGCGCACATTGGGCTCGTTCCGGTTCTGTTTTGTGTTAAAGAAGTAACCATCCATATCACGGTAGTAACCAACGACCCTTGCGCCGACATTATCAGAGATCGGGCCGGAAAGGACACCGGTTATGCGCTTCTCTTTATGCTCAAATTCGTAGCTCGCGCTGACCGAACCTTCGAATTCTTCGGACGGGCGACGACTGACGACGTTAACAGCGCCAGCGATAGCGTTTTTGCCGAACAGGGTCGGTTGCGGACCACGCAGCACCTCGATACGCTGGAGGTCGACTAACGGCATGCGGCTTAGCTGATCGCGACCATAATATACGCCATCAACGAACATCGCGACCGACTGCTCAAAGCCCTTGTTATCGCCCGAAGCGATGCCGCGAATAGCGATACGGTTAGCGATTGCGGTTTGGGTGATCTTCAGATTCGGAATAGACGACGACACTGACTCAAGGTTGGTCTGGCCATAAGCCTCGATTGTCTCTCCGGTTACAGCCGAAATTGAAATCGGCACATCGGACAGTCCTTCGGCACGTTTTTGCGCAGTAACTACGATTTCAGCCAGACCTCCCTGCTCGTCTGCCGAGTTATCCTGTGCCCAAGCCGCCACCGGAGTGACCAACGCGGTCGTCGCAAGAATTTTCAAAACCGATTTCACAATAATAACCTCCCCATTTTGCCGACACGCGGTTGCTATTGGCGAGAGATATAAGTGCCCGCCTTGCGCATCTGATAAAAGTATGGCTATACAAGTTAATGTCTTTATGCAAGTGTTTGTCTAGATGAAGATGAGGAACTGACTAGCAATGCCTTTACCTGAACAGCTTTTGACGAATCTCGCGCTTCCGGTGATCGGTGCGCCGATGTTCCTCATTTCAGGACCGGAAATGGTCATTGCGCAGGCCAAAGCGGGCATGATCGGGAGTTTCCCGACGCCTAATGCGCGGACGCCTGAGATACTTGATGGCTGGATGCAGCAGATATCAGAGTCATTGGCGAATGATCCCAAAGCTGCCAGCTGGGCGGCGAATCTGGTCGTTCACCCGTCCAATGATCGGTTGCCCGCCGACATGGAATGCGTGCTGCGACACAAGCCGCCGCTCGTAATCACGGCCCTCGGCAGCCCGGCCAGAATCGTCGATGCCGTGCATAGTTATGGCGGGCTGGTCTTTGCCGATGTCAATTCGGTAGGCTTCGCCCGCAAAGCAGCGGCAATTGACGTCGACGGATTGGTGCTGGTCGCATCCGGTGCGGGCGGACATACTGGGCAGACTGCGGGATTCGCGTTCGTCGATGAAGTTCGCCAGTTCTGGGACGGCCCAATTGTTCTTGGCGGCGCGATTTCGACTGGCCGCGCTATTCGTGCTGCAGAAGTGCTAGGCGCTGATCTTGCTTATGTCGGAACGGCGCTGATCGCGTGTGAGGAAAGCGAAGCACAACTCGCCTATAAAGAACTGGTGGTTGCAGCTGGCGCTGAAGATATCGTGCCGTCCAACGGCATAACTGGCGTCACCGCAAACTGGCTGCGGTCTAGCCTCGTGGAAGCAGGTTATGACCCGGCGAACATGCCTACAGAAAAGACGCCCAATTTCGAAAACGCTCTGGATGATGCCAAGGCTTGGAAAAATGTCTGGTCTGCCGGGCAAGGCGTGGGGGCAGTGACCGCGATTGAGCCGATGGCGCAGATTGCTGCGCGCTTGAAACAGGAATATGGCGCGGCCTGCAGTTTGCCGCGTTTCGATGCAAAGGAGTGATGTCATGACAGTTGAACTTATTGGAAACGTGCGGTCGACCCTGAAGTCCACCGACCATCCCTATATGCAGGGGGCATGGCGCCCAACGTTCAAAGAATGGAACGCCATTTTTGCCAACGGTGATGCAGAAGTGATCGGCACCATCCCTGACGACATTGATGGGGTGTATATCCGGACCGGCGAAGTGCCAGTGCATGAGCCAATTGGCCGGTACCATCCCTTTGATGGCGACGGCCAGATTCATTCGATCAGCTTTAAAGACGGGCGGGCAAGTTATCGCAATCGCTTTGTGCGCACCAAAGGCTTTCAGGCTGAACAAGAGGCTGGCCAGGCCCTTTGGGCCGGACTGATGGAGCCTCCGCACAAATCGACCCGTCCGGGCTGGGGTGCTCAGGAGTGGCTTAAAGACAGCTCCTCAACCGATGTCGTCGTCCATGCGGGCAAGATCCTTTCGACTTTTTACCAATGCGGCGAGGGCTATCGGCTCGATCCATTCACACTTGAACAATTTGGTACTGAAGGTTGGGTGCCGCTCGATGGTGTTTCGGCACATACCAAGGTGGACGAAGCGACGGGCGAGCTGCTCTTTTTCAACTATTCAAAGCATGCGCCCTATATGCATTATGGCGTCGTTGGACCTGACAATCGGCTCAAGCATTATATTCCGATCCCGCTCGACGGGCCGCGGCTGCCGCACGACATGGCTTTTACCAAAAACTATGCCATCCTCAACGACATGCCGCTATACTGGAATCCAGAACTGCTCGAACGTAACCTGCATGTCGTGGAGTTTCATCCAGATCAAAAGACCCGCTTCGGTATTATCCCGCGATTGGGCCAGCCAGAGGATATTCGCTGGTTCGAAGCCGAGCCAACCTATACGCTGCATTGGCTAAACGCCTGGGAGGAAGGCGAGGAGATCATTCTCGATGGCTATTATCAGGAAGAGCCAATGCCTAATTCTCATCCCGATGCACCTCAAGGGTTAGAGCGGATGATGGCTTATCTTTCGCAAGGTTTGATGAAGCCCAAGCTTCATCGCTGGCGCTTTAACCTGAAGACCGGAAAAACAACCGAAGAGCGCCTTGATGACCGCATCCTCGAATTCGGCATGATCAACCAGAAATATGCCGGGCGAAAATACCGCTATGCTTATTCGGCGGTGCCCGAGCCATATTGGTTCCTGTTCACCGGCTTGGTGAAGCATGACCTTGAGATGGGTACGAGCGAGGAAATCAGCTTTGGTCCTAGCCGTTTTGGCAGTGAAAGCCCCTTCGCGCCGCGCATAAATGCGCAGGATGAAGATGACGGCTATCTCGTCTCCTTCATTGCCGATGTCGAGAATGACCAATCGGAATGCGTTCTGATCGACGCCAAGAATTTTGCGGCAGGACCGGTTTGCCGGATCATCCTGCCAGAACGTTTCTGCTCGGGTACACATTCGGTCTGGGCTAATGGTGACGATATCGGCATGGGACCAAACACGGTACTTTCGGCCTGACATGATCATTGCGTCAGAAGAGAAGCGATGCACATTTCGCGAAGCAGGCTGGTGGGGTGACAAGACCCTTGCAGACCTGTTTTTCACCAATGTGCAGGCGCATCCGGAGCGGATGGCGCTGGTCGATGCACCCAATCGCTCCGACTTCGCTTTTGGTGAGCCACAGCGGTTAACCTATGGGGATATGCAGGCAGAAGTGGAGCGATACGCCGGTGCACTAGTTGCGGCAGGGATCGGCAAGGATGATGTGATCGTTATCCAATTGCCCAATATCAGCGAATTTGTTGCACTCTATTTCGCAGCGGCTACCATCGGTGCCGTCGTGAGTCCGATTGCTGTGCAATATCGTAGTCACGAGCTTTCGGCGATGCTCGGCATTGTCAAACCCAAAGCCTTCATTTGCGGTACGGTGATGAAGGGCGCAGACCATACCGGTACCGTACGCCCATTGCTGGGCGAAACGATCAAGCTGATGACAATCGGTCCCGATGCGCCTGCCGACGCGATTGATCTGGATGCAGAGCCTGCAAGGCCCGATCAGCTAACGGCGCATCGCGCCACGACGCATATCGATGCCGACGATATATTCACTATTTGCTGGACATCGGGCACGACAGGAACGCCAAAGGGCGTTCCGCGCAGTCACAATCATTGGGTTGGTATTGCGCCCGGTACTTATATCACCTCTCGTCTGCGAGACGGTGATGTGATGCTCAATCCTTTTCCGCTGATCAACATGGCGTCAATTGGCGGCATTACGATGAGCTGGCTCCGCATTGCAGGCACAATGGTACTGCACCATCCTTTCGATCCGCAGGTCTATCTTAGACAGATTGCTACTGAGCGGCCCAGCTTTACCATCGCTCCACCAGCGGTACTCAACATGTTGCTGCAGAACGAGGAACTCCTGGCAAAGGTAGACCTGTCAAGTTTGCGCACCATCGGCTCAGGCTCCGCGCCCCTTGCACCCGCCATGGTCCAAGAGTTTCAGGAACGGCTGAACCTGCCGATCATCAACATTTTTGGATCGAACGAAGGCATGACGCTGATCACCGGGCCGGACGATGTGCCCGATCCTGTTGAGCGAGCCAGCTATTTCCCGAATGGACTCAACCTCACTCCCTATTTCGGCAACTCCCCCCGGCAGATTATGGATTCGCGATTGGTCCCGCCAGAGGGCGGTGATCCCATTACAGATGAGGGTGTTCCCGGTGAATTGCAGATTAGCGGCCCCGCAGTGTTCGAAGGCTATTGGAAAGCACCCGAACAAACGGCGGCTGCCTTTACAGAAGATGGCTGGTTCAAAACCGGTGACCTTTTCCAGATTGAGCAAGGCGGGCGGTTTTTGCGCTTTGTCGGGCGCTGCAAGGATCTGATCATTCGCGGCGGCGTGAATATATCGCCTGAAGAGATCGATCAATTGTTGGATGGTCATCCTGACCTTGCCGAGGCCTGCGTTTTCTCGCTGCCGGATTCGGTGATGGGAGAACGTATAGGGCTGGCTGCCGTGCCGCGCCGGGATGTCGAGCTCACACTGGAAAGCGTCATCAGATATCTCAAACAACATGATCTGGCCGTATTCAAACTGCCCGAAAGATTTTTTCAATTCGAGAGCCTGCCGCGCAATGTGACCAACAAGATAGTGCGCAGCGAAGTACGCGAGCTTGCGCTTGCTATGATTAAAGAAGGAGACTGACATGCCCACAGAGATTTTCATTCTGGGCGGGGCCCAGACCGACTTTGGCCGCAATATTGAACGCGAGGGCGGCGGAATGTTTGAACTGTTCCGCGACGTGGCCGAAGCCGCATTCGTTGCGACCGGTATCGAGCCCAAGGAAGTTGAAACTGCACATGTTGGCAATTTCGTTGGTGAACTATTCGCAGGCCAAGGTCAGCTTGGCGGCTTTTTCGGCCATGTCCACCCCGATATGGCGGGCATCCCGACCTCACGCCACGAAGCGGCTTGTGCATCGGGAAGCATTGCGATCCTTGCTGCAAGTGCGGAAATAGAGGCGAGACGTTATGGCCTGGCGATGGTTCTAGGCATTGAGTTGATGCGCAACGTCCCCGGGCAACGCGCTGCAGAATATCTGGGATCAGCCGCATGGGCTGGCCACGAGGCGCAGGAAGCGCGCTATTTATGGCCCTATATGTTTTCTAACGTCGCGGCAGAATATGAGGAACGCTTCGGACTCGACCGCGCCCATTTGCGCGGTATTTCGGAAATCGCATTCTCCAATGCAAAGCGCAACCCGAATTCCCAAACACGCAAATGGGAAATCACGTCCGAGCATTTTGCTGACAATGACGAATTCAACCCTCCTATCGAAGGGAGTCTGCGCAAGGCTGATTGCGGACAGGTAACCGACGGCGCGGCCGCAATATTCCTCGCTTCGCGCGAGGTGGCGGAGCGCTATGCCAAACGACGCGGCATCGCGCTAGAGAGCATCCCGCGTCTGAAAGGTTGGGGTCATTCGACTGCACCTTTAGCTTATTCAACCAAGGTCAACGCCAGTCGCGGCCAGCCCTATGTGTTCCCCACCGTGCGCAAGGCGATGATGGATGCGCTGGGTCGGGCAGAAATGGCCGATATATATGCCTGCGATGGCGTAGAGGTGCATGACTGTTTCTCGATTACCGAATATATGGCCATCGACCATTTCGGCATTACTTCGCCGGGTGAAAGCTGGCGCGCGGTCGAGGATGGAACGATTGCCCTTGGCGGCAAGTTGCCGGTCAATCCGTCGGGCGGGCTAATCGGACTTGGTCATCCGGTCGGCGCAACCGGCGTCCGCATGGCGCTTGACGCATGGCGTCAAGTGACAGGCAACGCCGGCGATTATCAGGTCGAAGGAGCCAAGAACTTTGCGACGTTCAATGTCGGAGGCAGCGCGACGACCTCGGTCAGTTTCGTGGTCGGCGTTTGAACTCTTGGTGGATGTTTTTCTATATGATGCGGTCCGCACCCCACGTGGCAAGGCAAAGGCAGCGGGCGGACTCGCCTCGCTGACACCGCAAGAGCTAATCAAGCTGCAGGTTAATGCGCTTGGTGCCCGCGTGGATTTGGCGGCGCAGGCACCGGAAGCCTTGTTGCTCGGCTGCGTCGGTCAGGTCGGCGATCAGGGCGGCCATATTGCGCTTGTGTCCAAGTTGCATGCTGGACTGCCCGATGCGACAGCAGCGCACAGCATTAACAACTACTGTGCCTCGGGCCTGTCAGCCATCGGACATGCCGCTGCGATGGTCGCAAGTGGGCAAGCAAAAACGGCTTTGGCGGGCGGCGTCGAATGCATGAGCCGGGTTCCTTTCATGGGTGATAAGGCAAGCTATTATAGCGACACAAGCTTTCCGGCGCGCACCCGCTATATTCCCGTTGTGCTGGCGGCTGACCGGTTGGCCGCAGCCGAAGGCTTGAGCCGCGCAGAGCTTGATGCGGTCGCCCTGACTTCGCAGCAAAAGGCTGCCGCTGCAGAAGGGAATGCGGCGCTTAACCGGTCACGCATACCTACCGGTGGCTTGCAATCGGAAGAGTGCATCCGCCCAAAAACCGACGCATCGTCGCTTGGCGCTATGCCAAGCAGTTTCGGCGCGTTGCAGGATCAATATGCTGATGCGATAGGCAGTGAAAGCTTTGAACCGCTCCATACTCTGGGCCATGCTCCGCCCGTCTGCGACGGTGCAGCACTGGCATTGGTGGGCGGTGATCGCTTGAGCCAGCCGCGCGCGCGCATCCTAGCCTTTGCCGAATGCGGCGGTGATCCGGCTGCGGGGCTGACAGCAGGCTTTGCGGCGATGGACAAAGCGCTGGCCCGAGCCAGACTCTCGCTTGCCGACATGGACAGGATAGAGTTCATGGAATCCTTTGCTGTCACGATTGCTAAATTTCTGCGTGACCGCGATGTCGACCCGGACAAGGTCAATGTATCAGGTGGCCATATTGCCAAGGGACATCCCATGGGGGCAAGTGGCGCGATCCTGACATCAACCTTACTAGACTGCCTTGATGAAGCGGACCGCAGCCTTGGCTTGGTTGTCGTCAGCGGTGCATCCGGCACGGGTGCAGCCATGGTGGTCGAACGATCAAATTAGGTGAAGAGACAATGACTGAGAGTTTGGAAGCACTGACTGCACGCCATGCGCCAACACATGAAGCCGCAATTCAAGCGGTCAACAGTCGTAAAAACTGGAGCCCATTTCGCGATTCCCCCAGCGCGAAATTTCACCCCTCTGGCGCGCCAGAAGTGGGCAAGGCGGCCTTCGAGGCGCTATTAGGCCGCCCTTTCGATCTCGAACAGCCGGAAATAACCGGGCGGAGTGGGAAAGAAGTTTCGCCTTTCACGCGTAAACCGCTGAATATTGAATATCCCGTAAGCGATCCCGCCGCTCTGATCAGCGCGGCGCAAGAAGCGATGGAAGACTGGCGCAAGCTGGCATATGAAACGCGCGTTGCGCTCTGCCTGGAAATAGCACAGCGGCTTTATGCTCGCAATTTCGAGATGGCGCACAGCGTCATGCATGTTGCGGGGCAGAGCTACACGCAAGCCTTCAGCGGCAGCGGTCCCAATGCACTGGATCGGGGTATCGAGGCGCTGGCCTATGCGGCCAAGGCGATGCGCGATGTGCTGCCGGCGGTAAGATGGGACCGGACTTTTGGCAAAGAAGATGTGTCGCTCGATAAGCGATACACGATCGTCCCGCGTGGAATCGGTCTTGTCATCTGCTGCGCCTCCTTCCCGACATGGAATGCCTATCCGGCGATGTTCGCGAGTCTGGCTACCGGCAATCCGGTGATCGTGAAACCACACCCGATTGCGATATTGCCCATGGCGATTGTGGTGCAGGAATGCCGTAAAACATTATCCGAATATGGCTGTGATCCTAATCTTGTTACCATTGCAATTGATACTCTTGATGCCCCTGTTGCCCAACGATTCATCGATGACCCAGCCGTTCAAATTATCGACTTCACCGGCAGTTCGCGTTATGGTGGCCATCTGGAGCGCACCGTCACTGGCAAGCTGCTCTTCACCGAAACCGCGGGGATCAATTCGGTGGTGCTTGAAAGCTGCGTCGATCTCGACGCAACTGCGTTGGCCATTGCCCGTGCGACCTGCCTCTTCTCGGCGCAAATGTGCACTAGCCCGCAAAATGTCTACGTCCCTGCTGGTGGCATTGACACCGCCGATGGCCACAAATCCTTCGAAGAAGTCGCGTCCGCCCTTGTCGCTGCAATCGACAATATTGCTGACAACCCGTCAGTTGCCGCCGGTATTATGGGCGCTGTACAGGCCGGCCCCAGTTGTGACTTGGTCCGCCGGATCGAGGAACGCGCTGCGCAAAATCCCGGTGCAAAAATCCTCAGGCGGCCAGCCCCCTATCCGCATCCTGACTATCCCGACGCACGGACAATGACTCCGCTGGTTGTCGCGCTCACCGCTGGAAACGCCGCGTTGTATGCAGAAGAACATTTCGGCCCAGTGATGTTCGTGATCGCAGCGCCAGATGGCGATGCGGCGGTAGCCGAGGCAACCGCGCTTGCACGACAGCATGGAGCGATTTCATCATACCTCTATTCGACAGACGAAGCCTTTATAGACCGTTCACTCGATGCCTATGAAACAAGCGGGATGAACCTCTCCATCAATCTCCACGGCGCAATGTGGGCTAACTTCGCGGCGGCCTATAGCGACTATCATGTGACTGGCCTCAACCCAGCGGGTAATGCCTGTCTTGCTGATCTCGCCTTTGTCGCGGGCCGGTTCCGCATCGTCCAGCACCGTCGTCCCGCTGTAAAAGAGGACGAGTCCCATGCCCCATGATCCAGCGGATTTCGTCGGCGCGTGGAGCTTAGTCGACTGGCGGATCGAATATGCTGATGGCAATGAAACCAGACCGTTCGGCTATGGTGCGCGGGGATACATCATCTATTCCGCCGACGGCACGATGACTGCATGTATCGCAAAGGTTCGTCGCGACAGTTTCGGTATCGCTAATGCCCGTAACGCCAGCGCAGATCAAAAGGCGGAAGCCTTTGACAGCTACTTCCATTACGCCGGCCCTTGGCGGATTGAGAATGAGGAAGTGGTGCACGCGGTCACCATGTCGCTCAATCCCGACATGGCTGGCACCGAGCAACGCCGGCTCGCCGAGTTCGATGGCGAAGGCGACCTGACGCTTTCTGCCAGGGAGGCCTTAAACAACGGCGGCATCCGCCATCACGTCCTGCAATGGACACGATAGTGGTAATTCGGTTGGTTTGCCTATCGCTGGCCGACCGTTGGTGATCTATCGGACGGCATGATACGCGTTTGTAACTGGAGCGCCGAAACGATATAGGTTGAGCAGCCTAGTTTCAAGGTATGGGCCACACAAATGATGTTTTTCTGGCGATGCGGTCTGTTTACCGCATTTTTGACTTGGGGCGCGTTGCTGCTGAAATACCCAACTGTATTGAACGTCCGGTTTTAGATTCGGGTAAATCGTTAGCGGACGACCGAAATTAGGGCGGAAGCGGCCATTCCGGGCAAGT
>TARA_R110002124_G_scaffold72861_2_pt1 | contig 16493 bp, 14 predicted proteins | sample TARA_R110002124 | Tara Oceans TARA_R110002124 (sample SAMEA4397445) | marine metagenome | biome: Polar Biome; feature: [SRF] surface water layer (ENVO:00010504); material: water (ENVO:00002006), including particulate matter (ENVO:01000060) such as... | depth 5 m | reverse complement strand
CCGGCGGAGCAAATACGGCCAGCGGCTATCGCTCACTCTATGCCAACACTACCGGCCTCTACAACACGGCCACTGGCTATCGGTCACTCCAAAACAACACCACCGGCGACTACAACACTGCAAGTGGCTACTATGCACTTTCTTACAACTCAGAAGGTAACAACAATTCGGCGCTTGGTAACAGGGCCCTTCAAAACAATACCACGGGCAGCTACAACGCGGCGATGGGGACATCGTCGCTCTATTCCAACACCACCGGCGACTACAACACGGCCAGCGGCTACAACGCCCTCCATTTAAACTCAGAGGGTAACGACAATGCGGCATTTGGTAACAGTGCCCTTTATAGCAACACGACGGGAACCTACAACACGGCGATGGGGACATCGTCGCTCTATTCCAATATCACCGGTGGCGGCAACACGGCGTTTGGTGGAGGAGCGTTGTACAGCAATACGACGGGCACCAATAACGGGGCGCAGGGTTCTTTTGCGTTATATCGTAATACGACAGGCTCTAACAACCTTGCGATGGGACCGGCGAGCGGATTCAGCAACTCAACGGGCAATAACAATGTCTTTCTGGGGTATAACGCGGGAGCCTTTGCGACGGGCAGCAATCAACTGTATATATCCAGCAACGCAGTAACGCCATTGTTATACGGTGTGTTCAGCAGGACGCCATCTGCCAATAAATTGGGGATAGGTACGCAATCTGTTTCTGCGGCTCAAGCTATTAAGGTTTGGAATGGAGCGCACCTGACCACTGGGGGCGTGTGGACGAACGCCTCCTCGCGCGAATTGAAGGACAATATTCAAACCCTCAGCGCGGAGGATGCCAATGCGGCGCTGGCGGCTTTGTCGCCGGTGCGCTATGTGTACAAGAATTCACGGGATGAAGAGTATGTGGGTTTCATTGCTGAAGACGTGCCAGAGCTGGTCGCGACTAACGATCACAAGTCGTTATCACCGATGGATATTGTGGCGGTGTTGACCACGGTGACCAAGGATCAGATCCTTAGGAAGGACGCGGAGATTGCGGCTCTACGCGATGCCCTTGCCAAGCAAGACGAACGCATGCTGCAGATGGAAATGGCACTGGCGGAGCTGCTGAGGCAACAAGCGGACGAGGCTCAAGTTAGTCTGGCAAACTGAGTGACTGACTATGGGCCTGAAATTCTCTTTGGTTCAGAATAAAAATATGAGGGCGTCTTTGGCGATTCATCTGGTGGCACTGTTGACCTTTTCCGCGGGCAGCGTGGCGGCAAAGGTTGATTACCAAAACCTTGATGACGTTACGATAGTCGCGGTGAACGAGACACTGGACTCTGTACTCAAAACCATCGGCAAGGAAATGCAGATCACCGTGAAAGCCCCGACTGGTCTCAACCCCGTCATCAATTGCGATATTCAGAACAAACCTGTCAAGCGAGCCTTCAAGATCCTTCTAGGTGATATGAGCTACTCGCTACTATGGGAGGAAAGCGGCGAGCGCTTGGCTGGACTGGTGATTCTATCTGGTGACGGGGAGCCATCCGAGGCTAGTGCACGGCAAACAGCTCCGCAAACAACAACTCCGCGTGGAGAGGCGGCTCAGGTTGTCTCAATATCTGACGCCAGAGGTGGCGATCAGGGCGCCGGGACACCTGCTGATCAATTAAACGGTAATCCACAACGGGCTGAGTATAAGTCACGGATGGAGGCTGAACAGCTGGAAATGGAAGCCCGAATGGCCGAGGAGCGAGAGGTGGCGGAAGCTGAGATGGAGCTAAGGCGACAGGAGGAAGAAGTTGCCCATAAAGCTCGAATGAAGGAAGAGGAAGTGCGACATAAGGCCTTGATGGCGGACTACCTGGAAACATATGGCCCGAAACCCGCCCAGTAGCAACTTTACGTTCAGGAGCGGACAAACACCCTATGTGACTGAATTTATAAGTGTTTAAATTTGATCAGCCAAATTGAAAACACTCGTGTCGACACAGCAACGTCTGCCAGACCTGTTTTGTGTCCGGGCACCATTTGTTAGTCGGGCTACTCCCAACACATACATTCCACAATTACAGCCTGCATTTTTACAGCCCGCCGGCATCTCCCCATGCTCGATGTTTTGTTTATACTGTGCGCTCAATTTCACACCTGACAAACCCGAGACTATAGCTGGAGAACGACGATGACCCCTATGCTTGATCTGGTTGTTTACATGACCTTACTGACATTTCTGGCGATCATGCTCGGTGCCTTTCTTCGCAACCGTGAATGGACTCCGGAGGGCTTCAAGGCTGGCGTGAGCAATCGCGACAATGTGCCTGAGGCGACACCGCTGGGCGGCAGGGCCGAGCGGGCGGCGGCGAATTCCATTGAGGCGCTTCTCATGTTCGCGCCGCTTGCGCTGGTTGCCCAACTTGCCGGCATTGCGGATGAGGCCCTGCTGGGCGCAACCGTGTTTATCTGGGCTCGGGTCGCTTACCTGCCCATCTACCTTGCTGGCATTATTTATGTGCGCAGCCTGGTCTGGGGGGTTGGTGTTGCCGGGCTGGCGATGATGGTGATGCCGCTGCTGTAAATCGCCAAGAAACTCCACAACCCCATCGCGGCCATGATCAGCGTGCCGTTCCTTTTGAATAGGGAACGGGCAGCACCCTGTTACGGAAACCGCCCTGCAGGGTAAGTAACGCCAGCAAACCGAGGATCAACAACAGCAATGTCCCTGGTGAGGGAACACCGGAAACCGTTGCACTGATGGATGGGTTCCCCAGAAATACATCGCTTCTGGACCTTACCGAAATGTCAAAAAAGTAGAGCAGACTGTTAGTTACAGAGCCTTGAACATCGACCAGTTGGTAATCGAAGAACGCAGTCGAGACCAGCGCATTAGCAGTGCTTCCGAGACTTTGTTTAAGTTCAAAGGAAGTCCTGGTAACGGGGCCGATTGGCCCCACACCGAAGCGACCATCAGTATATTCCCAGGATTCCGTATAGCCAGAGGCAGCATCTCCAGGCAGCGGGCTTACCTGGAGGTCGAAATCAAACCAGTAGGCGTCTGTCATATCCAGCGCGGAAAACTCTATTGTGTACAGCGCCCTGTCGCCGGCATGCAAAAGAATGGGCCCTGCCGTAGCGGCCTGCGGCACGCACAGCAGCAGTGCAAAAACCATGCCTATCACGCAACCTGGATTTCGTCGCATTGGGATTTCTCCGTTCTGGATTGTTCCTGGAATGTATACCCGTCACCAGACTATAGCACACGGACGCATAGCGGAATGTTTCGACTCTCTCAGAGGCGACAAGGGGCTGTAACCACGATTGACGGATCTGGTGATCTCAATGGTGTATTAGTACAAGAAAATGGGTCGCAAATTGACTTGCCATTACCGTAAACGAGTACAGAATAGCCGACAAAATATTCCAGCTGGTGAGTGCCATGTGTCCTATCAGTAAAAAGTTGATGTACCTTGTATTGGCTGCCGTTATCTCCAGTCAGGCAATTGCGGCGAACAGCAGCTCCAGCGCTGAAGTGATCGACCAGGGAGGCGGCGTCCTGAAGCAGGTAGCCACCGGTCTTGAATGGGCTCAAGCGGATAATGGTTCCGATATCGCCTGGGATGCAGCTGGCAAGTATTGCGCCGACAAAGGCAATGGTTGGAGGCTGCCTTCGGTGGCAGAGCTGCAATCGCTGTACGACAAGTCAGGCAGCATGGAAAGCGGCTGCGGTACAGGGTTTACCTGCAAAGTGTCTCCGCTGTTTCACCTCACCGGCCCCTGGATCTGGAGCAACGAGGCCAGCAATTCAATGTCATCCTGGATCGTGATACTCACAAAAGGCAATACTTACACTTTTGTCGCTGCAGACGCTTCTAAGAAACGTGCATTGTGCGTGTTCACGCCAGTAAAAACTGCGGCCATAAAATCGTGTGCGATTCACTGTGATCCAGACTAGACTCGTCGGGATGCCTGCAGTGACACCAGTATACTGCATCGATAGTACTAACCATCATGGAGCAAACCGGGTGGCATCTGCTGTGGCAGTATCGCTCGACAAAATTAAGTAATGCAGATTTATATCCGGTTCCTACTCACTGCAGTTCTGTTGTGCAGTTTCCCGTTGCAAGCCGCCAACCCGCAGGAGGTTACGACCGCTCCCGAGGGCGACTGGATTGTTGAAAGACGCTTTGTCCTGCCCGATACCATACCGGAAGAGGATATTGATAACGGTGTACATTATCTGCTTTCCGACGAGCAGATTCTGGTAGAAGAAGACAAACCGACCAAATATTTCCAGCACTACACCGAAGTCGTTGTTAACCAGAGAGGCCTGGAATACAGCTCACAGATCAGAGTGCAGTTTGATCCGGCCTATCAGGAATTGGTGTTCCACAAGCTTCGAATAATTCGGGGAGACCAGATCCTCGATAAGCTGGATACCGTGAACTTCAGATTACTACAGCGAGAGGCCGAGCTAGAGGACCTGATTTACAGCGGGAAGCTAACGGCGAACGCCATTCTCGATGATGTCCGTGTCGGTGACATCATAGACTATAGCTATACCATTGAAGGCGACAACCCAATATACGACGGCATTTTTTCAACCTGGGCATTCACTCAGTGGGGAGTCCCGCTGGAAAAGCAGTATTTCCGCTTGCTTTGGAAGAAAGAAGATCCACTGCATGTCAGCACGATGAATACACACATCGAAGTCTCGGAAAGTCTGTTGCCTGACGCGATCGAGTATGCTTTTGAATCCCTGAATTCAACACCGGCGATAGTCAACAGTGAGACACCTTCCTGGTTTTCTCCCTACGGACTGATTCTGTTTAGCGAGTCCGCAGATTGGTCAGATGTGGTGAACTGGTCGGTGCCGATGTACCGCGATGCCTTGTCTGACAGACAAGGCGTGAAAGCGATAGCAGACACAATCAGGGCATCGACACAGGACAGGGAACAACAAGTGGTCGATGCGCTGGTATATGTGCAGGAAGAAATTCGCTATATGGGCATTGAGACCGGTGCGAACTCACACCGCCCAAGTCCGGCCTATGAAACACTGGAAAGACGTTACGGAGACTGCAAGGACAAAACCGTACTCCTGATAGCGATTCTTGATGAGCTGGGCGTTAAAGCTTTTCCGGCACTGGTAAACACCAACGGGATGAGACCGGAGCGCCTGTTGCCACCCGATGCAAATGCCTTTGACCATGTAATCGTTGCTGTTGAAGTCGGCGGCAAATCGTTCTGGCTTGATCCCACACGCCAGTACCAGTACGGCAGTATTGACGAAATTCCCCAGGCTGACTTCGGCTTCGCTCTGGTGGTACAACCCGGGTCATCTGAGCTCACAGAAATGAACGTCGATCATTCGGTATCGGCACTCAGAGTTCACGATGTGTTTGACCTGACACCGGGCGGTACTGGCACAGTGAAATACAGCAGCAGAAGCGAATACTCTGGCGATCGCGCGGAACACCTGCGGCGCCAGATTGCAATGAGTGGACTGGGCGATGTAGAAGACAGTTTCGACAACTTCTACCAGGCCTACTACCCCGGAACGCAGCGACTCACCAAGATACAGATTGATTCAAAGCCGGACAGCGGGACACTGACGCTTTCGGAAGAGTTTGAAATTATCGACTTTTGGCAGACAGACGAAAGCGAGAACAAGTTCAACGCCAGTTTTTATGCAAACCTTGTCTCCTCAGAGATTGCCCAACCTGAACAGTTGAATAGAGAATCGCCCTACGCGCTGACATTCCCCACCAATATTTGGCAAACCATTGAGGTGAAACTGGATGAGGGAAATTGGCAGTTCGATGATGACAACCATGTTGTAGACAATCCGTTCTTCCACTTCGGATACGACGTGCACTACGATGATTCAACGAATACCCTGTTTTTGAATTACCAATTGAATGTCAAGGTTGATCACGTCCCGGTTAGGGATATTCAGCGGTATCTCGATGCCCGTGACGAAATGCTGAAGTACGCCAGCTATAGTATTTTCACTTATATCGATCCCGCCCTGGCTTCTTCAAATCACGACAATGACAGCAGGTATATATCGCAGTGGATTCTCGCGGTTTTGGGTGCCTACTGCCTGGTCATCCTGCTGGCCATCGTGGGCTGGCGCTTGGACGCCAGGAAGGAGCAGCCGTATGACATTGACATGTTTTACCCGGTCTCTTTGTTCAAGCTCTGGTTGCTCACTTTAGCAACCTTTGGCATCTATACGTCCTATTGGTTTTACCGCAATTGGAAATGCGTAAAGGCGAAAGAGAAAAGCTCAATAATGCCAATTGCACGAGGCATATTCTCACCGTTCTGGTATTACCCACTGTATCAAAAGCTCTCGCGCGAACACTCCGTTGCCGGACATACACATCAATTGCCGGGTAAGGCGCTGATGATCACGATGGCGGTGTTCTATTTTATGCTCGGCATACTTGCCAACGCGGTCAGCTACGGTATGGCTTTCACCCTGATCGCCCCTCTGGCGGTCTTTCCCCTGGCCAACTACATCAATCACATAGGCGAACCTGGGAACAGCGTCATCACACACCATTCTCGATGGCGACCTCGCCACTACCTGTTGACGGCGTTTCTTATTCCGTTTTTTATTTTTAGCTGCGCGGTAGAGCTGAACCTGCTACCCAACAGCAAGGCTGTGGACGGCAATGCGGTCTGGAATCACGATCTCAAGTTCATGCAGAGAAACGGGATAGTCCCAGCCGATGAGGATATCGTGATGTTTTACAGCGATGCCGACTTCGACATCCGCACAGACGGCAATGGGTTCACGGAAAGCCAGGTATTTTCATATTGGGTTAATGAGAATGACGATCTCGAGGTGCGTCGTGCCGCGCTTGAAGATGTCGATGATATCAAAACCCGTTTCGCGGCGAACTGGAACGCGAACACAACTTTCACCATCGTCAAGAACGACGGCACTGAATTTGTGCTGTATGCCTCAGCAGAGGATAGGAAGGACAAGGTGTTTGACAGGAAGTTGCGCGAAAAGTGGCGATCGGCGATCGATCGATAGCGGCTACGTTGGCAGTCCAGCTATAGCTCCGGCGGTCACCGGCCTGAATGCGATCAGGCTGGCAGCACGCTGCTTGACCCACACGCCCTCGCAAGTTGCACGGGAACCCGACACACATCCAGGATTCCGTTAATCGATTGGTTTGTCGGGGTGAACCAGTTTGTGTTTATTGCCAATATATACGGTATGGGTCCTGTGCAACCGGAACAGGCGCGTTAACCTGAGCCCGACACTCAATCACAAAACGGACACTCTGGGCTATGAGCAATATTCACCCCTTGGATTACGATCTCGAGGCAGTCAGGAAGGAGTGGATCGGCAAACTGATCAGCGAGTCATCGGGGCGTTACCCGGTGGAGTACGATCCTATTCGCCGCCACTGTCATATGGTGGGCGACCTGAACCCGGCCTTCCTGGACCCGGAAACCGCTAAAGCGGGCCCCTACGGCGCCGTCATTTCGCCGCCTTCAATGCTGCCGACATACTTCGCCGCAGGAGGGCCGTGGCCGCCAACAGAACAGGCCGGTACTGACGCAGATACGCCACTTTTCACCTTTGGTGTCCCCACCCCAGGGGATCGCGGTATCAACATGGAGGTGACGTGGGAGTTCCTCGAGCCGATACGCGTGGGCGACGTATTGCGCCTGGAGTTGCGTATCGCCGATGTTTTCAAGAAACCCATCAAGCTGGACCCACACGCTATCTGGATTATGGTGGAGACGTCGTTCATGAATCAACACGATGCCGTTGTCGCGAAATGGCGCAATACCATGCTGGTACACCGCTCACCGGAACAGGTGAGCAGGGATGCGGAGCGCGAGGCATCGGCCTCGACCGAAGGAGGTGACGCATGAGCGCAATAGATTACAGCGAAGAGCGCTACTGGGAGGACGTCGCCATTGGCGACGAACTACCGGGCTTCAGTGTTGAGCTGGACGCCACCACCATGGTGTTGCAGGTAAGTGGTTCGCAGGACTGGAACCTGGTTCACCACGATACGGAATTTGCCCGGAACAGCGGCATGCCGGGCATTTTCTACAATACTGGCTGGACCACCGGAATGCTTGGCAGATTGCTCACCGACTGGGCCGGACGCAGTGGCTGGGTGGAGAAGATCAACTTCCAGATGCGCGGAATGAATGGCACGGGTGCAATTGTCAGGGCCCACGCCAGGGTCACCGACAGGCGAATGGAGGACGGCAGAGCGCTGGTCGACCTCGATATTTACCTGGAGAACAGTCAGGTGGGAATCACCACGCCAGGCAAGGCCACGGTAAGGCTGCCCTGCAGGGCAAGCGAGGTGGCGCAATCGTGAATCCCTCATCCGGCCCACTGCAGGGCATCAAAATTCTCGATATCGGCAGCATGATCGCCGCACCGTTGGCCGCTGGCATACTGGCCGACCAGGGCGCTGAAGTGATCAAGGTAGAGCAGCCCGGCATCGGTGATTTGACGCGCTATGTCGGCGCCACCTGCAACGGTGTCAGCGCAATTTTTCAGGGTGTGAACCGTGGTAAACACAGTATCGCCATCGACCTGAAGTCACAGGCGGGCGTGGAGATACTGCATCGCATGATCGCGGAGGTGGATGTCCTCATCCACAATTTTCGCCCCGGCGTGGTGGAGAAACTGCAGGCTGACTACGCCACGCTCAGCGCCATCAATCCGAACCTGATCTACGTCTCGGTCAGCGGCTTTGGCCACGAGGGCCCGATGTCGAAAAAAGCGGCGTACGACAATGTCGTGCAGGCGTTTACCGGCGTCGCCATGAGCCAGATAAATAGCCACGACGGTGAACCTGCACAGTACCAACAGCTGTTCGTCGACAAGCTGACAGCGACAATCGCAAGCCAGGCGATCACGGCCGCACTACTGGCACGAGAGCGAGGGGCCGGGGGACAGCAGGTAAAGCTGTCGATGGCAGATGCGGCCACAAGTTTTCTGTGGCCGGATGCCTCCGGCACGGCAACCTTCAAATCGGAACACGCCGACCCGGGCATGCAAATATCGCGGGACTCACGACTGATAAAGTTCAGCAACGGCTATGCGCAGGCAGCACCGGTATCAGATGCTGATTTTCACGGCTGGTGCGCCGCCTTCGGCGTCGACTCCAGTGATCCGCGGCTAAAGACTGTAATCGACAGGCTCTCGAACGCAGAGCTGGTGACCGCCGCAAGCAGCCAGATCTTTGAGCGTGCGCTTACAATGGACCTGGACGAAACGCTGGCCAAGCTTGATGCGGCGGATGTGCCCTGTGCGCGCGCGAACGCGCTGCACGAGTTGCCAGCCGACCCACAGATGCAGGCCAATAAGTTGTTTGTCGAAAGTGAACATCCTGTCGCCGGGCCCATTGTAGAACCGCGCAACCCGGCGAACTTCAGCAAAACACCGTCGGGTTGCGGCTTTCACAGCGTTGCACTCGGCGCACACACCGATCAGATTCTTCAGCAACTGGGCTTCGACAGCGACAGTATCCAGCGTTTGAGGGAAAGTGGTGTGATCATGTAGCCGGTTGCCGCTGCCAGCTGAACCCTTGTCAGAATGACCAAGGGCGCATTTTGCGAATGTGCTCTACTGCTTTGGAAAGATCAACTCGCGGGTATCAAAGCCGAGGCTGGATGCCCGGGCCACAAACTGTTCGATCAATTCGGGCTCGACGGTGGGGGTTCTGGCAAGCAACCATAAAAACGAGGTATCAGGCCCGGACACAAATGCGTACTGATAATTCTCTTTATCGAGTTCGAAGATGACGTATGAGCCATAGAACGGGCCGAAGAAGCTGACTTTCAGGTAGCCTTCATCACTTCCATTGACGAAGAAAGCCTTGCCCTGGGCCTCCTCCCAACGCTTCTCCTGCGTTAGATAGCCCCTGTTGATGACACTGAGCCCACCATCCTCGCGCAGTGAGTACTCGGCTGTGACGCGGTCGAGGCCCTCCTCAAACGAGTGGTCAAGTCGCGCAATTTCATACCATGTCCCCAGATAGCGATCGCTGTCGAAGCCTGTCACCGGCGTCACGCCTGCCGGCATACCGAGACACCCGGCAAGCACTACTGTGGTAAAGAGCAGCAGCACGGCCCGCACCCTCGCGGTAAGTGGTAAGGCGGCTGGTGGCATTGTCGGGTTAGTGCCGGAATGCATCATCGGTATTCAACCTTGGAATTTGTAACAACAGGGGAAAGACCAGTGCCCAGACAACAGCAATGATGACAGGCCCATACAGGGCGGACTCGAACGCCACACTGGTGAGACGCGTCCCCGCGATAAACGAAGCGGCACCGCCAACGCCACCGAGCAACGCGGCCAGCGCGTAGCGGTTCTGCAGCCCCGAAAAAGCGTGCATCAAAGTTGTTGCCAACACCGGCCACAGGCAGCTTAGCCACAGCGGCGGCAGTGCTGGTGCGCCGGACACAGTAAACACACCCAGATAGAATAGTAGCTGATCAATGATTACGCCACCCAGGCTTACCTGGGCTATCACCTTCACTTCAACATACCCTTTACCCATCACAGCGAAGTGAATGAGCAGGTGCAGGGCAGCGGCCAGTGGTGCGATGAGCGACGACGCCGTCGCCACGATCACGAACCAGGTGACGTTGAACATCAACCCGTTGACGACGGTATACAGCAGCGATCTACTCACTGCTGGAACACCGGGATCGACTGTTGGAGTGCGCAACTCAGCTGTTATATTCCGCGCGAGTCAACGGATCGATTTTGAATTTTCCACCCAGCGCACAGGTCCGTGTTGTCGAGTTGGCATCCATCACCCCGCGGGCTTTGACGCAGTAATGCGCAGCGTTGATCGTGACCGCGACGTCTTCTGTCTCCAGCAGTGTCTGCAGCGCAACCAGAATTTGTTGCGTCATACGCTCCTGTACCTGCGGTCGCTGCGCAAAGAACCGGACAATACGGTTGATTTTCGACAGGCCAATGATCTTGTTTGCCGGTATGTAAGCAATGTCAGCGGCGCCGTCTATGGTAATAAAATGATGCTCACAGGTGCTGACCACGGAGATGTCCCTGACTCGCACCATCTCGTCCACGCCCATCTTGTTCTCGATAGCTGTCGCCCTGGGAAAGTGAGCGTAATCAAGGCCGGAGAAGATTTCGTCCACATACATTTTGGCAATCCTGTGCGGCGTCTCACAGAGGCTGTCATCGGACAGGTCCAGTCCCAGGGTCTGTGCGATATCAGCGAAGGACTGCTTGATGCGCTCGTATTTCTGGTCTCGTTTCAGGCCGTTATACACCAGCGGCGTTTCCAGCCCGCGGTCAATGAGCGCTTCTCTCACTGACCGGGCTTCATCGGATATCGCCAGTGGCGGCGACACAACTCTCTCCATCAGGACTGATTCCATAGTGTTATTCTCTTCGTGAGTGTAGTAATCACCACCGGCCAGTTCCGGTGATGGCCAAACGTTAATGTTGATGGATATACGCAGCCTGACCTCGGTCAGATCAATCTTTCACCGGAGCAGCCAGAGTGTGTCTGGAATTGTATCGCTGGGACCCCCAGATACTAGGGCACCATAGGTGAAAGAACACCCCGTTCCAATGTAGGATTACAAGAAACGCTAAGGTAATTACGGGGAACACGCATCACATGAGCACTTACCAGCACAGCTGGCAACAATGGCGTCAAGGCCACGAGGATTTCTGGGCAGAGGCCGCGGCCTCTCTGGTCTGGACCAGGCCCTGGGATAGCGTGCTGGACAGCGCCCAGCCGCCGTTCTACCGCTGGTTTGCCGGTGCCGAGACCAACACCTGCTACAACTGCGTCGACCGCCATGTCGACGAGGGGCGCGGTGAGCAGGCTGCGCTGATTTACGACAGCCCGGTCACCGGCACTGTTCGCAGCTACACGTTCAGGGAACTGCAGTCAGAAGTGGCTCGCTTTGCCGGTGTGCTGGTGGCTCTGGGTGTCAGCAAGGGCGACAGGGTAGTGATTTACATGCCGATGATCCCCGAAACGGCGATCGGGATGCTGGCGTGCGCCAGGATCGGCGCAATCCATTCCGTGGTCTTTGGCGGTTTCGCGGCGGAAGAGCTGGCCAAGCGCATCAATGATGCCGCGCCCAAAGTTATCTTGTCCGCCTCACATGGTATCGAAACCAGCAGGGTGGTCGAGTACAAGCCACTGCTTGATCGGGCGCTTGAGCTCGCAGGCTGCAAGCCCGAGCGGTGCGTCATATTCCAGCGTGAGAACAGCACTGCGACACTGGTGTCCGGCAGGGATATCGACTGGCAGAGTGCAGTGAACGCGGCTGAACCGCAGGACTGTGTTCCGGTCGCTGCGACCGATCCGCTCTATATCCTTTACACCTCAGGCACTACCGGCACACCAAAGGGCGTGGTGCGCGATAACGGCGGCCACATGGTAGCGCTGAAGTGGTCGATGCAGAATGTCTATGGCGCGAAACCCGGTGAAGTGTACTGGGCGGCTTCCGATGTCGGCTGGGTCGTAGGGCATTCCTATATTGTTTATGGGCCGCTGTTGAATGGCAACACGACCGTGATGTTTGAGGGCAAGCCGGTGGGCACGCCGGATGCCGGGGTTTTCTGGCGGGTCATTGAACAGCATCAGGTGAAGACGTTTTTTACCGCACCCACCGCATTTCGCGTCATCAAGAAAGAAGATCCACAGGGTGAGTTGCTGAAAGGCTATGACATCCGCTGTCTGCGTGCGCTGTTTTTGGCAGGCGAGCGCGCAGACCCGGACACCATCCAGTGGGCGGAAAACCAGTTGCAGGTCCCGGTGATTGATCACTGGTGGCAGACAGAGACCGGCTGGCCGCAAGCGGCAAACCTGTTGGGCCTCGGCTTGCTGCCAGTAAAATACGGCAGTGCCACGGTGCCGGTACCGGGTTTTGACATCCAGGTGCTGGATGAACACGCGGCACCAGTGGCGGCTGGTAAAACTGGTGCGCTGGTGGTGAAACTGCCATTACCGCCCGGTTGTCTGCAGACACTGTGGCAGGATGACCAGCGTTTTATCGATTCCTACCTTGCGGAATTTCCCGGTTACTACGCGACCGCCGATGCCGGATTCATCGACGAAGACGGCTATGTTCATGTCATGAGTCGCCTCGACGATGTAATGAATGTTGCCGGTCACCGCCTCTCTACCGGCGGCATGGAGGAGGTGATCTCCAATCACCAGTCGATTGCCGAATGCGCGGTGCTGGGAGTGAAATGCCCGATCAAGGGCCAGGTGCCGATAGGTCTTGCCGTGCTGAAGACCGGCGCCGACATCGGCGAGACGCAACTGGAAAAAGAAGTTGTGGCAATGATCCGACACGACATCGGCCCACTGGCGAGCTTCAAGCACCTGCGTGTGGTAAAACGCCTGCCGAAAACCCGCTCCGGGAAAATATTACGGGGTACAATGCGGAAAATAGCCGACGGCGAACCCTACACGATGCCGGCCACCATTGATGACCCGGTAATTCTCGAGGAAATAGCGCGCGTACTGCACGCCGTCAACCTGCAGAGACTCTCCTAAACACCAATCGGCGCGCGGTAGTCCACGCCAGAAAATTCAAGCCCTTATAACCTTTATAACGAATGGAGTATCCAATGATTCAAACAGGTCAGTTTTTGATCGTCGCCTGTATTCTGACAGCACTGCTGTCCGCCTGCAGTAGCAGTAACGACCAAAACCCTCCCACCGAGAATCCAGCACTCGCCTACGACTTGCCCGGCGATATTCCGGACACCCGGCAAACCGATATCGACGAATACTCCTGGAAGACCTTTCTCGCGCTCAACGCACCCGAGGTAGGTGCGCGTGTGTCTCTGTATGGAGACAACCCGACACAGTACAGCGCATGGTCGTCCTCGTTTGAACTGATACGCTGCAATCTCGATGATACCGATTGTGTCTGTCCGGACGGAGACTGTGGTAACTCGGGCACCCGCTACTATCCACCGGAATGCCAGGAGGTAGCCAACCATACGCAGTACCGCGTGCTCGATAACGCGAACAAAGCTGACGACAGTTTTCTTGAGGCAAAGACAGGAGGCCTTTCCAATAGTCCGGTCCTTACCTCGCAGGGCGACTTTGTGCGCTACGAAATTCTCGTCAACCCTGCCTTTTACAAGCATGTGGTCGATAACCGGTACTATGACTGGGAACATCTCTACACACTGAATGAAGACGTGGCAAACCTGTGCGGCGATGAATCCTATACCGGTGGTGACCCCGCCAACCCGCTTTCCGGAACCTATGAAGTGAAGCTGGCCTGGATGGAACAGGGCCTGCCGGATACGACTTATCACCGTGAGGACCTGCTGCTCTATACCCCCTCCTATCGCAGCAGCACCGGCACAGCCTCCTGTGAACTGAAGTCCATGGCAATGGTGGGCATGCACATCGCACATAAAACCCTGAAGCAGCCCAACTACACCTGGGCCACTTTTGAGCACAAGTACAATTCTCCAGAGTGTGGTGGGCTACCTTCAGCCGGATCACAGGGCAACTCGTCGGCAAACACCAATTGCCCCGACGCCAGCACACTGTCGCGAACCTACCATTTCGCCTCGCCACAGTGCGCCGACGGCAGTTGCGCCGAGTGCAATGCCACCCCTGACACCAACGATCCACTGAGCCTGTGCGTCACCGATCCAAACGGGAAACAGGTTGGCTGGTGCCTTGACCAACCCCCCGCGGCTGTCGCAGGAAAATCCCAGCTGTGCCGGCAGGTGCCCATTGAAGCCAACTACCCCAGCGCTTTCGCCTGGAACAACACCTATGCGGAACTGTTGGGTGAGTATTCAGTCTGGAGCAACTATCAACTGGTTTCCACGCAGTGGTACGAATTCCCCAGCGCCCCTGTGGGCTGCGCCAACGCTGCTCCTGAGTTCGCCAGCAGCAAAAGCCGCACGCTGCAGCGCCCCCAGGTCGCCGTATCTTCCCCGGAGGGACAAACACGCCCCTTTCTGGGCAATAACTCCATGGAGTCCTACGAGCGCTCCAACTGCAATGCCTGCCATGGTAAATCCACCATCAAGCAGCAGGATGGAACAACCCGCTACATGGACTTCGTGTACTGGATACCGGTGGAGTCCTGTGCCGTCTGGTGTGACGTGAACTCGGTGGACCCCTGCAGCTGTTACGATTCAATCAGTCAATAACAACGGCGGAAGCGCCGTGCGGGGGCCGCAGGGATGCGGCAACCGCTTGCTAGAAGAGATCCTCGATCCGATCGCCTGCAGTTTGGGTGCTGTCAGGCGCCGGTGCCGATTTTGGCTGCACTGCACTACCGGCAGGCACTGGCAGGATTTTTTTCTTCGCCGTCGTCTGTATCGGCGTTAACGCTGAGGCGTCAGGGCCGGGTGATTGCTCCATGCCAGCAGACGGTGGTGCAATCCCCATCGGCTCGGCGTCACCCTCGGTTATCGCGGGGATACCTAACGGCTCCTCATCGGGGCCAGGCTGCGGGGAAATTCCCAGCGGCTCTTCACTAGGGTGAGCCGGCGCCAATGCGCCCGACACTCCCTCCGCGCTGGCAGGCACAGCGGGTGTCACCGGTGCTGTTGGTTGCACTGGCGCTGGCGCTGTTGAGGCAGAGGGCGCAGACTCTGTGACCACTGGCGGGGGCAAACTCTCGGGCACGGTTTGCGCAGGAAGAGGCTCGGCTGCAGTCTCGGGCCCAGCGGTGTCAGGAAAGAGTTCTGGCCAGATCGCAGATTGCACCGACGCTGGATCAGTTTCACCCTCGACGGATTCCACGACAGTCTCCTGCTCTGGCTCTGCAAGTGCTTTGCCATCTTCCATCTCACCCAGCACTTTATCGACGGCTGCGAAGAAACGCTTGTAAAAGTCTTTGTCGTCGATAGTCTCCTCCGACACCTTTACCAGTGAATCGACGCTCTGTCCGATTGGAAGCGAAATGGATCCCAGTGCGCTGAGGCCAACACTGGCGGAGCTGCTATTCTTCTTCAGATCATAGGTACTGAGCACACCGGCGGCAAAAATCGTACTGCCGTTGACTTCCGGTACGCAAACCACGTTCATCTCTATAAAGGTGTTTTCACCCCTCGTCGCCTTGCGCCCCCTCACTGCGTCACTGTTCGCAAGCTCAATCAGGTAACCCTGCCCGAGCAACGAACGACGCGCGCTCTCACAGGCCAGTGCGATATCATCGTCGACCCGCAACTTGAAGGGGCTATCGTTGGAAAAGCTCTCGTCGACATAGACCGCTTTTTTAGTACAGGCGGCCAAAGAGAGGATAGCGACGAGGAGCACTAATGTTTTCGATCTGTATTTCATATCAATGCTTGCTGGCAAGCGAGACTGTAGGGGTACGAACTATAAGGGCTGTTTAGCGAAATTCACACCCCCTTACGACGGCATTTATGCATGGGATTTTCACCAAAAAACAGGGTGATACTTCATGCCAACCGGGAAATCAGGTTAAAGTAGCTGGCAGTAATTCACCGCAGGGAGATGCGGGACT
>TARA_R110002124_G_scaffold45866_5_pt1 | contig 16561 bp, 11 predicted proteins | sample TARA_R110002124 | Tara Oceans TARA_R110002124 (sample SAMEA4397445) | marine metagenome | biome: Polar Biome; feature: [SRF] surface water layer (ENVO:00010504); material: water (ENVO:00002006), including particulate matter (ENVO:01000060) such as... | depth 5 m | reverse complement strand
CCAGCAACAGGTCAATGACAAGTCCATGGGGCAGATGGAGGCCATTATCTGCTCGATGACGGCAAAGGAGCGCCGCTACCCGGATGTGATCAATAACTCTCGCAAGCGCCGCATTGCGACGGGGTCCGGTACGCAAATCCAGGATGTGAATCGTCTGCTAAAGCAGCACAAGCAAATGCAGAAAATGATGAAGAAATTCGGTTCTGGGAAGATGAAGAATTTAAGTGCCCTAATGGGGGGTATGAATATGCCGAAAGGACCTGGTGGAAGGCCTTTTTGATAGAAAAAAGAGGGGCATTTTTTGGTGCCCTTTCTTTTTATTTTCGGTTTAGAATGGTAAGTTAAGCAAAAGGTGTATTAAAGGGCTTTCTGAATGGTTGATTTGCATGTGGAGTATCTAATCCTGGAGTCGGGTGAGCGATACCCCATGTTAGTCGACAGCGGGGGTATGCCAGATTTCTACATCTCATTGTTTATCACTGTCTTAATGAGACCAAAAAGCCAGGCGAGCACCGTGGAAAAGGTATTGTCGGCTTTAAAGCATTTGCGGCGATGGGAAGTATCCAATGGGCGAAGGCTGGACGAGGAGTTCTACGCAGGATGCCTGCTGGAGCAGGAAGATTTATTTTCGCTCCGGGACCACTGCAAGCTTGATAGCGAGGCGTTTGACAATTGGGTCGCCCAAACTCAGAGGGTAAAGGTGGGGAGCCTCGTGAACCTGGCAAGCTTTGATAGGCTTAAAGGTCCTCAAGTATTGACTGTGAAGTCAAGCCATCGAGCTATCCGCATTAGCTATATCACACAATACCTGAAATTTCTGGCAGAAACGGTCATGCGGAGTCGCCCTGATTTTTCCGAGCAGAAGCCTCGAATTGATCGCATGGTTGAGAATTTGAGAGCGTTGGCTCCTCGCATGCGGAGCTATAAGCAAAACAGTGGTGCCTACCAAACTCCGGATGAGTCGGTTTTCAAAACCTACTTTGACGTCGCAGTCCCGGGCTCAATCGATAACCCGTTTAAAGGTCCTGCTCGGCAATTGCGACATTACATTATGATGCGTCTTCAGTTTGAGGCAGGGCTACGTCCTGGAGAAGTGTTGGGGCTTTGGCTAGAAGACATTGAATATGGCCTTGAGAACAACGTACATGTAGTACGGCGACACCATGACAGGCGCGATCCGCGTGCCAGGCAGGCGGTTGCGAAGACGGAGCCGAGAATCTTGCCGATCAAAGACGATCTCGCTCGACTGATCCATCAGTACGTGGTTGAAGTTCGAAGTCAGATTCCTGAAGCACAAAGCCACCCGGTACTTTTTGTTACCCATGGGAGCAATGGTCGGGGCAAGGCCATCTCACCAAAGGCTGTGATGCAGGAAGTGGGTATGGTGGTTAGGACGCGACCTGATACTTTCGCCGGATTAACACGACATCAGTTCCGCCATGGGTTTACGCTTAGTGCCAAAGGCGAGCTGAAAAACCGGGGAGTGCACGACTCCGATCAGAGAGCAATAATTCAATACCTGCTTGGTCACAGCAGCCCGGAATCACAAGACGACTACACTCGCATACATAACCAAAAAGTCGCCAAGAGAGCTTTGCGTGAAATCAATCAGAAGCGCCATGACGATGCCAAAAAAACAAAAAGAATCAATAAAGGTTGACCCGGTAGGTCCCCGAACAGCCATGTCCAAGCGAACCTTGAGGACGGCGCGTTCTGGTTACACTTACGTGTTCGAGAGCGATGAATGGCGAATAGGTTCAAGGTTCAAGATACCCTGGACTGTTCTGAAAACTAGAGGGTTGAACGAGCGGGTTTCCTCTGATCTTTTGGATAGTTTCCGAGAGTTGTTCGCTGAGCTGGTCGAAGAAGTTAGTGATTCGTACGCTAGGAAGGTATTCGATCAGATAGTCTCCTTATTCGATTTCTGCGTTGATCTGATCACAGTCGAAGCCGTGGAGGCATGGCGAACAAGACTTTCGATTTGCGGACTTAGTAAGAAGACTCAAAGGGATTACTTCACCGTCTGTCGTGTTGCTCTTAATGCTTGGTCTGATGGCAACTATCCCGGGCTGGAAAAAGGGCTGACCGACCACCTCAATCGAATCAAGGTTGGCGGAAGTAAACATGGTCGAGCAGTTCGTGAACTGTGCCCTGTGAGGGGGCCGTTCACACATGCCGAAGAGAGTGCGTTTATTCGCTGGCTCCATGAGTCCTACGCCGATGGAAGCCTACCTTTGCAGGTTTATGCCATGTTGCTAGTTATGGTGGAGTTTGGATGTCGACCCGTCGAGCTTGCCGCACTGCGAGCCGGCGATGTGATCGACGGAGATGCTGAACAGCCATATCAGCTGGCTATTTGGAGTGCGAAAGGAGGGCGTAAGTATCGTTTTGTGTTTCGAACGCTGGAGCTACCTGCTGATCTCTATGCTCTGCTCAAACAGGTAATGGTCGAAACTCACGCTCAAGTCGCTGAGGCGTGGGATGAAGCGATCCCACCCGCTATATCCAAACAACTACCATTGTTTGTTGGCAGGCGTTTATTGGCCGCAGGCAGCCCCGAAGCATTTGTGCACCGTATTCAAAAGGTGCCCAATGCCTTTGATATTACTGTATCGGACCAAATGAGGACCTGGTTCAGAAAATGTCCGCTGACGACCGGACGATTGGATGGCGACCTTATGCCGCTTTCGCTTTACCGGTTTCGACGCACAATTGGCACCCGCCTTGCGGAGGCGGGTGCGAGTGATGAGGTTATTGCGACAGTTTTAGGACACAGTTCGATGGTTTCGCTGCGAGACTATACTGCCCACACCTACGCTGATCAGGAAGCCTGTGACGCAATAATGGTCGCTGCCTGGGATCCGGTAATAAATATTATGAAAGATCGTCTTCTAGATGCTCCGATTCCTGGCCAGGCGACAATACATGTGACTCGCCACGAGCAGGTAGGCAATTGCGGCCAGCTCTGTGGCGGAGGCATTTTTACCTGCTACGCCTGTCCCAAATTCCGGCCGTTCGTTGATGCGCCGCATCACATTGCACTGGCCCGGGCGGAGTCGGAGCGAAAGCGGCGAATCGATCAGAATCTAAGCGGGCCGGAAGTTGACTCTCTTGATTTGCCAATTGCTGCGATCAAGGCGACCATGCGCCTTTGCGAGGATTATCATCCGCAGGAAGTGGGCGATGAGTGACCTGAATGCCGTCTCACGCCTTGCCCTAAAGAACTATATCGATAGTGCCAGAAAGCTTGCGATTTATGGTGGGGAGAGCGGCTGGCACTCCAATAGGTGGGAGACTACGACCCTTAGAAACCGGCTCTCGTTAGATTTTTGTGAGCTGAGAAGAAAAGGTGCCAATGTTGCCGTGCCTTGGCAAAGCCCATTTTTAGAGTTTGCTAAAGCCTATGTTCGTCACAGCCAAATTCGGAAGGAGGTGGGGACAATAATTCATGAGTTGCACGCGTTGCGCTTTCTTTACGCGGCGCTGCAGGAGGTTCATGGCACGCCAGACATTTTAAAGCTCGACGGTGCCGTTCAGGAGTTGGTGCGGGAAAAAGTCGCGGCCTGGTATGCGTCGGGGAAACCTTCGCGTATTGGTACTGCGTTGATGAACGTGTATGCCGAGTTAAGGGGACAAGAGATACTCCCTGCTTTGCCTTACTGGCAATCTCCCTGGAAGCGGGGATTACACAAAGCCTACTCAATGGACCCCAAGGCGGTTGAGTGGCGAAAAGCCCATACACCGGATGACCAGAAACTGGCTGCCGTACTTGTTGCTTTCGAGATGGCCGAGGCCGACAAGGATCAGTATTGGACCAGTCTTGCGATGCTCTTGGCCTTTGGCTCCAGTCGAGGCGGTGAGCTTACGGATCTAAGTCTTGAATCACTCATTGATGAATCGTACACCGATCGTTACGGTCGCACGCGACGGCGTGTGGGATTGCGCTGGTTTTCTGAAAAAGGATTCGGGGGCAACGTGAAGTGGGTCCCTCGTCTACCTGGCTCGAATCGCAATGAGGCGCAGGAAACCGAGTTGATGGACATGGTGGTGCGGGCGTTCAATCGTTTGGTGAGGCTTTCGGAGCCAGCCCGAAAGGCTGCCAAGCTTGCCTTCGACAGCGACGGCACAGTTTATCCAATCCATTCTTTCTGCATCACATCGAAGGATTGTTCTCAGAATCAGGCGCTAGACGACGTTGAGGCAGCGTATGCCATGGGGCGGACGTCGATTTTGAACCGTAAAGGCACTGCATTTGGGAGAACCTATCGCACTCGAAAGCATTTCGGCTGGCATTATCCATGCGTTGCATATGGTAGCCCGACTTACCGAGAAATCGCCGTGGCCGACTTTGAGAACTTCAGCGGTAAGCTAGACCATTGGCCGCACACTTCTGACAGCGAGCGCGTCAAGGTCTGGGACTGTCTTGTTTTGCATCAGTGGAATCAGTTCAACGAAGGCCCCAAAAAAGTCTACCCCAACAGTTATGTGTTGCCGTCGACCAACCAACTGAGCTATCAGCTTAGCGGTAAATGGGTCGCTGGCAAGCGAGAGATGTCTAGCATTTTCGAACGGTTGGGGTTAACGATGGATGACGGTTCGGCCATCCAATTGACCAGCCACGACTTCCGCCGCTGGCATGGTACCCGCGGGCGAGCACTGGCACACATGGGGCTGTCCGAGCACCGATTGAGAATGTTGGCTGGACGTCAGGATATATCTCAGAACGATGCCTATGACTTCAACACATCCAAACAGAAAGCGGCTCTATATCGCCCTCTTATTGCCCACTCTGATAAAGATCTCCGAATTCATGAGCGTTTGGCCATCGGTACACCGATCTACCGACATGAATTACTTGGTCGCCCTCTCTCAGAAAATGAGCTGCCTCAACCAACGCAGGTGGGTGAGTTCGGCGGTTGCACGCACTCCATTATGGAGCCTCCATGCCAAAAGGGCGGGGATTGCCTGACTTGCTCAGAGAAGAAATACGTCAAAGGGACGCCGGGCTGCCTTGAAAGAATGCGCGAGGCCGCCGCTCACCATAAGTCGGAGTTCGATGTACTGGACGCATGGCAGAAGAAACGCGACCAGTTAGGTATCGATCAGTGGATGACGTTCCATGTGATTCGTTACGCCGTTGCCGAATCTCTTTTGCGCCAGATGGAGGATCCGACTGTCCCCGACGGGACAGTTTTGGGCGTTGATGAGCACTTCGATCCCAGTCCCTTAAAGGTCAACTTGATGGCAAAGGGGATCGAGGTCCCAGAAAAGCCGACGGATCTAGTGACGCAAGAGATCAATGAATTGCTTGGATTGGTAGACGATGCCTAAGAAAATTATCACTGAGCATACCTTGCCCGTTGCACTTGGCCTGCTGCACAGTTGGCAGGGCAAATTGACATGGGACTTGTATGCCAAAAAACTTGCCAAACGCTTAAATGTAGACCGAATTGCCAAACGCTCGCTCTATAAGCATGACGAAATTGTGATGGTTTACCATCAGGTCCGAGCTCGACTGAAAGAGCAATCACCTGCGGAAAAAAACACAGATTTAACGGTTGAACGGCTCCGCAGAGAAAATGAAAAGTTACGGTCTGAATTAGAGCACCAAAACCACAAAGTGAAGAATCTTCAAACTGCCATTTTGCGCTTGCAGCGCAATGCTTACCTAGTTTCTGGTTTGGACACGAAGAAGTTGCAGGAGTTGTTAACTAACCCACTGCCACCCAACACTGATTAGTGAGGTTTGCGTGACCAGAAGAAAAAACGGCAAACAAATGGGTGCAGAGTATCTGCAACGAGTCGAAGCCTGGAAAGCCAGGGTTGAGGGCGCAGGGACGGCCCGCGAGTACGCTTACTCAGGGCGTGTCAAACGAACTGAGGTCGCTCGCGAGTGTGGTTTCTCCCGAAGTGTTTGTGTTCAGAATGAGCGCGTCAGAGCGCTTTTGGAGAGCTGTGACCGCGAGTGGTATGGCACAGAGTCTATTGACAAGGCGGCATCAGGCGCATTGGTGGATCGTGCAGAAAGTTGTCCGCAAACGGCATCCTCAGACAATGGTCGGCTTATGGCTCGTATTGCCGAGTTGGAGGCTGAGAATCGTGCGCTCAGGCAGCAGTTGGCTCGCTATCAGGCGCTGGAATTGGTGGTTCAGGATGGCATGGCAGGCTTTGGAGTGAATGGATGACATCTGCACGCCTCTACACCCTTGTTCAAGTTGTTAAACAGCGCAAAGGCGGCTGCTGCTTCGTCCACGTGTTGAACACCGATGGCACAATCAAAAAGCGGAAACGCTCTTTGATTGTGCGGTTTTCCAACCTCCTCGGCGAGGTTCCGGTCGGCTCTTTGTGGAAAGTCAGCGGTCACCAGATCGTCAATCAGTTCGTGGTGAAGGGGGCTGTGATCTATGAGGATGTGCTCGATGCCACCCGAGCATCTATGTTGCAGCCCGCCAAACACACCCTAAGCCGCTGGATAAGCCTTAATATCGACGGCATTGGCGAGATTATCGCCAACCGGTTAGTGCGCCAACGCAATCTTGAAAAGTGGGTGCGTACTAACGATACAGAGTCGCTGAGCCTCGTCCCTGGCATGAACCCTGATCTCGCCCGGCGCCTGATTGAACGGTGGCCGGATGAAGGTTTGCACCGGACTATGGACTGGCTTGATGCCTTGAATTTGAGTCCTTCTTTGGGGTTCAAGCTGGTCAGGCTATTTGGCAAAGAGGTGGTGGAGCGATTGACGGACAATCCGTTTTTACTGCTCGGCCTCAATGTGGCCTACGATCAGGTTTTGGCTGTGATTGAACAGCTTGAGCTGCAACTGTCCCATGACACTTTTGTTGCCGGTGCGGCCATGCATGTTGTTATCAAGCGGATGAGCGCAAATGGCTCTACGGTGATCTCGGATCTGTTGTTGAGGCAGTCTGTAGAAAAGCTAACCGGCTTAGTGACTACTGTCGATCCTGGCCAGGCAGCCGTTCAGCAGGGCTTGCTGGTCCGAGTGCAGGATGGATACCAGGTCTGGGGGACAGCGCTCATGGAGGCTGCAGTGGCGAGTAAACTGGTAAAGTCCCTGAACCGCCCTTCGGGACAGGGTTCGCTGCTCGCCTCGTGGGAGCATCAGTTGAGTGAATCTGCCTTGCAAGCAGCGCTAAAAAGCCACGAGCAGCAGTTACCCTTTACGCTCTCGGAAGAACAGCAACAAGCCGTAATAGGCGCGGTATCGGCCCCTGTCGTGGGGATATCGGGAGGCGCGGGGACCGGAAAGACTACCATCCTCCAAGCCATTATTAGTGTGTACCAAGCCTTAGCTGATGGCATAGCCTGTTTGCCGGTAGCTCTCTCAGGCCGTGCGGCCCAACGTATGGCGCAAAGCACGGGGATGCCTGCTCAGACTATCGCCAAACTGATTGCCGATCATCTGGGGGAAGGCAAACCCCTGCTTCAAGATCATTTGTTAATCATAATTGATGAGGCGTCGATGGTGGATCTGCTGTCCATGTATCGGCTAGTTCGCATATTGCCCGAGGCAACGCGCTTCATATTCCTCGGCGACTGCGCCCAACTTTCGCCCGTTGGTGGTGGGCTGGTGTTCCACGCCATGTATGACTCACCAATTCCTTTCTTCGAACTGTCTCAGGTGAGGCGTCAATCGGTTCAAAGCCCAGTTCACCGCTTTGCAATGGCGGTGAGGAAGGGAGAGGTATTGATTCCAGAAATGGCTTTAAAAACGCTCTCTGAGTCACCCGACTGTTGTGTTTTACCTCCGTCACTGGATCGCCTGACGCATTTTTGGGAAGATGCGGGCGCCCTCAGCGACCGTATCATTCTGTCTCCTCGTCGTTCAGGCGATTGGGGCGTGACCAGTCTCAATACCCACTTTCAAAAAATACTAGGTTCGGAGCGTGATGACCTACATTACCTGGATCCCGTCAAAGGTTGGATACCTTGGATTACGCGCTTTAAGCAACGCTTGAAACTCGGCGATCCGGTATTGGTGACGAGAAACATCTATGACGATGAACTGGACGTTCGTAATGGTGATCTTGGCATTATCACTGAGGTTTTCCAAAGTGTCAGTGCGGAGGGTTGGTCTGGAGTTGTTTACATAAATGGTGAGAGGAAAGGCATCAATCAAGAGCTGCTGGAAGTGTTGGATTTGGGGTATGCCATTTCCATTCACAAAGCACAGGGCTCTCAGTGGCACACGGTATTCTCTGTTGTTACCAGCGAGGCTCGACGAATGCTTGATGCGTCGATGGTTTACACCGCTGCAACGCGTCCGACAGACCGGCTCATACTGGTTACCGACGCGCACTCTTTACGGGGCGCTGTGAGCGCAGGCAACTCGGCCAGTCGGAGACATGTGGACCTTGGGAGGAAGTTGGCAATGTGTGCTCAAACTCAATTTCGCGATCACGTTTAAAAGACGTGCCTCATAAATTCCAGAACTTCAACTAGCGGTCGACGATAATGACGCGCCTAGTTAAAACTTATTGAAAATCCAGATGAAATCCAACAAGTTGCTCAATCGGACGGCAAATCTACGAGAGCCGCTTCATCACGGCACTAGTTTGCTCTTTGTTGAATCGATCGATACCACCAGTTCTGGTGGCCAAATGGTGTTTCATATTTTCGGGCCCCTGGCTGAGCTTGAGCATAACCAAATCCGAGAAAGAAGCCACGCTGGTTTGGAAGCAGCCAGAGCAATAGGTAGAAAGGGCGGACGAAAACCCAAACTGTCAGTGGCAGTCATCCAGAAGGCCCAAGCAATGCTCTCAGAGCCTCAGAATACAAAGACCGAGGTTGCCCGGCATTTCAACGTCAGTCGCACGATGTTGAATTCCGCTCTTTTACGGCTCAAGACCGTGAAAAAATCCGACTAATCATCGAGCTGTACAAGGGAGTAGTAAATGGAAAAGCTAGAACAGAAATTCCTATCTGACCTTGACGATAAACTATGGAAATCCGCCGATAAGCTAAGGGCTAACCTAGATGCAGCGAATTACAAGCATATAGTGTTGGGCCTGATCTTTCTTAAATACGTGTCCGACTCCTTCGAGGAGCGCCAGGAAGAGTTGCTGGAGCAGTTTAAAGATGAGAGCGACGACATCTATTATCTGCCGCCCGAAGATTACGATAGCGACGAAGACTACCAGCTCGCCCTGCGGGAAGAGCTAGAAGTACTGGATTACTACCGGGAAGCCAATGTATTTTGGGTGCCAAAAGCCGCCCGCTGGAGCACCCTGAAAGAAAAAGCCGTGCTACCTGTCGGCACCGTGATCTGGCAGGATGAAGCCGGTAATGATGTAAAGCTGCGTTCTGTCTCGTGGTTGATCGACAACGCCTTGGAAGAAATCGAAAAGAGCAACACCAAGCTCAAAGGCATCCTCAACCGTATTAGCCAGTACCAGCTGGAAAACGACAAGCTGATCGGTCTGATCAACACCTTCTCCGACACCTCCTTCACCAAGCCGGTATTCAAGGGCGAGAAGTTGAGCCTTCATAGTAAAGACATCCTCGGACATGTGTATGAATACTTCTTGGGCCAGTTCGCCTTGGCTGAAGGCAAACAGGGCGGTCAGTATTACACCCCAAAGAGCATAGTCACCCTGATTGTGGAACTGCTTGAGCCATACTCCGGCCGTGTCTACGACCCGGCCATGGGCTCCGGCGGTTTTTTTGTCTCTAGCGACAGGTTCATTGAAGAGCATGCCAAAGAGCAGCACTATGATGCTGAGGAACAGAAAAAACACATATCTGTATACGGCCAAGAATCCAACCCTACCACTTGGAAACTGGCTGCCATGAACATGGCCATAAGGGGTATCGACTTCACCTTTGGAAAGAAAAACGCCGACACTTTTCTCGACGACCAGCACCCGGATCTCCGGGCCGACTTCGTAATGGCTAATCCCCCTTTCAACATGAAAGAGTGGTGGCATGAAAGCCTGAATGGCGATGTTAGATGGAAGTTTGGCGAGCCAGCCAAATCAAACGCGAACTATGCCTGGCTACAGCACATTTTTCATCACCTAAGCACAAATGGAAAAGCAGCGATACTTTTGTCAAATGGATCTCTTACAAGTAATACATCAGAAGAATTTATAATCAGGAAGAACTTAGTTGATTCCAATTGCCTCGACTGCATAATTGCACTTCCCACTCATTTATTCACAAACACGCAAATCGGTGCGTGCATTTGGATTTTGAGCAAACGAAGGAGCAAAGAAGAAAGCGATGTCCTGTTCATCGACGCGAAGAGTTTTGGAACCTTGGAAACCAAAGTTTTCAGAAGTCTTTCGGCGGAAGAAATTAAACAGATTTCCGAAACCTATAGGGCTTGGAAAAAAAATGATGGGTATAGCGATATTTTAGGATATTCAAAGTCCGCATCCACTGAGGAAATTGCTAAGCACAAATATGCCTTGGTACCCGGCCGATATGTCGGATTTGACAGAAGGGAGTTTGTATCGGCTTCAGCAAAGGAGCAGATTTTCAAAAATATCAGCTCTGTCAGCAAAAGAATTGATGATGTCATAGATGCATCTAGAACAACCAGGGATCTGGTGGAGGGATTTATTAATGGCTGAACCATACCTTCTCCCTCGCGACGGTTGGCTAAGCGGCACCTTAGAGCCAAACAAGGAAAAGGGGTTAATACTATCGGTTGAGTCAGGTGGGACCCCAAAGACTGGTATTGATGAATACTGGGACGGAGATATACCGTGGCTCACCCCTAAAGAAATTACCGTGACAGATGGCGTTTTCGCCAGCTCGACTGAACGCCAGATATCTCAACTTGGATTAAAAAACTCCTCAGCTAAGCTTCTTCCCGCTGGGACAGTAATGCTGAGTAAAAGAGCACCTGTTGGCGCGGTAGCAGTAAATACGGTCCCTATGGCCACGAATCAAGGGTTCTTGAATTTTACCTGTGGCCCTAATTTGCGTCCTCTTTACCTTGCCTATTGGTTCAAGATTAATAAACCATATCTAGATGCTGTTGCGAACGGATCAACGTATCCAGAATTATACAAAAGTGATCTTTTTGAGTTTCAAATATATGTGCCGGAAGTTGAAACGCAGGATGAGATATTACGTATAATTTCTGCGCTGCAGTTCTGCAGATTATCGGGGGATGCGTTAGAGCAATCAGTTATTGACCTTGACGAACTATCAAAAATCAGAACTGAAAGCAGGGAGCTTGATGAAACCATAAAAAAACTAATGTTTTTATTGTTTTCCGGGGAATTGTCAGTTTCTGATCTAAATAGAAGGTTATCTCTGTGACTAGGTTGTGCGAAAAAAGTGGTTGTAGAAAGCTAGAGGGGCATAAAGGAAAGTGTAATTCTTGGCCTTCTGAGGCTTGGACGTTCCTAGAAGCCAAGGATAAAAATAAGCTTTTGAAGGCAGGCTATGCAACCCCAAGAGGGGGGAAGAAGGGCGGTTATCAAAACCATGTTTATCGGAATAACAAGGTAATAATACCGTACGAAAAGCAAGATCTAATTAATCTGAGCGACTTCGAAGATGGCTACGTCATAAGGCTGTACCCTGACCAAGCGTTTGAGAGGAAAGGTAAGCTGAAAAAATTGTTTCTCTCGAATGGCGATGAGATAAAAATTGGAGAGAATGCTTTTGTCCTCTATCGCTCTCACGAAGCCCATGAGAACTTTCCACCTTTGCCGTCCTGGAAGGTGCGGTGGCTTGAGAAAAGGAACGGCGAGATCGTGGATAGCCGAGAGTCAGGGGTCGTAGATAAAGGTGATTACATACTCAGGCTTCCAAGCTTGAGTAGTGGGAAAAAAGTAAAAAAAGAAAAGGTCAATGAGGGGCCTTCCCAAGGCATATTCGCCCCGGAATATGCCTCAAGAGAAGTCAATTTCCTAGCTAAGGTTTCATTGGCTTGGCAAATCGTACATACCGCCTCAAGTCCATATACCTCTACGCAAGCCAAGCACCTCAGGCTCATTCTAGAGGACTGCAACCTTGATCATGATGAGCACTATAACTACTTTGGGATGATGCGAGGCGATATCACAACCTGCCCCCTGTGCTTGAGGGCGATAAGCTATCCCGAGCTTCATGACCACATTAACTTAGACAACGAGGATGCGCTGCTTAACTCAGCGGCAATTGTTCAAGGAACGAATAGATCAACCATCGTAAATCTTTTTCACCTGGTCCCTCTGGAGTATGGCCGCTTATTTCACTCTCACGAGTACGTTGCTTGGGGGCATGCAACCTGTAACACCAAATTAGGACAACGCAGATGCTACTCTCTAGAGGAAGTTAAAGGCATGGATATCAAAGTTGCGCGTATCGTTGGCGATCAGTACGAGACTTTTGGATGGATGTCTGAAGACGATAAGATGATCCGCTCTCCTTTAGGAGCGGTGTGGATTCGGATAACTGAAGACTTTATAGCCGCCGATGACTGAAAATCAGCTAGAAACTCTGTGCCTCAACTGGTTATCCGAAGTCGGCTGGGAAGTTGCCCATGGCCCGGATCTCGCGCCGGACAGTATCTCCCCTGAGAGGGCGGATTACCGACAGGTTTTGTTACTAGCTGACCTTGAGGCGGCCATATACCGCATCAATCCTCATCTACCGCATATTGCCGTTGAGCAGGTTTTGGCCGTGGTATGTAAGCCGGAGAGCCTCGACGTAGTGGTTAGCAATCGAGCATTTCACCGTCTGCTACTAAATGGTGTGCCGGTTGAGTATAAACGCGACGAAAAGTTGGTTTACGACCGGGCGTTTTTGGTGGATTTTGGGGACCTGAACGCCAATCAGTTCCGAGCAATCAACCAATTCACCATTGAAGGCAATAAACAGCTCCGCCGGCCAGACATAATTTGCTTCATTAACGGCTTGCCATTGGCAGTGTTGGAGCTAAAAAGCCCCGGCGTCGAAAACGTAGATATCTGGGATGCATTCAACCAGATTCAGACCTACAAAGACGAAGTAACGGATCTTTTCGCCTACAACGAAGCGGTCATTATCAGTGACGGCTACCTCGCCCGTGTAGGTTCCCTCACTGCCAGCCAAGAGCGTTACATGCCCTGGCGTACCATCAAGAATGAAAATGACAAACCTCTATTGGACTGGCAGCTGGAGACCCTGGTGCGAGGCTTCTTTGACCGGGAGCTGTTCCTGGACTATGTCCGCTACTTTGTCATCTTTGATACTGACTCCGATAAACTGGTTAAAAAAATTGCTGGCTATCACCAGTTCCATGCGGTGCGTGAAGCCGTGAGAGCTACGGTGATTGCCGCCGGAGATATTAGCAATCATGGCGCTGGTGAGGAGCGCTCCGGATCTGGAGTTAAACTGACGCCGGGCAGTAAAAAAGCCGGAGTGGTTTGGCACACCCAGGGGTCCGGTAAGAGCATATCCATGTGTTGTTACGCAGGGAAATTGCTGCAACAGCCGGAAATGAACAACCCCACGTTGATTGTGGTCACAGATCGCAACGACCTAGATGGCCAACTTTACGCGACCTTTAGCTCAGCGAAAGAGCTGCTGAAACAGGAACCGGTGCAAGCGGATGATCGCGATACGCTGCGCCAATTACTAGCGGAGCGCGAGGCCGGCGGCATAATCTTCACCACGGTGCAGAAGTTCGCTCTCTTGGATGAGGAAAAATGCCATCCGATCGTGAATGATCGCCATAACATAGTAGTGATTTCAGATGAGGCCCACCGCAGTCAGTACGGGCTAAAAGCCACTCTAAAAAATGACGGCACCTACAAATTCGGCTATGCCCGCCACATGCGTGATGCACTGCCGAATGCCTCGTTCATCGGTTTCACCGGGACTCCAATTGAGAGTGAGGACAAAGACACCCGCGCCGTGTTCGGCGATTACGTGTCCATCTATGACATCCAGGACGCCGTAGACGATGGCGCAACCGTGCCAATTTATTATGAATCGCGTCTGGCCAAGCTGGACATCGACAGGGAAACTATCGATGAGCTTTCTGACCAGGTAGAGGAAGTGGTTGAGGATGACGAGGACGTTGGTAGCCGGGAAAGAACCAAAGGTGAATGGAGCCGGTTGGAAAAGCTGGTCGGTGCCGGCCCCCGCCTGAAGCAAGTGGCCGAGGACCTGGTAAACCACTTTGAAACCCGCACCAGCACCATCCATGGCAAGGCCATGATTGTAGCAATGAGCCGTGAGATTGCCGTTCACCTGTATAACGAAATTGTCGCCCTGCGCCCCGAGTGGCATAACGACGATCCCGAGCAGGGCGCTATCAAAGTAGTGATGACCGGCTCCGCATCCGACCGGGCGCTGTTGCAACCACACATTTACAACAAGCAGACCAAGAAGCGGTTTGAAAAACGTTTCAAGGATGCAAGCGATCCCCTCAAGCTGGTGATCGTGAGGGATATGTGGCTAACCGGCTTCGACGCACCCTGCTGCCACACCATGTATGTGGACAAACCCATGAGGGGCCACAACCTGATGCAGGCGATCGCCCGGGTAAACCGCGTCTTCAAAGACAAGCCGGGCGGTCTTGTTGTCGATTACATCGGCATTGCCAACGAGCTCAAACAGGCCCTTAAGACCTACACCGAGGCCAAAGGCAAAGGCAACCCTACCCACAGTGCCGAAGAAGCTTACGCTATCCTGTTGGATAAGCTGGACATTATCCACGGCATGTTCGCTCCAGGTCCGAAAGGTGATGGCTTCAGTTATCACGGTTTTGAAACTCAACCCCACAAACTACTGGTACCTTCAGCCAATTACATTCTGAGTCTGGAAGACGGTAAGAAACGCTTCCTTGATAACGTACTGGCCATGAATAAGGCCTTTTCTCTTTGCGCCACACTGGACGAAGCCCAAGCGCTGCAGAAAGAAGTGGCCTTCCTGTCACAGGTAAAAACCGCCATCGCAAAGTTTACTAGCGTGGACAAGAAGCTAGCCCAAGAAGATAAAAACTCTGCCTTAAAACAGATCCTGGATAATGCACTCATAGGCGGTGGCGTAACCGATGTGTTTGCCCTGTGTGGCCTGGACAAACCCAACATTGGCCTGCTTTCAGATGAATTTCTGGAGGACGTTCGGCAAATGCCCTACAAGAACTTCGCCGTGGAGCTGCTGGAAAAGTTGCTCAAAGACAACATTAAGGCCAATACTCGTACCAATAGGGTCCAGGAAAAAAAATACTCTGACCGCTTGCAGGAAACGTTGCGAAAGTACAACAATCGCGGCATCGAAACCGCTCAAGTAATAGAGGAGCTGATCGCCCTTGCAAAGCAATTCCAGGCGGAGCTTGAGCGTGACGAAGCCCTGGGCCTGAGCCCGGATGAAGTGGCTTTCTACGATGCTCTAGCCAGCAACGAAAGCGCCGTGCGGGAGCTCGGCGACGAAATCCTCAAGAAGATCGCCGTGGAGATCACCGACAAACTACGAAAATCCACCACCGTGGACTGGCAAGTGCGAGAGAGCGTTCGGGCTAAGCTAAGGATTCTGGTCCGGCGGACCTTACAGAGGTACAAGTATCCGCCTGATCGCGCGCCAGCAACTGTCGAGCTTGTGTTGCAGCAGGCTGAAGTCTTATCGAACAGCTGGTCACATCGATAAGGTATTGCCTTGCATAGTAAAAGATTGGGTAAATCTTTCTGATGCTGTCACCGTGGTGTCCAGGTTGCCAGAATGGCTCGAGGACTACAGTCGAAGCCACCCGCACATGGGGCTGGGTTCTACCCCGTTTCCACGGACGGTTTTAAAACGGCGAACAGTTTTCTGTCCTGAGCAGCAACTCTACGTCGCATCCTAGGATTATGGAACCGCTCAATGTAATCGAAGACATCAGCTCGTGCTTCATTTTGGGTTCGGTAGCGCCGGTGGTGAATTCGCTCACGCTTGAGCATGCCGAAGAACCCCTCGCAGGCCGCATTATCACCACAATGACCGACCGCGCTCATGCTGCTCACCAGTCGGTTGCTGCCGAGATAGCGCTGGTAATCACCGCTGGTGAATTGACTGCCTCGATCTGAATGCAATATCACCGGAACTTTCCCCTGGCGCTGCCAAACGGCCATCTCAACCGCTCTGATTACCATATGCCGATCCTGTCGGTGATGCATCGACCAGCCAACGATCAGCTTGCTGAACAGGTCGAGAACCACGCAGAGAAAGAGCTTTCCTTCCTGCGTCGGGATCTCTGTTATATCCGTCACCCATTTGGTGTCTGGCTCCAGAGCGGAGAAATCCCGTTCCAGATGATTCCGGATTCCCGGTGGTCGATAAGATTGACGTCCCAAGCGTCCGCGCTTCTTGCGTGGCCACCCCTGAATGCCGTGTTTGGCCATCAATCGCGCGACGCGGTTCAGGCTGGTTGAGGCTCCCTCAGCAACCAGATCCTCATGCATACGGGGTGAGCCAATCATGCCCCCGCTATCGTCATGAATCTCTCTGATGCGTGACAGCAAGTGCTGATTCGCCTTTGACCTGGCGGACTCAGGGCGAGAGACCCAAGCGTAATAACCGCTGGCCGACACCTTCAGGCATCGGCACATAAGACGTATTGGGAAAGTATTGCGACAACGTT
>TARA_R110002124_G_scaffold144122_2_pt1 | contig 16567 bp, 16 predicted proteins | sample TARA_R110002124 | Tara Oceans TARA_R110002124 (sample SAMEA4397445) | marine metagenome | biome: Polar Biome; feature: [SRF] surface water layer (ENVO:00010504); material: water (ENVO:00002006), including particulate matter (ENVO:01000060) such as... | depth 5 m | reverse complement strand
CCCTGACCCAGGCCGCGCTGTCGCCGCCGCCACCCGGACAAGGCGTCAAGATCGACAAACAGGCCTGACCGAGGGGAGAACCGCGCGATGAGCAACGATCTTACCCTTAGTCCCGCCGTGATGATCAACCGCATCGTCGCACGCGAAGCCACGCCCCTGGCCGCCCATCTGGGCAGGGTGGCGGATCTGCGCATGCGCCTGGAAAACGCCCAGAACGAACAACAGGCCCGCGCCGCCCAGCTCAACCCCGAGGCCGCCCCGGCGCCACCACTGACGGGCGCCGACGTCGACCGTCTAGTCTAGTCTAGTCTAGTCGCGCTGGGCCATCAGCGTTTCGACCACCTTTTCACCATCGGGCGTGTTCCACTCAGCCGGCCCCTGCAGCACGGCCAGCTCGCAACCATTTTCATCCAGGATCAGCGTCGCCGGCAGCCCCACCGCGACCGCTTCCTGCTTGAGCCGGTCAAAGGCGGCAAAGCTGTTATCGGCATAGAGCGGCAGCTGGGCGAACTTGTTGTCGGCGAGGAATTTTTCGGCCTTGCCCAGCCCGCTTTCTCCGATGTCCAGATTGATGGGCAGCACCATGAAGCGGTCCGAATTGTACTTGCTCGCCAGGGCGTCCAGCGCCGGCATTTCTTCCCGGCACGGCACGCACCAGCTGGCCCAGAAATTGACCAGCAGCGCCTTGCCCTTGAAGTCGGCAATAGTGAGCGCCTTGCCGCCCGCGTCCTTGAACGCCAGACTTGCATAGCCCCTGCCCTCGCCGGTGCCATTGAGCGCGGCCAGCTCGCCCACGGCAGCAGCGTCGATGGCCGCGGCGGCATCGGCCTGGACCGGGCATTCCTTGGCCACGCCGGCATTGCCGAGCCACACCCACGCCGCTATAGCTACCGCCAATCCCGCCACCCCCAGCGCGACCAGCAGCCGAACCCGGCTGGAATCCTGGGGGCGGGGCGCGTGCATATCGGTCATAACAGGTCTCCGAGGTATTCGATGAGCAACAAGATGTGGGGCGGCCGGTTCGCCACGGGCCCCGACGCCATCATGGAGGAAATCAACGCCTCGATCGGCTTTGATCAGCGCCTGTTCCGCCAGGACATTGCCGGATCGATAGCCCATGCCACCATGCTTGCCGAGACGGGCATACTGACGCAGCAGGACCGCGACACCATTATTGCCGGTCTAGCCGAGGTGCTGGCCGAAATCGAGGGCGGCAGCTTCACATTCTCGCGGGCGCTCGAAGACATCCATATGAATGTCGAAAGCCGGCTGCGCGAAAAGATCGGCGACGCCGCCGGCCGCCTGCACACGGCACGCTCGCGCAATGATCAGGTTGCCACCGATTTCAAGCTCTATGTGCGCGATACCATCGACACGCTGCTGGTGCAGATCTCGACGCTGCAACTGGCGCTGGTGAGCAAGGCCGAAGACGAGGCCGAGACCATCATGCCCGGTTTCACCCACCTCCAGAACGCCCAGCCGGTGACCTTTGGCCACCATCTGCTCGCCTATGTCGAAATGCTCGGTCGCGACGCCGGCCGCATGCTGGACGCCCGCAAGCGGCTCAATGAGAGCCCGCTCGGATCGGCTGCCCTGGCCGGCACGCCCTACCCGATCGACCGCTTCATGACGGCCGAAAAGCTCGGCTTTGATCGGCCCACCGCCAATTCGCTCGACGCCGTCTCCGACCGCGATTTCATCCTCGAGACCCTGGCGGCCGCCACCATCTGCGCCATGCATCTGAGCCGGTTTGCCGAAGAAATGGTGATCTGGAGCTCGGCCCAGTTCGGCTTTATCCGGCTCTCCGACAAGTTCACCACCGGCTCCTCGATCATGCCGCAAAAGCGCAACCCCGACGCCGCCGAATTGGTGCGCGCCAAGATCGGCCGCATCCTGGGTGCTCTGACGAGCCTGATCGTGGTGATGAAAGGCCTGCCGCTCGCCTATTCCAAGGACATGCAGGAAGACAAGGAAGTCGCCTTTGACGCCCTTGATTCCCTGTCTCTCTCGCTGGCCGCCATGACCGGCATGGTCAGTGACATGGTGCCCCATCGCGACCGCATGCGCGCCTCGGCGGTCGCCGGCTTCTCCACCGCCACCGACATTGCCGACTGGCTGGTGCGCGAGCTCAATATCCCCTTCCGCGATGCCCATCACATCACCGGCCAGATCGTCGCCCTGGCCGAGCAGAAGAACTGCGGCCTCGAGGGCCTGACCATCGAGGATTTCAAGGCCGTCGATTCGCGTATCGACAGCCGTGTGCACAAGGTGCTGACGGTGGAGGCCTCGGTGGCGGCGCGCCAGAGCTATGGCGGCACGGCCCCGGCCAATGTGCTGATGCAGGCGGCGCGCTGGAAGACGGTGCTGACCGGCCAGACCCATGAACCGCGCCCCCTGGCGCGCAAAAAGCATGGCGGCCATGGCGATGGCGGGGTTGAGTAATTCTGGCGGCGGCCTAATCTGTGACCAACCTTGAACTGGAACTGAACGCATGGCCGGCAGATTGCGACAGATGCGCCTTACCGAGCGTCATGTCGGCTACCTGCAGCCGGTGGAAACCACCGAAGCAATGCCGCCGCCGCCCGAGGGCATGCGGGCGGCGACAGACGAGGATCATCAGTCCACCATTGAGCGCCTGCTTGGCCCCGACCGGGCCGGCCGCGAGGTCTGGATCTTTGCCTATGGCTCGCTGATCTGGAAACCGGCCTGCGACTTCGTGGAAATGCGCAACGGCCTGGTCCATGGCTGGCATCGCGCCTTCTGCCTGGGCTGGAACACCCGTTTTCGCGGCTCCGATGAGAACCCCGGCCTGATGCTGGCCCTCGATCGCGGCGGCGCCTGCAATGGCGTGCTCTACCGGCTCCCGCCCGACCGCATCGACCAGGCCATGACCAGCCTGCTCGAGCGCGAAATGGGCTGGCTGCCCTCGGCGTTCCCGCCGCGCTGGGTCAATGCCCGCTCCGGCGATCGCACCATTCGGGCCCTGACCTTCTGCATCGACCGCAATTCGGGGCGCTATGTCTCGGGCCTGAGCAATACCCAGATCGCCACCGTGCTGGCCAGGGCGGTCGGCAATCGCGGCTCCATGGCGCAGTATTTGCACGCCACCGTGCAGCACCTCGAGCAGGTCGGCATTCACGATCCGCATCTGTGGCAGTTGCAGTCGCTGGTCGCCGAACAGATCGAAGCCGCTTATGAGGCCGATCACTAACTCTTGCTTTCGTTTTGCGCTGGGCTGGACTAGGGAATTATCCCGAAAACATCCACCATCTCGGTGTCATGCCGGTACAGGCCGGAAGTCATCCTGATATTTTGCCAATCCGCCGATCTCAGGATGGAACCAGGGCTTTGCCGGGGTGACATTGTGGGTGGTCAATATTGTTGAGGACGCCACCTTGGTCCATCATTTCGAACATCGCGACGGTGCACTCTACGCCGAGGACGTCAACCTCAACGATCTGGCGGACAAGGTCGGCACGCCGTTTTACGTCTATTCCAGCGCCACGCTGCGGCGCCATGTCCGCGTGGTCAAGGCCGCCTTCGAGGGCATCCCGACCCTGTTGGCCTACGCCATGAAGGCCAATTCCAACCAGGCCGTGCTCAAGCTGATGGCATCCGAAGGCGCTGGCGCAGACGTTGTGTCGCTCGGCGAGCTCGAACGGGCGCTGGCCGCCGGTATCAAGCCCGAGATGATCGTGTTCTCCGGCGTCGCCAAGACCATCACCGAGATGCGGCGCGGCCTGACCGCAGGCATCAAGTGCTTCAACCTCGAGAGCGAGCCTGAACTCGAGCGGCTCTCCATGGTGGCCGCCGAAATGGGCATGACCGCGCGCGTCTCGGTGCGCATCAACCCCGATGTCGACGCGCGCACCCATGCCAAGATCTCCACCGGCAAGGCCGAAAACAAGTTCGGCATTCCCTATGCGCGCGCGCGTGACGTCTATGCCCGCATCGCCAGCCTGCCCAATGTCATGGCTGTCGGCGTCGACATGCATATCGGCAGCCAGATCACCGATCTGGAGCCGTTCGGCAATGCCTTTGGCCTGATGGCGGATCTGGTGACCGAACTGCGTGCCGACGGTCACGACATCGAGCATATCGATGTCGGCGGCGGCCTGGGCATTCCCTACAATGTCGACGAGGCCGCGCCGCCCCTGCCAACCGCCTATGCGGCAGTGGTCCGCGACAAGATCGGCAAGCTCGGCTGCACCCTGGTGATCGAGCCCGGGCGTCTGCTGGTGGGCAATGCCGGCATCATGGTCACCAAGGTGGAATACGTCAAAGAGGGCAGCACCAACTTCATTATCGTGGATGCCGCGATGAACGACCTCATCCGCCCCACCCTCTATGAAGCCCACCATGACGTGGTGCCCGTCAACTTCTCCAACCTGCCCCCGATCACCGCCGACATCGTCGGCCCGGTCTGCGAGACCGGCGACTATCTGGCCAAGTCACGCACGATCGGCGGCGTCGAGGAAGGTGATCTGCTCGCCATCATGAGCGCCGGCGCCTATGGCGCGGTGATGGCCTCGACCTACAATTCACGGCCGCTGATCCCCGAAGTGCTGGTGGACGGCGACCGCTTCCACGTCATCCGCCCGCGCAAGTCGCTCGATGAACTGATCGCGCTCGACAGCGTCCCCGACTGGGTCTAGCTGTCGCGGGCCTGCCGAGCCAGGGAAACCACCTCGACCGGCTTGCCGGCCAGCGCATCGTCAATCTTGGCCAGCAGGTCGGCCAGGGTGAACGGCTTGACGATGACATCGTAGATCAGCGCATCAAGCCCATGGGCCCGCTCGCGCTGATCGGCAAAGCCGGTCATCAGCACGATGATGATCTGGGGATATTTTGCGGCCACGTCGAGCGCCAGCGCAATGCCATCCATCACAGGCATCTTGATATCGCTGAGCAGCAGGTCAAACCGCCCGTTCTCGGCATCGGCGGTTTCGGCCGCCAGGCCACCATCTTCTTCGGCGACCACCTCATGACCTTTCATGGTCAGCGCGCTCACCACGAAGGCGCGAACGGAGGGATCGTCTTCGGCAACTAGAATGCGGGCCATCAATGACGCTCCGGAATGGCATTTTCGGGGGCGGCAGCACCGCCATGATCAGACGTTGCGGCAGCATGGGGCTCGGCGGCTGGCGCATGATTCTCCGCCGCGTGATCGTCGGCGGGCACCGCGGCGGCGGCATGGGCAGGCTCTGCGGGAGCGGGCTGGGCATTGCCGATATGGCCGGCCCTGCCCCCCGCGCCATCTGCGAAGCTGAGGCGCAGGCGTGACGCGTCGCCTGGCGGCAGCGTCAGCTGGGTATCAAAGGTCGCTCGCTCGCCGCCCATCAGATCGCTGACATTGGGCTGCACGCTCCACTGGTAAACCCCCTGCCCGCCCGGACCGACCAGGGTCACCACCACGGCAGGCACCGGAACCGGACTGCGCGACAGCCCCACGATCTGGGCCGAGACGATCAGCACGTCCTTGCCATTGCGCAGGGTCTGCATCGCCGTGAGGCCGGAGAACTCGAGCCCGACAACGTTGACACCCAGGCCGACCGCTTCGTAGACGCCTGCCATGGCAGGAAAACGCTGCACCACCTGCACGCGCCCCAGATAGGCCAGGGCCAGCACCGCCACCAGGGTGACGCCCGCCACGATGCGCAGCGCCAGGCGCAGTTGCGCCATCGGCCCTTCGGCCATGAATTTTTCCTGGCGATGGGAAAATTCCCGGCGTCGCTTCCGGATCACTGAAGGATCGATCTTGCCTGCCGAAGCCTGATCGAGCACGTCGCCGGACTTCTTGCCCTTGGCGGCCTTGGCGAGCCGGTCTTTTTCGGCCTTTGCCAGCTTGGCCGCCTTCTCCTCGACGGCCTTGGCGCTGGCCGCCTTTTCCTGGGCGCTCATGGCCTCATCGAGCTGGTCTTCGGCGATCGCTTCCTGGGCCTTGCGCACCTCGGGCGGGGGTTCGTCCTTGTCGATGGGCCCCTGGTCCCAGGCCTGCTGGCAGTGGGCGCACTGTACCTTGCGACCAGCCGATCCGATGGCCTCGTAGGTCACCTGATACTTGGTCTGGCAATGTGGACAGGAAATGATCATGGGCCAGACTTCTGAAGCGGACGCAAAACGACTTGCTTCAAACTAGCCTGAGGGTGTTAAGACTCCTCAAACCTCGGCTGCCACCCGCCAATTCCACCACATTTGTGCCGTTTAGTGTGGCCAAGCACGGCTGCATGCCGCATCGGCCAATGGCTGCTGTTATGATGGGGCCAATGCCTGATTCGCCTGAACCTTGCCGCGCAACCTGGAGCCTGCAGTCTTGATCGAATTTTCCGATGTGGGATTGCGCTACGGCAATGGTCCCGAAGTCCTGCGCGACGTGACGTTTTCGGTCGAGCCGGGCTCGTTCCATTTTCTGACCGGCCCCTCGGGGGCCGGCAAGACCAGCCTGCTGCGCCTGCTGCTGCTCTCGCTCAAGCCGTCACGCGGCCAGGTCACCATGTTTGGCGAGGACGTCAGCGACCTGACCCAGGATCGCCTGCTGCAGATGCGCCGCCATATCGGCATCGTGTTCCAGGAATTTCGCCTGCTCGATCATCTGACCACTTTTGAAAATGTCGCGCTGCCGCTGCGTGTGCTGGGCCAGCCGGAAAGCGAATATCGCCCCAATGTCACCGAACTGCTCGAATGGGTAGGGCTGGGCGAGCGCATGAACGCGCCACCCTCCTTGCTCTCGGGGGGCGAAAAGCAACGCGCCGCGATTGCGCGCGCCGTCATTGCCCGCCCCAAGGTGCTGCTGGCCGACGAGCCGACCGGCAATGTCGACCCCGATCTTTCAAGCCGGCTGGTGCATCTGTTTGCCGAACTCAACCGCACTCTGGGCATGACCATCATTCTGGCGACCCACGAATTACCCCTGCTCGACAAGTTCAGCTATCCGCGCATGCTGCTGAGCAAAGGGGAGCTGACGATCCATGATTGAGCGCCTTGTCGCCCTGCTGCCCCGCCGCGTCGGTGCCGCACCCATCGTCCCCGAAAAAAGCGTTGCCGGCCGCACCTTGCTGCTGCTGATCACCATTATGGGCTTTTTGTCGGCCGTCACCCTGGGGGGCGTGGTGCTGGTACAGAAGTCAGCCATCGCCTGGTCAGCGGATGTTGGCCGCGAGGTCACCATCCAGATCCGCCCCGTCGAGGGCGAGGTGATGGAGTCCAATCTGCGCACGGCCGTTTCGCTGGCCGAGACGACGCCCGGCGTGGCCTCGGCACGGGCCCTGACCCTGGAGGAGAGCGAAAAGCTGCTCCAACCCTGGCTCGGCGCCGGTCTCGACCTGACCGCCATCGAGATTCCCCGCCTGGTGGTCGTGCGTCTGGCCGACCCCGCCGATGCCGACATCGCCGGGCTGGAGCGCAATCTGACAGCGATCAAGGGCGCCAGCCTGGATACCCACGCCGCCTGGCGGCAACAGCTCAACACCATGGCCGGCACCATCGTGCTGTCCGGCCTGCTGGTGCTGTTGCTGATTGGCGCCGCCACCGTGCTCGCCATCATCTTTGCCACCCGTGGCGCCATGGCAACAAACCGGGAAATCGTCGACGTGCTGCACTATATCGGCGCATCCAACAGGTTTATCGCCGGCGAGTTCCAGGGCCGGTTTCTGTCCATTGGCCTGCAGGGCGGACTGCTCGGCACCACGACCGCGCTGCTGTTCTTCGTGCTGGTGGGCACCATGGCGGGCAACATGCTCTCAAGCGAAGCCGGCGCCCAGGTCGGCGTGCTGTTCGGCCGTTTTGCCCTGGGCATTGACGGCCTGATCTGTATCGCTGCGGTGATCCCGGTGATTGCGGCGCTGACGGCCATTACCTCGCGCCACACCGTGCGGCGCTACCTCGCCCAGACCTCCTGACCGGCGCCGTGATATGATCGCCGCGGGGCCAAACAGCCTCGCCAACACAGCGTTTGCCCTTTAAGACGCTGGCAGGGGTTCAAGGAGACATCTCAAGTGGTCATTCAGGCAATTCGTAGCGCGCTGTTTTATGCGCTGTTTATCGGCCAGACGGCCGTCATCGCCATCGTGCTGGGCACCATCGCGCTGATTAGCGGCAGGACCCGGGCGAGCTGGGCCATCGCGGTTTTCTGGTGCAGTTCGAGCCTGCACTATCTGCGCTGGCTGACCGGCGTCAAAACCGAGGTCAGCGGCCAGGAGAACATCCCCGAAGGCGGCTGCATCATTGCGGCCAAGCATCAGAGCGACTGGGACGTCTTTGCCATGTTCCCCCATGTCGGCCGCCCCGCCTACATCATCAAGAAGGAACTGATGGCCATCCCCTTCTTCGGTTGGGCAGCGCGCTCGCTCGACTGCATCGAGGTGGATCGCAAGAAGGGGGCCAAGGCCATTCCCGCCATGATGGCGCAGGCCCATGCCGCCATCGAACGCGGCTGCCGGGTAGTCATTTTCCCCGAGGGCACCCGACGCCCGCCCCTGGCAAAGCCCGACTATCGCCAAGGCATTGTCCGGCTTTATCTCGAACTCAACGTGCCCGTCGTCCCCGTCGCGGTCAATTCGGGCCTGTTCTGGGGCCGCAACAGCCTGGTCATCTGGCCCGGCACGGCCGAGGCGCAATTCCTGCCCGCCATCGAAGCAGGGCTGCCCGCAGACGTTTTTGTCGAGCGACTCAAAAAAGCCATTGAATCCGCCTCCAATGACCTGGCACTCAAGGCTGAGTCGCGCGGCCTCTCCCGCCCCGTCACCCCGGAATTGCGTGCCAAATTCGATGCACTCAAGCAGACTGACACCGGCACCACCGACCACTAGATATTGACGGCGTAGACGAACACCACCATACATCTAGCTATCAGACAAAACGCAGCTTGACGCCTATTGGATTTTGTTCTAGTTTTGTTCTAATGCAGTGCTCGCTGTGAGGATGGCGTGATATGGTCGGCAACTACAACACGGTGGTAAGCCACAGTTTCGGGCGACACAGTCATTGGCAGGGCCGTTCCGGCCGCAGCTATGACATGATCAGCGAAAATCTCGATCATTTCGCGCTCGGCGATACCGAGCTTTACCTGCTTGCCAAGGGCAATCACGTCCTCTGGGTGGGGGCGACCAGCGAGCTGGTCGGCGACCCGCTCAGCCGCGCCCGCTTCCGTCTGGCGCTCGACTGTGCCGACCGCGTCTTCCGGCTCGTGACCCCGGGCACCGAAGCGCAGCGCCTCTCGACAATCTGGGACCTTGAAGGCGCCGAACCCGTCACCGATGTCCGGGCCGCCTAAGCTGCGCTGGCAGCCTCGGCCATCAGCATATCGGCCAGTGCCTGCAGCTGGCGATCTGCAATCCCCAGCGATTGCAGATGCCGGGCCGTGTTGAGCACATAATCGATATTGCGCCCCGATAGTCCAACACCGACGCGCACCATCGCCAATTGCTGCTCCAGCGACAGCTTGCCGGCAAACTGCGCGTGCCGCTCATCGACCACAAAGGTCAACGCCCGGACCATCCGGCCATCAAACAGCTGCACCGGCCGGGTGACATCGCGATACACTGCCGTCACCTGTTCGCGCTGTTCGAGGTAACGCCGCACCTCGGGCCAGGCGTCGGCGGCGACTTCAAACGCCATGCCGCGGCAGGACCCGCCCCGTGCCAGGCCGAACACCAGGCCAGGGCGCTCCGGCGTCCCGCGGTGATGATGCGACACGATGGACAGGCTGCGATGCGCCCCCCGCAACAGGCCCTGCTGCGCCCCAATATGGGCAAAGCCCGGATTCCAGATCAGGGAACCGTAGCCAAAAACCCAGTGCGTTGCCGTCTCGTTGCCGTACTCTGCCATCACCCTATCCTGACCCGAAACCTAGGTGAGCCCACTGCCCGCGACAATTGCCAAACTGCATAGCCGCCCTGCCCTGCCAGCGCGACCCGGTTTTGCCGTCCCTCTGCCAGATCCGCCGATAGCGCTTTGCCTTCTGCCTCGCTAAGAGTGCCCGTCATGAAGAAACGAATCATTATTCTGGGCAGTATCGTGCTCGCCGTCGTCATCCTGTGGAGCCTGGCCTGGGTCGTGCTGGCCGGGCTGGTCAAACAGCAGATCGCCACCCAGGCCCAGGCCGATGGCATCAGCGCACCGCAGCTCACCTGCGATTCCCTCGATATTGGCGGCTTCCCCTTCCGTTTTGACGCCGACTGCGCCCAGGCCCGCATTGTCAGCGGCGATACGGTGATGGAACTGCCCGGCCTGCGGGCCAGCGTGCGGGTCTACGCGCCCACCCACATGCTGGCCTCGGCCCTCGGCCCGCTGCAGATCACCGATACCTTCACCGGCTCGCGCAACGCGGTAAGCTGGTCGTCGCTGGAAGCCAGCGTCCGTCTGGACGATTGGCGGATCGCGCGGGCTTCGCTCTCGGGCAAGGATCTGGTCTGGACCGATACCCTGGTGGGCCAGAACATCATTGCCCAGAGCCCGCTGGCCGAACTGCATCTGTTCGACATTCCCGAGCAGCACGACGCCGAACGCCATACCGCCGCGCTGGCGGGCTATGTGCTGGCCAGCGACCTGGCCTATCCCGGCCTGACGCTGACCAATACCAGTGCCGAAGTGCAGGTTGAACTCTCGGGCCTGCCCGATGATGTGCGCAATTGGGGCGAGCCCAACCTGCTGCCCGCGCTGCAGGCGGCCAATGGCCAGCTCCGCATCGTCGCCATCCGCGGCACCGATGCGGACTCCACGCTGGACGCCAGCGGCGCGCTGCAGCTTGATCCCCAGGGGCAGATCGATGGTCAGATCACCATCACCTCGACTGGCGTTGCCGAGCGGATCGGCCCGCTGCTGGAGGAACCCTGGCGCACCCTGGTGCTGGGCACGCCCGGCGCCGACGGCAGCTTTGCCAATCAGCTCAATTTCCGCGCTGGCGGCATCTATTCCGGCCTCGTGCCGATCGCCAGCATCGGCCCGCTGTTCTAGGCCAGGAGCGGTCTAGGCATCATCGCCGCCGCCATGTTCGCGCACCAGCGTCACCTCGGCCGCAGGCGTGGCTTCATGCGGCCGGCCGAAATCGGCAGCCGCTGTTTCCTGGCCTGCCGAGATGATCGAGCGGCGGATGGCGCGGGTGCGGGTGAACATGGCTTCAAGCGCCGGTCCGTCGCCGGTGCGGACCGCCCGCTGCAGCACGCTGAGATCCTCGGTGAAGCGCCCGAGCATTTCCAGCACCGCGTCGCGATTGGTCAGAAACACATCGCGCCACATTACCGGGTCCGAGGCGGCAATTCGGGTGAAGTCGCGGAAGCCGGAGGCCGAGAACTTGATGACCTCCGACTGCGTCGCCGCTTCAAGATCGGCCACGGTACCCACGATATTGTAGGCCACCAGGTGGGGAATATGGCTGGTGATGGCCAGCACCATGTCATGATGCCCTGGCTCCATGCATTCCACCTGGCTGCCCATGGCGCGCCAGAACGCGGCAAGCTTTTCGGTCTGGGTGGCAGCGACTTCCGGGCCCGGCGTCAAGACGCACCAGCGACCGGCAAACAGTTCGGCAAAGCCGGCAGATGGCCCCGAATGCTCGGTGCCGGCCAGCGGATGGCCAGGCACCAGGCTGACCCCGGCCGGAATGTGCGGCGCCAGCACCTTGACCACATGCCCCTTGACCGAACCGACGTCGGAAACGATGGCCCCGGGCTCCAGTGCCGGAGCGATCGCCTTGATCAGGTTCTCATAGGTTCCCACGGGCGTGCAGAGAATGACCAGGTCTGCCCCGCGCACCGCCTCGGCAGCATCGAGCGTGTAGATATCGCCCAGCCCCAGCTCGCGCGCTTCATCAAGCGTTTCCTGCTTGCGGGTGGCGATGGAAATCACCTCGACCAGGCCCTGCCGCCGTGCGGCCAGGGCAATCGAGGAACCGATCAGGCCGATGCCGATCAGGGCGAGCTTGCGAAAATGAACACTCATGCGGTTTGGACCAATGCCTTGAGGATGCCGACGACGCCGCGCATCGCCTGTTCGGAGCCGATGGAAATGCGCAACCCGTTGTCGATGCCATAGGAGCCGCCGATCTCGCGCACGATCAGCCCACGCTGCATCAGGGCATCAAAGGCCATGCGGGCATGCTCGGCGTCGGGAAACAGCAGCATGACGAAATTGCCCTGGCTGGGCACGACATGAATGTGGTTGGAATCGAGTTCCTCGGTGATCCACGCCCGCCACTGCGCATTGTGCGCCTTGAGGCGGGCGGTGAATTCGGTGTCGCGCGTCGCCGCAGCCGCCGCCAGCTGACCGGGCAGGTTGACGTTGAACGGTCCGCGCACGCGGTTGATCACGTCGACCAGTTCGGGCGGGCCGACCATCCAGCCGATACGCGCCGCGGCCAGGCCCATTTTGGAGAAGGTGCGCACCATCACCACATTGCTGGCCTCGGCCACCAGCGCCTGTCCGACCGCAAAATCATCGGCAGTGACATATTCGGCATAGGCATTGTCGATGACCAGCAGGATATCGGGCCGCAGGCCTGCATGCAGCCGCCGCACCTCGGCATCGCTGAGATAGGTGCCGGTGGGATTATTGGGATTGGCCAGCCAGACTATTCTGGTCCTCGGCGTGACCGCCGCCAGCAGCAGATCGACATCGGCAGTGTAGTCGGTCTCCTCGACCATCACGATGCTGGCGCCCGTTGCCCTGGTGATGATCGGATAGACCGAGAAGCCATACCGGTTCATCACCGCCTCGTCGCCCGCGCCCAGATAGCACTGGCCGATCAGGTGCAGCAGATCGTCCGAACCATTGCCGCAGACGATGGTGTCTGCATCCACGCCATGCACCTCGGCCAGCGCCGTGCGCAGCAGCCGTGAGGTACCCTCGGGATAGATTTCCAGCTGCTCGGCTGCCGCGCGAAAGGCCGCGACGGCCATGGGGCTGGCGCCCAGCGGCGACTCATTGGCCGAAAGCTTGACCGCATTGCTGCCGGTCGCGCCGGCCTTGCCGGGTACATAGGCCGCGATATCGAGAATACCGGGCTGGGGGATGGGGCGAAGATCGTCTGCCATGGCGCCAATTCTGGGTGGAAAAACCGCGCGGACCATAGTCAAAGCCAAAGCCCTTGGCAAAGCGCTTCTCGCAAAACCGACACCTGGCCGGCACCCCCACGGCGCCTCGTTCCCCCTGTCCCGGAACAGGACGGTCAATCGACTTTTTCATGAACGGCGCCCGGCCGGGCCCAACCGGCGCGCGGATGCAATCAACAATGGCAAAGAAAAATGCCGGCCAGCCGGGTTAACCTTTCCGTCAGCTTTGGCCCCAACGGATGAAAATTCATGGTTTGTTAGCGAAGCTGAACCGATTTGACAGCTGCCGGAACACAATGGCGGCCTTATCAACCCACTTGTGCCTGCCAGCCCTGATAACCCACAAGACCTAGCCGTGAACGAACCGGGATTCTGTCGCACACGCCGATTCGGTTCTGTTTCGTTCTCCTCCTGTTCCAACGCTTAAGGCCATGACAGAAAGGTCGCACTGGCTGTCCTTTCTTGGGACAAGCCTGCCTGCCACTCGCAACTGTCGCAACGACGACCTACATTGACCTCACATGACCTCCGCGCCCAGCCAATCCGTCAAGGCGATCCTTGGCCCCACCAATACCGGCAAGACCTATTTTGCCATTGAGCGCATGCTGGCCCATCCCACCGGGATGATTGGCCTGCCTCTGCGCTTGCTGGCCCGCGAGGTCTATTCGCGTTGCGTCGAACGGGTCGGCGAACAGGCGGTCGCGCTGATCACCGGTGAGGAACGCATTGTGCCGGCCAAGCCGCGCTACTGGGTCTGCACGGTGGAGGCAATGCCCACCGATATCCGCGTCGACTGCCTGGCGATCGACGAGATCCAGACCGCCACCGATTTCGACCGCGGCCACGTCTTCACCGATCGCATCCTGCATGCCCGAGGCATGCACGAAACCCTGCTGCTGGGCGCCGCCACCATGGCCCCGGTAATCCGCAAGCTGCTGCCGCATGCCGAGATCATCGACCGGCCCCGCTTCAGCCAGCTGGTCTATGCCGGTTCCAAGAAGATTTCGCGCCAGCCCGAGCGCTCGGCCATCGTCGCCTTCTCGGCGCGCCAGGTCTACGCCATTGCCGAACTGATTCGGCGTGAGCGCGGCGGCGCAGCCGTGGTGATGGGGGCGCTTAGCCCGCGCACCCGCAATGCCCAGGTGGAGCTCTACCAGAGTGGCGATGTCGATTTCCTGGTCGCCACCGACGCCATCGGCATGGGGCTGAACCTGGATATCCAGCATGTTGCCTTTGCCGATGACAGCAAGTTCGATGGCCGTACCAGCCGCCCGCTGACGCCTGCCGAGCTGGGCCAGATTGCAGGCCGCGCCGGCCGCCATGCCCGCAATGGCAGCTTTGGCGTCACCGCGGGCACGGAAGGATTCGACGAGGAAATGGTCGTTGCGCTCGAAACGCACGATTTCGAGCCGATCAAAGTGCTGCAATGGCGCAACAATCGGCTAGATTATTCGTCCATTCCCGCCCTGCTCAACAGCCTGGAAGCCACCTCCGACACGCGGACGCTGACCCGCGTACCCATTGCCAAGGATCAGCGCGCCCTCGAATTCGTGTCCCGAAATGAGGCAGGCAAGCTGGCGCGCGGCCTTGATGGCGCCCGTTTGCTCTGGGAATGTTGCCAAATCCCCGATTATCAGGGCATTTCACCGGCAAACCACGGGGAAATCGTTACCCGTATTTACTCGGACTTAGTCAAGCGCGGCAAGGTTGATGCGGATTGGATTGCCGAGCAGGTCCGCTTTTGCGACAATGCAAGCGGCGACATCGACACGCTGAGCAACCGGATCAAGCAGATCCGCACATGGACCTTCGTCGCGAACCGCAAAAACTGGCTTGCAGACCCTTCACATTGGCGCGAAAAGACCCGAGACATTGAGGACCGGCTGAGTGATGCGCTGCACGAGCGCCTGACCCAGCGCTTCGTCGACCGGCGCACCAGCGTGCTGCTTCGTCACCTGAAAGACAAACGTATGGCATCTCCCGAGATCAATGAGCGTGGCGAAGTACGGCTGGAAGGCCATCTCATCGGCACGCTTGAAGGCTTCCGCTTCACCCTGGCCCGCAATGACGGGGACGCTGACATCAAAAGTCTGCGCTCTGCAGCCGACCAGGTGGTGGCCCCCGAAATCCACCACCGGGCCGAGCGCCTTGCCGGCGCGCCCAATGAAGAATTCGTCCTGGCCACCGATGGGCGCATGCGCTGGAAGGGCGACATCGTCGCCGAACTGCTCGAGGGCGATACTCTCTATCGACCGCGCCTGCTGATTCTGGCGGACGAAACGCTGACCGGAACCGATCTGGAACGCGTGCAGGACCGGCTGAGCCTGTGGCTGCGTCACCATGTCAACACCATCCTCGAACCCGTCATGGCGCTCGAAGCCCCGGCCGATCTCGAGGGCGCCGCCCGCGGCATCGGCTACCAGCTGTTCGAGCATCTCGGACTGATCCCGCGCAGCCAGGTCGCCGACGAGGTCAAGAATCTCGATCAGGACGTGCGCGGCAAGATGCGCAAGCTGGGCATCAAGTTTGGCGCCTATCACATCTATCTGCCGCTTTCGCTCAAGCCCGCCCCGCGCGAGCTGGCGCTGATTCTGTTTGCGCTGAAGCATGGCGGCATCCGCCAGCCCGGCGTCACCGACATTCCCCACATCGTGCTCTCGGGTCGCACCAGCTTTGTCGTCGATCCCGAGGTCGATACCCGGCTCTATGAGATCGCCGGCTTCAAGGTGGCCGGCAAGCGTGCCGTGCGCGTCGATATTCTCGAACGCCTGGCAGACATTATCCGCCCGCTGATTGCGCTGGACCCCACCCGTCACCAGGGCGAGCTGCCCGCCGGCGCCGCCGAGGGCAATGGCTTCCGCGTGACCGTGGAAATGACCTCGCTGCTCGGCTGCTCGGGCGAAGACTTTGCCTCGATCCTCAATTCACTCGGCTATCGCGTCAAGCGCACGCCCAAGGTCGCGGCTCCCGCCACACCTGCCGAGGCCAGCGCCGAGGCACCGGCCCTTGCAGAAACCCTGAGCGAAGCGCCAGCAAATACTGAAGCCGCCGACGAGGCTCCCACCGAGGCGATTGCCGCCGAGGCGACTCCGGCACAAACGGTTGCCGTGCCCGATACAACCATTGTCGAGGCCTCGGCCGAGACCGAAGCCACGGCCGGTGAAACCGCGCCGACCGCTCCTGCCGAACCCGAATTCGACGAGATCTGGTCACCCAGCGGCAAGCGGCCGGAAGGTAGGCGGCACGAAAGCCGTCGGCGTCCCGAAGGCGAAGCCCGCCAGCGTCATGAACGCCCGCCCGTCAAGCGCCGTCCGGAAGGCGAAGTGCAGGACCTCAGCAAGGCGCAGCACCTCAAGCCCAAGCCTGAAGGCCGCGGGCGCAGCGAGAACCGCCGCCCCGAGAACCAGAAGGGCGAGCGCGCCAAGTTCCAGCAGCCGCGTGAGGAAAAGCGCGAGAAGACCTTCGATCCCGATAGCCCGTTCGCCAAGCTCGCCGCCCTGCGCGACGGCAAGGCGCGCTAG
>TARA_R110002124_G_scaffold5387_7_pt1 | contig 16579 bp, 18 predicted proteins | sample TARA_R110002124 | Tara Oceans TARA_R110002124 (sample SAMEA4397445) | marine metagenome | biome: Polar Biome; feature: [SRF] surface water layer (ENVO:00010504); material: water (ENVO:00002006), including particulate matter (ENVO:01000060) such as... | depth 5 m | reverse complement strand
TCCCCTGTTTCCTCCACAAGGCGTCCACGCTGCTTTTTCATTTTATCCGCCGTCTGCCAGGTCCTTATCAGGACTTCGCCGACCCGTCCCATAGCCTGACTGTCCGACGCGATGATGGAAAACGCACCCATATCATGAAGAATATCCTCCGCCGCAATAGTCTCCTTGCGAATGCGGCTTTCAGCGAAAGCAACATCTTCCGGTATGTTCGGGTCCAGATGGTGGCAGACCATCAGCATATCCAGATGCTCGTCGATGGTATTCACAGTGAAGGGCCGCGTTGGATTGGTCGAGGACGGAAGCACATTTTCCTCCCCCACAACCTTGATAATATCCGGTGCATGCCCGCCGCCCGCCCCTTCCGTATGAAAGGCATGGATCGTCCGGTTTTTGAACGCCGCCACTGTATTTTCAACGAAGCCCGACTCGTTCAATGTGTCCGTATGGATCAGTACCTGCACATCCATATCGTCGGCAACCGCGAGGCAACAATCTATCGCCGCCGGCGTCGTGCCCCAATCCTCATGCAGTTTTAGGCCACAGGCCCCGGCCTGCACCTGTTCCACCAGTGGCTCGGGCTTGCTGGCATTGCCTTTTCCGAAGAAGCCGAGGTTCATGGGAAATGCTTCTGCCGCCTGCATCATCCGGGCAAGATGGAAGGCTCCGGGAGTGCAGGTGGTGGCATTCGTTCCCGTCGCCGGTCCCGTACCGCCGCCCATCATAGTTGTCACTCCGCTGTACAAGGCGTCATCAATCTGCTGCGGGCAAATGAAGTGGATATGCACATCAAGCGCGCCAGCCGTCAGAATTTTCCCTTCCCCCGCAATCACTTCTGTGGATGGGCCAATGATAATATTGACATCGGACTGGATATCAGGATTTCCGGCCTTGCCGATTGCGTGAATTTTACCGTCACGCAAGCCGACATCTGCCTTGACGATGCCCCAGTGATCGATGATCAGGGCATTGGTGATAACCGTATCGACGGCACCGTCTGCGCGCGTTACCTGTGATTGCCCCATGCCGTCGCGGATCACTTTGCCGCCACCGAACTTGACCTCCTCACCATAGGTGGTGAAGTCCTTTTCAACCTCGATAAAAAGCTCGGTATCGGCAAGACGGACTTTATCGCCCGTTGTCGGTCCGAACATGCCGGCATAAGCACCTCGCGAAAAGGTAACCGCCATCTTTAATCTCCCTTGTCCAACGGGCCCATAACGGCCTGATTAAATCCGTATATCTTGCGTGCTCCGGAAATCGCAACAAGCTTCACATCCCGTGTCTGGCCGGGTTCGAACCGGATCGCTGTGCCGGACGGAATATCAAGACGAAATCCCTTTGCAGCCTCCCGATCAAACTCAAGTCCTGGATTCGTTTCCGCAAAGTGATAATGGCTTCCCACCTGAACGGGACGATCCCCCGTATTCGATACCGTCAGGGACATTGACTGGCGCCCCGCATTCAACTCGATATTTCCCTCGGCCGGGATAATTTCTCCTGGTTTCATCTCGGGCTCCTTATCGAATGGGATCGTGAACAGTGACCAGCTTGGTCCCGTCAGGGAAAGTGGCTTCTACCTGAACTTCATGGATCATGTCGGCAATCCCGTCCATAACCTGTTCCTCGCTGACAACGGTACCGCCTTCGCTCATCAATGTTGCGACGGATTTACCATCACGTGCACCTTCGATCACGTAATCAGTTATCAGGGCAATAGCTTCTGGATAATTGAGTTTTACCCCCCGCGCCAGCCGCTCGCGCGCCACCATGGCCGCCAGAGAGACCAGCAATTTATCCTTTTCCCGTGGTGTGAATTGCATACTCCGCCCCTTTTATTGATTTTCCCATGCTTTTGGCAGCGCGACAGGATATCCTGATAACGTCGATCTCAATTGCGTCAAAATACGTGCAAGTGCCCGGCGAAGGTCATACCCGGTTTCGGCCATGACCCGCATGATCAGTAGTTCATCCCTGCAGGTGACCGCCGCTCTGACGCCACAGTCCCGTGCGAAGGTTTGCGCGGTTTCCAGGTATGTCGAGGCGGCATCATCCGCCACCAGAATGGTCGCGACTCCCCTTGCGCCCGCAAGGACCGCTGGTCGCTTTGTCTCAACATCGATGTCCCCGTCCAGCATGAACTGATCGACCCAATGGAGTTTGCCGTCCCGCCAGATTTTCCAGCCATCCCGCACATACGCCGAGTGTAGCGTCTCTCCGTAGGCAGCGCGTCCAAAAACCGTCGCCTCCAGCGCTATCAGGCGACTTCCCGTTTCCAGATGTACCTTATTCATTCGACGAAGGCGGCTCTTTTCAAAAAGTATGGTCTCCTGGGGGAGCCACTCAAGCGTAGCCCCGGCGCCCACCTGCATTTCCGCCTCAATAACCGCCGTATTACCAACCGACTTATAAATTTTCTCTGCCGCCTGCCCGGAAACTGTGAGGCCCGCACCCGGGCCCAATGTAACCTGATAGGCCATGTGATCTCCGCCTGTCAGGCCTCCCGCCGTGTTAATCAGGACAGCCTCGGGATATTCTGAGTGATCAACTTTCGGGAACCGAACCCGGCCGCATCCTTGCTGATAAAGATGGGCAAGTTTCGATGCATCCTTTTTCCGGCGGAACCTTATTTCCACGCGACCTTCAGAACGGGCAAGCGCCGCGGGCGCTTTTTCCATTGCAACCGGAATTGCAGTACGATCAGGATCAAACAGTAAGGTATTTTCGAACGTCACTTTCCAGCATATCCTCTTTCGCACCAGCCAAGACCACTTCACCGCGATCCATGACGGCGAAACGATCCGCCAGATCGCGCGCAAACTCAAAATATTGCTCGACCAGCAGGATCGCCATATCCCCGCGTTCACGCAACAGTTCTATTACTTTTCCGATATCCTTGATGATGGACGGCTGGATTCCTTCCGTCGGCTCATCAAGAACAAGAAGCTTGGGCCTCATCACCAGAGCCCGGCCAATTGCCAATTGCTGCTGCTGCCCGCCGGACAGATCGCCCCCCCTTCTTCTTAGCATATCTTTAAGAATGGGAAACAGGTCAAAGATTTCTGCAGGAATATATCTTTCCTTGAGCGGGAGTGCGGCAAACCCCGTCTTGAGATTCTCATGAACGGTCAGAAGCGGAAAAATCTCGCGTCCTTGCGGGATGACGGCAATTCCTTCGCGGGCACGCTGATGCGCGCTCATATTTGTAATATCCTTGCCATCCCAGACGATCTTGCCGCTTGAGACCGGGTGTTGCCCGACAATTGCCCTGAGCGTACTGGTTTTCCCCACGCCGTTCCGGCCCAACAGGGAGGTAACTTCGCCTTTCTTCACCTCCAGTGAGACATGCCGCAGAGCCTGGCTCGCGCCATAGAAAAGATCGACATTTTCAACAGTCAGCATGATCAGCGCCCCAGATATACTTCAACGACACGTTGGTTGTTTTGCACAGTATCCAGGCTGCCTTCGGCGAGGACAGAACCTTCATGTAACACCGTTACCTTCGATTTAAGTGCCCGCACAAACTCCATATCATGCTCCACCACCACAACGGAATGAGTCGCGGATATATCACGCAGCAAAATAGCAGTCTGCTCAGTCTCAGCATCGGTCATGCCTGCGACCGGTTCATCGACTAGCAATAAATCCGGATCCTGCATCAGCAACATGCCAATTTCCAGCCACTGTTTCTGCCCATGAGAGAGGCTGCCGGCAAGATCGCCCGCTCTTTCTGTAAGCCGAATGGTGCCTAGTACATCCATTATTCGCGCGACCTCATCATCATTAAGCGCCGCAAAAAGCGTTGTTATGACACTCTTGTCGCCTTTCAATGAAAGCTCAAGATTGTGAAAGACAGTCTGGCTTTCGAACACCGTCGGTTTCTGAAACTTGCGACCTATCCCAAGGTTCGCGATATAAGCTTCGTCATGTTTTGTAAGGTCAATGCCATTCTTGAAAAAGACTTCGCCCGTATCCGGTTTCGTCTTGCCCGTGATCACATCCATCATCGTCGTTTTACCAGCCCCGTTGGGCCCGATAATCGCCCGCATTTCACCAGGCTCAATCACAAAGCTGAGATTGTTCAATGCCTTGAAACCGTCGAAACTGACACTGACACCGTCGAGATAAAGGATCGACGTGAAGTCCTGATCATTTGACTCTTTGGGAGGGGTTGTCATTGTTCTTCTTTCACTGAAACTGGCATGCTCATATCAGGGTTTCGCCGCCGTGTGTTCTTTAGTTTGTCTATCCATATTCCTGCCGTCCCCACAATGCCCTTGGGCAGGAAAAGAGTGGTGAAAATGAACAGCCCCCCCAGGAAATAGAGCCAGGCCTCGGGGAAACTACCGGTGAAATAGCTCTTACCCCAATTGATGAGGAAGGCACCGAGAACAGCTCCCCACAGGGTACCCCTACCGCCGACCGCCACCCAGATCACCACTTCAATCGAGTTGGCGGGAGAGAATTCAGACGGATTGATAATACCAACCTGCGGCACGTAAAGCGCTCCGGCAATTCCGGCCAGTACAGCCGACACAACAAAGACAAAAAGCTTGTAATATTCCACCCGATAGCCGGAGAAGCGCGTCCGGCTCTCCGCGTCACGAATAGCGATAAGCACCCGGCCAAGTTTTGATTGAGTGATAAAGCAGCACACCAGATAACCAAACGCCAATGCAATCAGGGAGGCGACAAAGAGGCCGAGCCTTGTTCCCGTCGCCTGCAAATCAAAGCCCAGAATATCCTTAAAATCCGTCAGGCCGTTGTTCCCACCAAATCCCATGTCATTGCGGAAGAAGGCCAGCAGCAGGGCATAAGTCATGGCCTGCGTGATAATCGAAAGATATACCCCGGTCACCCGCGAACGGAAAGCAAACCAGCCAAAGACAAAAGCGAGGAGGCCCGGCACGACGATCACCATCAGCATGGCAAAAGGGAACATATCGAACCCGTACCAATACCACGGCAGCTCAGTCCAGTTCAGGAACACCATGAAATCCGGCAGAATTGGATTGCCATAGACACCGCGATCTCCGATCTGGCGCATCAGGTACATCCCCATGGAATAACCACCTAGCGCAAAAAAAGCACCGTGACCAAGGCTAAGGATACCTGCAAACCCCCAGATAAGGTCCACGCTGAGAGCCAGAAGCGCAAAGCAGATATACTTGCCCATCAGGCTGACCAGGTAGGTCGGCACGTGGAAAGGCGAGCTCGGCGGGAGGAACATATTACTGAGAGGAACAAGGAGGGCGGCAACAAGAAGAATCCCCAAAAACGTCTTGCCGCCGCCCGGAAGACCCGTCATGAGGGAAACAAACGGGCCTTTTTGTGCATTGTTTATCGCTTCCATGGCTTAATTCTCCACAGCGCGACCTTTAAGGGCGAATAGCCCCCTGGGTCGCTTCTGGATAAACAGGATGATGAAAACAAGAACCAGTATCTTGGCGAGTACGGCGCCGGTGTATGGTTCAAGGAATTTGTTGGTGATACCGAGGCTGAGGGCCCCCACTAAGGTCCCCCACAGATTACCGACGCCACCGAAGACAACGACCATGAAGCTGTCGATAATATAGGCTTGGCCAAGATTGGGGCTGACATTGTCGATCTGGCTCAACGCGACACCGGCCATGCCCGCAACGCCAGAGCCAAGCCCGAACGTCATGGCGTCAACCCAACCGGTCCGGATTCCCATCGAGGCGCCCATCTTGCGGTTCTGGGTGACGGCACGCATCTGCAAACCGAAGGAGGTTTTACGCAGAACCAGCATCAGCATCATCAGGACCGCCGCCGCGAAAAATATAATGGCGATTCGGTTGTAGGTCAGCGCCAGTCCGCCGGTAATTTCCCATGTCCCGCTCAACCAGTCAGGAGAGGAAACTTCCTTGTTTGTAGGGCCAAAGATTGTGCGGACGAATTGCTGAAGTATCAGGCTCAGCCCCCATGTCGCGAGCAGGGTTTCAAGCGGTCGCCCATAGAGGAAGCGGATGATACTCCGCTCGATCGCGACACCGCAGAGACCCGCGACGATAAAAGCTGCGGGAATCGCTGCGATGAGCGAAAAGGTAAGAAGTTCCGGAGCGAATGTCCGGCATAGTTCCTGGACCACATAGGTCGTATAGGCACCGATCATGACCATTTCACCATGCGCCATATTGATGACCCCCATAACGCCGAAGGTGATGGCAAGACCAATCGCGGCCAACAGAAGAACTGATCCGAGCGAGATGCCCTGAAAGATATTCTCAATGACCGCCATAAAGGCAAGTTTCTCGTCAATCCTGGCCAGCGCCGTTTCTATATTATCAGCAAGCTGCAATTCTTCGGGCGATGGGGTCTCAATGGCGGCGAGCCTGTTCGCTTCACCGCTCAGCAGAAATTTGATTTCCGGGTCATGCAGTTCCTGTAACAGAAGAAGCGCCTCCTCCTGAACTGGCAAAGTCTCGCCATGGACAAAGTTTAGAGCAGCCAGAGCCCGGCGCATGGCCGTCGCGACCCTCTCGTCGGTTTCCGCGGCGAGGGCATCTGTCAAGGGAACCTGCATTTCCTTCGGACGACTCTTGAAGACAGCATCGGCCGCCTTCAGCCGAAGAAGCGGGTCATCATTCAGAAGTGTGAGCCGCCCAAGAAGGTCATTGATCAGGCCCCGCATCCGGTTGTTAATACGGATTTTAGACATATCCCCGCTTTGCAGGTCACCGAGATCTTCATCGGTCAGAATATCCGTGACCAGATCTCCACCGGCAGTCGGCTTGCGGTATACCAGGCGATCATCGGCCTTGAGTGCATATAGATCCCCGGCCAGCAGCGTCTCCAGTATTAGAATTGCGCGCGCATCTCCGGTAGCGGCAACGGCCTCTGTTGCCTGGATCTTATCGTTGTAACTTTTTGAAAGAAGGCCTTTTGCCGCCTCTTCTAGGTCGGCCCGCGCCGATGCCTGAATTGCCACTGTGAAAAGCAGCGCCGCAACAATAATTTTCAGAATAATCCGCATGGGGGTTTCCGGATTCTCGCTTTAATTTATGGGAGGAAGAAGGGTCGGACGAACGCCGACCCTTCGATACGTTATCAATCAGTACATCGGCTTTTCACAGCCACCGCAGACGTATGGATAAGTCCAGTCTGCAATCAGCTTCGCACTTTCGGGAATATAATCACTCCACGCGTCGCCAACGACAACGTCTTCTGTCCGCCAGACCGTTTCAATCTGTCCATTGTCCTGGATTTCACCAATAAGCACCGGCTTGGACAGGTGATGATTGGTGTTCATGACAGCCGTACCGCCGGTCAGATTTTTGACTTTCTGGCCATACATTGCCTGACGCACCGCATCGACATCCGTGGTACCTGCCTGTTGAACAGCCTGCGCCCACATCTTAAAACCGATATAGGTTGCTTCCATTGGGTCATTGGTGACGCGTTTATCGTCACCGATGAAGGCTTTCCACTTCTTGATGAAGGCATCATTTTCTTCGCTTTCAATGCTCATGAAGTAGTTCCAAGCAGCGAGATGGCCGACCAGCGGCGCCGTATCGAGACCGGCCAGTTCTTCTTCACCAACCGAGAAAGCGACGACAGGAATGTCCGCAGCATCAATCCCCTGGTTGCCAAGCTCTTTATAGAAAGGAACGTTGGCGTCACCGTTAATGGTGGAAACTACAGCGGTTTTCTTGCCTTCCGAGCCAAACTTTTTAATATCGGAAACAATCGTCTGCCAATCGGAGTGGCCGAATGGAGTGTAGCTGATCATGATGTCTTCCTCAGCAACACCCTTGGCTTTGAGGAAAGATTCAAGGATTTTGTTCGTCGTACGCGGATAGACATAGTCTGTACCGGCAAGAACCCAGCGCTTTACATTGCCACCTTCTTCGCTCATCAGATATTCAACAGCCGGAATCGCCTGCTGGTTCGGTGCAGCGCCGGTGTAAAATACATTGCGTGAGCTTTCTTCGCCTTCATACTGCACCGGGTAAAAGAGCATGCTGTTCAGTTCTTCGAAAACCGGCAGAACCGATTTGCGCGATACGGATGTCCAGCAACCGAAAACTACATCGACTTTCTCCACTTCGATCAGTTCGCGCGCTTTTTCCGCAAACAGAGGCCAGTTCGAAGCGGGATCAACCACAACCGCCTCAACCTTCTTGCCCAAAAGGCCGCCATTTTTATTAAGATCGTCAACCATCATGAGGACCGCGTCCTTCAATGTTGTTTCCGAAATTGCCATCGTGCCGGACAGGGAATGCAAAACCCCTACCTTGATCACGTCATCTGCAGCCTGGGCCGTCCCCAGACCGAGAGCGCTTGTCGCCAACATGGCCGCGCCGGTAATCACACCTGCGACTTTGCGTAGTCCTAACATTTGATGATGCCTCCATAGCACATTGTTTTTTTGCAGTGCCCTGTAAAAAGCAAGGGTCATGCCAAATGTCGAGCCTCAGGCTTTTGTCATTGTTATCTAATTGATATTATTATCAATTTTTAATTAGTGCATAAGAGGGTGCGAAGCAAAACATGGTTAAGACTTCAACAGCCTCATCATTTATGATTATTTTTTATGCATATTTATGGCAACCCTGATGAGACAGATCATTTTTGACTGTTTTTTAGGCAATTTGACATTCTTTACCCTGCTTTCACTGTGGCATTTCTTTTTGGGCTGTGAAACACTGAGCAAGAACCGCTGAACTTTAATCACGGTCAGGGAGGGAAGAATGAGGAAGTTACTTTATGTGGCAGTTATGGCAATGATCATGAGCGGAACAGCGTCGGCAGCAGACAATCGGGTCGACGGATTGCGGCCGGACGCACCTGAGCTTGCCGCCCCCGGAGATCATGCTATTGGTGTTCGAACGCTTGAACTTGTAAACAAGGGGCAGGTCGACATCCTGAAAGTCGAGGCGGGCAAACCGCTGCCGCAGTATGACCGTCCGCTGACTGTGGAAGTCTGGTATCCTTCCGATGGCACAAATCGAGGTGGTGAATACAAGGATGTCTATATTCGCGATGGCCAGACAAGAGTTACACTTTACGGGCAGGCGGTGCGCGATGCCGCGCCAGCAAAACCCGCGCAGGCCTTTCCGCTGGTAATTATCTCGCACGGTTTTCCAGGCAATCGTTTCCTTCTTAGCCATCTGGCCGAAAACCTTGCATCAAAAGGGTATGTCGTAGCGTCCATCGACCATACGGACAGCACGTACCATGATAAGGCGGCCTTCGGCAGCACGCTGGTCAACCGGCCGCTGGATCAGAAATTCGTCCTCGAGGAGATGGATCGATTAAGCAAGGATACGAGCAGCTTTCTGAACGGACTGGTAAATGCAGAAACCGCCGGTCTTATCGGTTATTCCATGGGCGGCTATGGCTCGGTGATCACAGCCGGCGGCGGCGTTACTGAAGCCAGCACAGAGTATAGCTGGGGTGCACCTGCCGGCACATTAAAGAGAATGGTTGCAGGGACTGATGAACATGAGTCCCTGATGGATGGTCGATTTAAGGCGATCGTCTCAATCGCCCCATGGGGCATGAACACCGGATTTTGGGATGCGAAGGGGCTCGCCGGGATCCGTGTCCCAATGTTTTTCATCGCCGGAAGCGCAGACGACGTGTCCGGATATGAAAACGGAACGCAGGCAATTTTCAACAATGCCGTAAACACAGACCGCTACCTCCTGACATTCGAAAATGCAAATCATAACGCGGCCGCTCCCATTCCGGCCCCAATAGAGTCATGGCAACCAGCCGAGGGGCTCGATTTTGTTCCGTTTGAACATTACGCGGATGCTGTCTGGGATACCGTGCGAATGAATAATATCACACAACATTTCGTCACCGCCTATTTCGGGGAGAAACTGAAAGGTAACGACGGCATGCAGAGTTATCTGGATATCATTGAAGTTGCCAATGATGGCGTTTATGCGGTTGAGAAAGACGGAACTCCCAAGCCTGAACATACCTATTGGACCGGCTTTCAGAACCGTACCGCCAAAGGCCTCAAACTGGAGCATAAAAGCAAGGGAAAATAGCGCTCTTGCCATTGACAAGGCCTGAAAGCCATAAAACCAAGACACAAAAAAACCGCCGTCAGCGAGAGCCGACGGCGGTTTTCTTATTAGATGATTATTCTACTACAGAAAGATTTTCTGCGGAAGATTTACCATTTTTGCCAGTTTCCAGTTCAAATGAAACCTTCTGACCTTCATTCAGGCTGCGAAGCCCAGCACGCTCAACAGCTGAAATATGAACGAAAGCGTCATTTCCGCCATCATCAGGCTCGATAAAGCCAAAACCTTTTGTTGGGTTGAACCATTTTACAGTACCTGTAGCCATAGTTTTATTCCTTATAGCAACATGAAACGCGTGGCCCACACCGTGCGGACCTCCGGTTTTCGTAACGATCACATTGTCAGGGAATAACTAAGGTAACCAGCGCACCGATTATTTAGGCAAGTCAAAACGAATGTAACACGTTGCGCTTATTTATAGATTATTTTGAGTAAGTCAATAAATTATAACAAAGTGACATGCAAATAGCCGCCGTCAATCGAGATCAATTTTGCTGCGGCTTTTCTTCAGTCCGCCCCGGCGCTGCTTTTTTTCAAGGCGGCGTAGTTTCGATGAATAGGTCGGTTTCGTCGGTCTGCGATACTTAGGAACTACAGCTGCTTCCCGAATCAGCCCACAAAGCCTCTCCAACGCGGACTTGCGATTACGATCCTGCGAGCGGTACTCACTCGCGGTCAAAACCAGAACCCCTTCCTTCGTCATGCGCTGTCCCGCAAGCTCTCTCAATTTAGCAAATACAAAGGGCGGTAAGTTAGGGCTAGCTTTTGCATCAAAGCGCAGCTGAACAGCCGTCTCGACCTTGTTGACATTCTGTCCACCCGGACCAGACGACCGAATAAAACTCTCCGTAACTTCCGAGTCATCCAGCGTTATATTGTTGTTGATCCTGATCATAATGATCTAGTTAGACAAGAAATCCCGCCCCGACACAAGGCCTGACGATATCGTTACAGGTATGTGCTGATCTGATCCTTGAGCGACAGGCGCTGGCGGCGGAGTTGCTTCTCAAACCCCTCGTCAGCCGGCGCGACATTCGTTTCAATCCGATGGATTTGGCGATTAACGGAATGATACTCCTCACTCAGCTTGGCAAAATGCGCATCATTTTGGGTCAGTTCATGAATCCGTTCCTTCGATTCAGGAAACTCTTCAGCAAGTTCATGGGGAACATGTGTCATCTTCAATACCCTCCAGTTCAAACTTTAACAATTACTTGCCCTAAAGTTAATCCGCAAATGGTTTGATACAAGATCCCCGCGACGCTTTAGCGCACTAGCCAACCTGAACCAGAGTCTTTCCGATAGCCTCTCGGCTTTCAAGGCGAGACAGGGCCATTTTCGCCTGGTCAAGTGGGAATATTTTATCAATAGTCGGGCGCACCAAGCCCCGTTCGCTTAATGTAAACAGCTCTTCCATTACAAGCATGGAGATGTCAGGGCGGTTCCAGGCGGTCAGCGACCAGTTCGTCCCAACCACCGAATAGGATTTGATAAGCGGCATATTAACGCCAAGGTCCGGAATACGGCCAGAGGCAAATCCGACGATCAGTAACCGTCCTCCCATCGCCATCCTCCGCGAGCAAATATCAAACAAATCACCACCGACCGGATCGTAAACAACATCAACGCCCCGGTTGTCGGTAAGCTCCTTTAACCGTTCGCCCAAATCTTCTTCGCGATAGTTGATCGCCACATCCGCCCCTGCCTCCAAAACGGACCGTACTTTCTCAACGCTAGAGCACACCGCGATGACCCGCGCGCCCAGCGCCTTGCCAATCTGCACAGCATAGTTTCCGGTTCCTCCCGCTGCCCCAAGAACGACCAGCGTTTCTCCCGCGGCGAGTTGGCCGCAATATCTCAGGCCATACATCGCGGTTCCACCAGCAAGCGGGATTGCGGCGCCAAGGTCGTGAGAGAGACTGTCAGGCAGTTTGAAGCACATCTGTTCGCGCGCGGAGCTGTACTCCCCTAAAGCCCCCTGCCCCATACCAACAATCCGGTCGCCCACTTTCAGTTGGCGGCAATCCACTCCGATCTCCTGCACGACGCCAGAGAACTCCAGACCAAGGACAAACGGCGTGTCCGGCTGATCCTGATATAGACCTTTGGGTTGAAGCACATCTGGAAAATTAAGAGCCGCGGTTTTGACCTCGACAATGACGCCCCTGGGGCGAACCATGGGCTTTGGAAAGTCTTTTAACCGCACCCCGTCCAATCCGCTCAGATCGTTGACAACAATCGCTTTCATTATTCTTGGTTCCGTCTTGCTGTTCTATATGGTTTAGGATAACCACAAAAGTCTCATATCGCAAGTATAAAAAGTCTCGTACTGAAAGCATGGTGATGCTATATCAAATGGTATGTTGCAGAATGAATTAATCGTCGATAGCAGTTGTTCGGTCGAGCGCTCCTTCGAGATTCTAGGAGGGGCATGGACCTTTCTGGTGCTGCGCGAGGCGCTGCTGGACAATGTCGTGCAGTTCGACAGCTTCCAGTCAAACCTCGGTATTGCCCGCGAGTCTCTGAAACGGGTGCTCAAGCGCCTTGTGCGGCATGGTGTCATGGAACACCGCCCTCTCAACGAGGGCGGACGGCGAAAGGGTTATTTTCTCACAGAGCAAGGGCGCGACCTCCTGCCCGCTCTTGTAGCCGCCCTGAATTGGGGGCAAGACTGGTCAGATAAAGAGCCGACAGGCGAAAGGCTGGTTCACACAAACTGTGGGCAGCCGCTAAAAAAAGCGGTGGTCTGCTCTGAATGTCATCAGGTAGTAGATCCCCGTGACGTTCGTTTCGAAAGCCGGATCCGGACTAGAAGCAAGGGACGGGAGAGATTTGCCAAGATGAGATATGTCGAACAGGCACTGCTGGAACGCCAGCGTCCTTGTTCCATTGCCCGAACCATGGCAACGATTGGCGACCCATGGAGCTTTCTGATCATACGTGAATGCTTTTACGGCGTTCGACGGTTTGATATCTTTCAGCGCCGCCTGTCCATTGCCAGCAATATTCTGGCGGCACGCCTTAAACGGTTTGTTGCGGCTGGAATTTTAAAAACCCGCCCTGTCCCCGATCAACCGCATCTTTCAGAGTATCGAATGACCGAGAAGGGCATGGCGCTATACGCCATCCCACTCGCGATTATTGCCTGGGGAGACAAGTGGCTTGCCGACGACAAGGGACCCCCCCTTATCCTGACCCACAAAAGCTGCGGACATACGTTTTCGGCGAAGCTTTTCTGCCAGACTTGCAAAACAGAGGTCGATATCGATCAAGTTACGTATCGGCCCTCTTCCCGGAGTGATTGCGAACGGACGTAGTTTTCCGCCCATTTATAGTCGGGCTTGCCATTGGCGTGTCGCAGAATTTCCGGAACCACAAAAACCGCCTTTGGCAGTTTATAACGGGCGACGTGACGAGCGCATTCTGTCTTGATCTCCTCGAGATCGGCGCGCTGGCCGTCTTGAAAAGCAATCACAGCGACGACCTCTTGGCCCCAGCGCGCGCTCTGTCGGCCCAAAACCAGCGCGTCTTTGACGGCCGCATGCTTTTTCAGCGCTTCTTCAACCTCCTCAACAAAAACCTTTTCACCGCCACTGTTGATTACCAGTGAGTCCCGACCGAGGAGACGCACGATATCTCCGGGCAGGAGCTGAGCTCGATCCCCCGCCATAGCGTATCGCTCACCCGCAAGTTCGACGAAGGTCTTCTTCGTTGCAGCCTCGTCATTGAGATAGCCAATCGGCACATAGCCCTGCCGCGCCCACCATCCGGTTCCCTCATGCCCGGGTTCCAGCAAGGCGGTTTTGGTGTCATTCAGAACCGCGTTGCCGGGAGACAAACTGAACGTCCCGGGCGCATTCCCCTCCAAGTCATCCACATGCTGGCCCTGGTTCCCCCCTTCAGAGGATCCCAAAAAATCAAGAATACGGGTTTTCGGGAGCAATCGCACCAGCTCTCGCTTGGTTTTGACAGACAAGTGAGCGCCGCTATTGAGAAAGAAACGCAATGACGCAAGAGTATGATTGCCCTTCTTCATCTCCTCAATAAGGGGAAGGGCAAAAGCATCCCCGACGATCGAGATCATCACGACTTTCTCACGATCGATTGTATCGAGAATATCGGTTGGATCCAGTTGATCCACCTGGTCCTGAATGACGACGGTATTCCCGGCGAAGAGGCCCATTATGGCATTCCATTGTCCCGCCGCATGCATAAAGGGCGGCGCCGGCAGAACCGGCATTGACCCTTTCAGCGCGGTGGCGGCGACTTCCTCAAGACTGTCAATAATACCCTTGTCGGATAGTCGCCGCCCGCCCAGAACGGAAATCATTATATCCCCCTGCCGCCAGAGCACGCCCTTCGGCTTACCGGTGGTGCCTCCGGTATAAAGAATATAAAGATCGTCCGGGCTATAGTGTAAATCCGGCACGGCGGGTTCAGACACCGCAAGCAGCTTTTCATACTCAACAGCGTCTTCAATATAACTTGGGCCACCGTCATTGATTTCGATAAAATGCTGAAGATCCGGAACCTGATCCCTGATTGCAGCCAGCTTCTCGCCAAAGCTCCGCTGATAGACAATTACCCGTGCACCGGAATCGCTAAGCAAATAGACGAGTTCGTCCTCGACGTAGCGATAGTTGACATTGAACGGGGCAAGGCGTGCCTTGAAGGCACCAAACATCCCCTCCAGATACTCATTGCCGTTATGAAGATAGATAGCAAGACGGTCCTGCCCGGACTGCCAGTTCTGCAACTTCGCGCGTTCCTGATGACAACCAAGTCCGAGAGCAAGCAACGCGTTAGCGAGGCGGTTTGACCGGTCCATAAAATCTGCAAAAGACCAGCGTTGCCCGCGGCAAACGATTGCTTCACGATCCGGTATCGCCGCTGCAACACAGTCCAGCACCTCTGGTAAATGGAACATTATATCTCCCCAGATAAACCACCGGAGCAAAAACCGTCCGGTGGGTACCAACTTTTAGTCCGACCAGAAGTCCTTGGACAGCTCACGCCGTTTCTTTCGGGAATCCGCGCTTTTGAAATCCTTCAATCCAGAAGAACCTCTGGCATAAGGCATGATGGGCACCTCAAATGCCAACGCTCCCTGAACCGGCAAATCAGCGCTTTTATTCAAGGCGAACTTAGTCCGCCGGACTGTAATCGGGTGTTTCTGCAGCATAATATGTGTTAGTTGGGCGACTTGATCGTCCAGTTCCTCGGGAGCGACAACGCGGTTAACCAGATCGTAGCGCTCCGCTTTTTCCGCAGTGAACATCATACCGATCAGGTTCCATTCCTTCGCCTTGCGCCGTCCGGCAAATTTCGGAATACGCGACAGCCCGCCCCAACCGGGTGTGATATCCCAGTCAATTTCCGGCATCCCCCAGCGTGAACGATCCGTCGCCACCACAAAGTCACAGACGAGCGTCAGTTCAAGGCCACCGCCCGTGCATACCCCGTCAACGGCGGCAATCGTGACCGGCGTCAAATCCTCGATCAGCTGCACTGTTTCCTGGTAGAGGCGTACCTGCCAGTAGCTCTCATCGCCCCGCCATTCGTTGAATTCCTTGATGTCATCACCGGCGCAAAAGGTCTCGCCTGCCCCGCGCAGGATCATGACCCGGCATTCCCGATCGGCGCGTACTGCGAGAATTGCTTCCTTCAACTCTGCGGAAAGCTCCCGATCCAGCGCATTATGCACTTCGGGCCTGTTGAGGGTAATTGTCGTGACAGCATCCTGTCGGTCGAAGATCAGTTTCTTATAGTCACTCATTCTTTTTCCTTCCCGTTAGGTTTTTCTTGTTCGTTATAGTAACTTTCGTTATAAGATTAATAGAAAGTCTAATAACGAAAGTCAATGCACAAAAAAATTGAAACGAAGGCGACCGTTATGAGCAATAAACCATCACACAGAGAGCCGCCTCCTGGCTTCAAGGAAAGCCTGACACGCGGGCCCTTTTCCACCCACAACGGCCCGTTCTATCACAAGGTGGATGGGGAGCGTTTCTGGCATGGCCTCTTCATAACAGAGCGTCATTGCAATTCTCGCGGACGGCTGCACGGCGGAATGATGACAACATTCGCAGACGGGCTAATGGCCACCGCCGTCCGGCGCGCAAACCGGAGACCCGCCGTAACAGTCAGCCTGAATTGCAATTTCAGCGCCTCAGCGGATATCGGCGACTGGCTTGAAGGAACCGCGCGACAGAGTGGAACCGGCGACGGCTTCGCCTTTGTCGAGGCTGAGGCCTGGGTCGGCGACAGGATCGTTTTTAATGCAAGCGGGGTTTTTCGGCTTCTTGAGGCACGGAGCTAAAACAAAAAACCCCCGCATTCCGGCCGGGCCTTTTTGGAAAATTGGAGCGGGCGATGAGATTCGAACTCACGACCCTAACCTTGGCAAGCTGGCCAAAGTGTCCATAAATATTTGATTTTAATCTGCTTTTTCCTCTTTTAAACACGGAGGAAACAATGGCATCAATCAGAAAACTACCCTCAGGAAAGTACTACTGCCAAGT
>TARA_R110002124_G_scaffold270207_1_pt1 | contig 16583 bp, 13 predicted proteins | sample TARA_R110002124 | Tara Oceans TARA_R110002124 (sample SAMEA4397445) | marine metagenome | biome: Polar Biome; feature: [SRF] surface water layer (ENVO:00010504); material: water (ENVO:00002006), including particulate matter (ENVO:01000060) such as... | depth 5 m | reverse complement strand
CTGGGAGGCGAGCCGCCACAAAATCTGCGGCAACATCGCGGAGCATCTGCTGGTCTTCAGTTAGAGCAAGGAGCATAATGGCCTCATTTCACGATGGGTAAATTCAGCACCCTCTTAGCAATAATATTAAGTTGGGTTTCAGACGTGCCGCCCTCGATAGAATTTGCGCGTGAGCGAAGCCAAGCGGGCGCTAGAGCCGCCAGTTCCGAACCGGTTTCGTCCTCCCAACGCAGAGCCTCGGGACCTGCGATGTCCATCATCAGTTCGTGCCGGCGCTTGCTCAGCTCGGCGCCAGAATATTTCAGGACCGACATTTCCGCGCCTGGTCGAAGTCCGACCTTCGCGGCGTCGCGGCCCCGATGAACCGTAAGGGACAGCGCAAGAGAATCAATCTCAAATTGGGCGATGCGGTCTCGGACCACTGGGTCGACTACCGCGCCATCGACGGTCTCGCCCCGATGGCTACGCGCGAAATCACCAAGGGCACTACCTGCGGATCGTCTTCCACCACCGCCAGCGCCGCCCCAGAGTTCTCGTTCGTAAACAAGCAGTGCCTTCGCAATGTCCCATCCGCGATTGATCTCTCCGAGGATAGCTGTAGCCGGAACTCTCACATCGTCGAAAAAGATCTCGCAGAATGCCGAGGCGCCGGAGATTAGCTCGATCGGCCGGACCGTGATGCCCGGGCTGGTCAGATCGATCAGCATGAACGAAATACCTGCCTGCTTTGGAGCTTCAGGATCTGTTCGTACGAGCGCGAAAATCCAGTCGGACGTATCGGCGTAGGAAGTCCATATTTTCTGCCCGCTCACGATGAAGTCGGAGCCTTGGCGCTTTGCGCGGGTCTGAAGCGAGGCAAGGTCCGAGCCCGCGCCGGGTTCGGAATACCCTTGGCACCATCGGATCGCACCGCGGATAATATTCGGCAGATGTACCCGCTTCTGCATCTCGGTTCCATATTCGAGTATTACTGGACCGATCATCGTGAGTCCCATTCCCACGAGGGGCGGAGGCATACGGAGAGTGCGCAATTCCTCCTGAAGGATGCGTGCCTCATCCTTGGACAGACCTCCGCCGCCATATGCACGTGGCCAGGTCGGCGCAGTCCATCCCTTCGCGGCCATTACCTCCATCCATTGCTTTGCATCCGAACTGGCGAAACTGGCACGACGGCCTCCCCAACTCCCTTCGCCAAAACCAAGCCGAAGTTGACGTAGGCTAGGGGGGGCATTCTCCTCTAGCCACATTCTTACATTTTGCCGGAAATCGCGATCAGACATTGGTTGGCTCGCCGGTGGTCCGACATTTTGGCGAAAGAACAGGCCGGGCAGCATTAAGCGCAATACTGGCCGCCCAGACATAGTCCGGTTTCCCAACCGCAGTGCGCATAATGTCGGCTACTGGCAACATCGCCTTCGGCAATTTGTAACGAGCGATTTTTGTGGCGGCGTGCAAGAGTACTTTTTGCGGATCGAATGCATTGGCGTCAACCGGAACAACCAGCGCTACGACTTCCTGGCCCCAGCGCGTGGATGGCCGCCCGACGACGATGGCATCTAAGATCATGTCGTGAGAGACGAGTGCCCGCTCCACTTCCTCGACAAATATCTTTTCTCCACCCGAGTTAATCGTATTAGAATCGCGACCGAGTAGGTTCAGAGTGCCATCATTGCGCCAGCGCGCCCGATCACCCGGAACCGACACGCGGATCCCTTCTACCATCGGAAAGGTTTGAGCGGTCCGCTCGAATTCGCCGAGATAGCCGAGAGGCACGCGCCCGCAAGTTGCGAGCCACCCTATTTCCTGCTCGGCGGGGGATAAAAAGCTTAGCCGGTCAGCACTCAGTAGACGCGTTGTTGGCCCGGGTTTGTAAATTGCCGCCTGGGCCTTGCCTTTCCATTGGGTACGGCCCTGAATTCCGCCTTCGGTCGACCCAACGCCGTCACTTATGGCAACCCGCCCCCCTAGTGCATCATACAGGCCCCGCTTAACATCATCCGACATGGCCGCCCCCCCATTCAATATCGCGCGCAGTGAGGAGGTGTCATAGGCAGTGCGCCTCAATTCTTTGAGCAACGGCCGCCCGAAGGCATCACCGACAACGGTTGCCATTTGCACTCGTTCGCGTTCGATCATCTGCCAAAATGAGACCGGATCGAGACCTCGCTCGGGCTCAGCCATCAACGTAACGCCGCCGATTGTCATGAGCATCAGGCAGGTGCCGAAACCGGAAAAATGCATGAGTGGCGGTCCCATTAAGACTCGGAGCGGCGTCCGCCGAGAGGCCGCGACCAAGTCGTCGAGCGTTTCCACTGGACCATTGGTGATCGTATGCGGGTTTCCAATCATAGCGGCCAGTAGGTCTCCCTGGCGCCAGAGCACAGCCTTTGGTAGGCCGGTCGTGCCACCTGTACAAGCAACAATGAGATCGTCAGGTCGAGGCGCAGCGGGCAGTACCAATGGTTTGCTCGTGGCTGCAGATTCATAGCAAACGGCCCCATCGATAACCGGGACACTCCCGCCAACTTCGATCAGTGCCTTCATTGGCGGAAGCGCGCGCAATGCTTCTGCGACAATCGGAGCAAGATCAGTTTCATAAATTAGAGCCGTCACCTGGGCGGTATTGAGAAGCTGGATTAACTCGGTTGAAGTGTAACGATAATTGAGATTTACTGGAGCCGCACGCGCACGAATCGCACCAAACATTGCCTCGAGATATTCGGGCCGATTACCAATTAGCAACCCGACATGGTCCTGGCCGCTTTCGTGCCCAGCGAGTCGATCTCGTTCGACATTGCAGCCGATGCCGTGGGCGTGGAGAAATCCTCCGATTGCAACGGCGCGGTCATGAATGGTCCCATAGGTAAAGCGAGACGATGAAGTGACAACGATTTCGCGGTCTGGATGCTCGGTGGCGATCCGTTCAAAGATTTCCCAGACCGAAACATCCAACACAGCGTTTTTTCTCATCCCAGTCAGAACTTGACACCTGCCCGAATGCCATAAGTACGCGGTTCATTGTAATTCGTGCGCAGGGTGTTGAAAAGCGTGCTTCCCTGGACGAGCACGTCCTTATCTGTAAGATTGCGTGCCCAAAGCCCGATTGAAAAGTCATTCTTGCCTGAAGGAATCCGCAACCCTATTGACGCATTCCACGTTATATAGGGAGTTTGGACGATTGTCTGCTCAGGGTTGAGATAGGTCCGTCCCTTCGCCGTCACGTCTGTTGCGAATTCGATCATCGTGTCGCTGGCACCAAGCGGTTTTTGGATTGAGGTCCCAACCGACAGTGAGTATGGCGCTGTCAGGATGAGACGATTGCCCTCAACATTTACAGGTGCGTTAACAGCTCCGCCTGTCGGGTTGCCGTTTGCATCAACTTGAGGAATTCGGCCGACAAAATTCGGAAACTCGGAATATTCGGAATCAATGACGGATAGATTTGCGAAGAAGTTGACGCCATCCGACGGTCGGACAGCTAACTCAAGGTCAAAGCCCTTGATCTCTGCAGCGGCTGCGTTGACAAGAATCGAAGTCCCGTTAACAGGTGAAATTAACTGAAATTGAAGATCCTGATAGTCATAGTAGAATGCCGACCCATTCAACGTCATTCGTCCGTCGAGCAACTCGGTTTTAAAACCGAGTTCATAGGCGTCAATGACTTCTTCATTGATCGGTGTCGTCGAGGTTGGTGAAGAGGTATTGAACACTCCGCTTCGAAAGCCGCGATTATAGGATGCATAGACCATAGCATCGTCGTTGACATGATAGGCTGCGTTCAGGTGCCAGGTTGGCCGCTCCCAAGATGCCTCGGCAGTGCGTTCTATTGCTAGTGTTGCCGCTGTTCCCTGAGGATTGATTACATGTACTTGGCCGAGAAAATTCTTCTTCTCATAGTTATAGCGGATGCCTGCGGTTAGATCGAAGCGCTCGGCCAGGGTGTATGTTGCTTGGGCAAAGGCAGCATAAGCGCGGTTGCGCACTTGCCCAACGATTGCCCTATCAAAGCCTGGCACGGCCAATTCGCCACGATCACCCCAACTCGGTACGGTCGTTGAATTATTGAATGTTAGGATTGGATTATAGGCGTCCTTGTTTCCTTGCCCGTAGATCCCAATCTGCCACTGAAAGGGGCCATCGTCCGTCGAAGTCAAACGCAGTTCTTGCGAAACGAAATACGGGAACTCATATGTTACTGAGAAGGCTGAAGTTGGGTTCGCCGTCGGAACACCTTGAGGATTAAATGCCTGCGACCAACCCGCTGCGTCTGTGAGGTCGAAATCCGTCGCGATATAGCCTACAGAGCGATTCCACGCGGTAATCGCTGTCAGCGATACATTTTCCCAGTCTTGGGTTAGCGTAAGGCTCGCGCCATAATCGCGCAGACGATAGATCGGTTCGTTATTGGAGTAATTTTGGCGTGGATTAGTTGTAAACCTTGCAGGGCCGACAATCGTGCCATCGGTTAGCGTTCCACCATTTGCCGTCGCGGGCCGCGCGCCACGCGCTATGCTGCCGGATCCAGGCACCGTGCTGTCAAGCTCAAGAAAGTGGCCGGAGAGCAACACATTCAGCGACGGCGAAAGCTCAAATTTCAGCTGTGCGCGGACATTGGCATAATCAGTAGTGTAAAGGTCCGATCCGTCCCGAAGGTTGGTGCCATAGCCATCAGATTGCTTTCTTCCGGCTACCGAAATTGCAGCGGAGACACCTTCGGCAAGCGGGCCGGTCAGATAGAGGCTACCTTCGAAGGTACTTGCATTGCCGTAGCTTACCCTGGCGCTCCCTTCGAACTCGGATGATGGCTGGCGCGTGATGATGTTTACAAGTCCGCCGGTCGCATTGCGGCCAAACAGTGTGCCTTGAGGCCCGCGCAATACTTCAACTCGCTCGATATTCTGCAACTGCTGCAGGGCGCCGGTGGGCCGGGCGACATAGACGCCGTCCACATAGGTAGCCACGGCGTTCTCGACACCCGGAATAGTCGTCGACGAGCCAACTCCCCGGAGGAAATAGCTTACAAAGCCAACATTCTGCGAGATTGTAAGGCCCGGGGTGATCGAATCTAGCTCCGTCACATTGTCGATGCCCATCTGTTCCAGGCTGTCGCCGGTTATCGCAGTGATTGCGATCGGCACATCCTGCAACGATTCCTCGCGCTTGCGGGCCGTCACAACAATAATGTTGGAGACGTCAACTTCCTGATCCGCCGAAGGTATCTCTGAGGTTTCTTGTGCAAAAGCTGGGGCCGAAATGGCCAAAGCGACAGTGATGGCCGATACCTGCAACAACAGAGTTCTTTTGGTAGTCATAGTCCTTCTCCCTCCTCGTAGCGCGGTGTTCCGCAAACATTTTTACTTTTGTGTAGCTAAACTACATAAAGGGATTATATTGGTTGTCAAGCGATGCGAAGCAGCTCAAGGAAAAGCGAGCATTTGCCCCGTAATTACAATGTGAAGTGGAGATGAATATGAACCGAGCGCTACTCGAATCGCACAGTGAAGGGGTCGCGACATTAACATTGAACCGGCCCGCATCTCTCAACGCCATGAATGGCGAGATGCTAGAGAGCCTGCTGGACTCATTGCCCCGACTCGCCGCCGACCGAAATGTGAGGGCGGTTGTGGTGACCGGAGCTGGCCAAGCCTTCTGCGCGGGGGGAGATATGGGCAATTTCGATAACCCTAAAGCCAAGCGGGCACAAGATATTGCCACAGCGTCCAGAAGGGAATTTAATGTGGAGTCGTTGGCCCACGGACTCCGAAATACAGCCCGCGTCTCTGAGCTTCTGTATAATATGCCTAAGCCCACACTAGCGGTTCTTCCCGGTGTTGCTGCGGGCGCGGGACTTTCGCTGGCGCTTGCCTGTGATCTGCGCATCGCTGCCGACAATGTGCGTTTAACGACAGCGTTTTCAAGGATCGGCCTTTCAGGCGACATGGGCGGGTCATTCTTCCTGACCCAGCTTGTGGGCGCGGCCAAAGCACGGGAGCTCTATTTCTTGTCGCCTAAGCTGATGGCAACCGACGCACTCGCGCTAGGCCTCCTTAATCGCGTTGTGTCGGCCGAGATGTTGCAGGAAACGGCCAACGAGCTGGCACTTTCACTAGCCCGTCTCCCGACTATTGCGACAGGCTACATCAAGAAGAATCTCAATATGGCCCAGACTCGTACACTCGCAGAAGTTCTAGACATGGAATCACTTCATATGATTCGCGGTATGATGACACGTGATCATCGGGAGGGAGTGCTGGCGTTTATGGAACAAAGAACACCACATTTTTCAGGTCGTTAACTCCCTTCTTGCTTTATGTAGTATGACTATATATAAGATCTCTCAGTTGGCCGGGCACGGCGGAGTAAATTCAAGTTAGGAGATAAATTATGAAAGCAATGACTGGCGAGCGCATCGTGTTCGACGCCGATGCTCACATCATGGAAGGGTCGAACTGGCTCTCCGATTTTGCGGACGAAGAAGTGAAAAAATCGCTTTTCACCATGCCAGTTGAAAAGCTCGGCGGTAAACTTGCTGAATGGGTAAAGCTTGCCGAGAGCGGGGCCCATCCTCCAGAGAATATTCCCGAATTGGAAAAGAATATTCTCGGCGGGCCGAAGGGCTATGAAGCGCTTGGCGCTTTCAATTCGGAAGAGCGCTCCCGGACACTCGACATCATTGGGATCGATGCTCAACTGGTCTTCTCGACATTTGCATCGCTGCAGTTTGCCGGTATCCGCGATCCTGACATTCTATATCGTGGCGCAGCGGCACATAACCGCGCCATGGGCAACTGGTGTAGCAATGACAAGCGCCTCCTCGGAGTAGCCAGTATTCCTCTGCGTTATCCAGACCGCGCTGCAAAGGCTGCGAAGGAGGCAGTTGAGATGGGCTGCTCCGCCATTGGTGTTGCACCCCACCCCGCCGGAGATCTTTCGCCCGGACACCCTGACCTTGACCCGTTCTGGCGCGTGCTCGAAGAGACCGAAACACCCTTCATGCTACATATAGGGCCTTACCACATTAAGCCGGCCTACATGAATAACGGGCGGCCCCGGCCCGTTGACTTCATCGGGAGCGGAGAAGGAGTGATGGCCAAGGATTTTCCCAACGTGCATCACAAAGTTGAGGAGTTTCTTACCACGATTTGTTTTGACGGCGTGTTCGAACGCTTTCCGGGTCTGCGCGGCGGGGTGATCGAACATGGTGCCGACTGGGTGCCCTCGTTCATCCGACGGCTCGACTACACGCACCGCATGTGGGCCAAGTCCACACCAGAACTGAAGGAGATGAAGCGCAAGCCGTCTGAACAGTTCTCGGAGCAAATGCGCTTTACACCAGGAATCTGGGAAAACGTGTCGCAGCTCATATCTGAATCCAATGATAGACTTTATTGTTTTTCGACCGATTATCCTCATGTTGAAGGAGGGCGCGACCCTTTCGGCAAATTTGAAGCAACACTCCAAGACTGCAGCGCCGAAACCAGGACCCGCTTCTATTCGGGCAATTTTGCCGATATGATGCGCAGCAAGATTCCGCAATCTGCGGCGACCTAACCCTTAGAAGGCTGGGATCCGCGCGGGCACGGTTTCTGGCCTTTTACAAGCAGGCAATGTCAATAGATAAAGATCCGGCAAGGATCAGACTGGAAGGCGAAGCGATGGAGTGGCATCTCGCGACAATTTGGGATTTAGTAGCTGAATTTCTGCCAGAAAATCCGGCGATAGCGCAAGGTGAAAAGATCATCACCTGGAGTGAATATGAACGTCGTTCTGCCTGTCTAGCCAGTGCGTTTCAGGAATTGAATCTCGGACACGAAGGCCGGGTGGGTATTTTGGGACATAATAGCGCTGAGTGGCTTGAAGCTCACTATGCCGCGTTCAAGGCAGGAGGAATTCCGTTTAACGTCAACTATCGATACACAGAACAAGAATTACTTTATTTGCTCGACGACGCAGATGCAGAGATCATAGTCGCGGACGCCAAATTGATGCCGCGCGTTTTGGCAATCCGTGATCGTTTGCCACTATTGAAGGCATGCATAGCCATAGAAGACGGTTCGCGGACCTCAAAATTAGATAACACCGAAGATTTTGAATCACTCATCGCAACACATCAACCGCTCACCCCGCGTTGTTACTTCGGCGACGAATTGTATATGCTATACACTGGGGGAACAACTGGCATGCCCAAGGGTGTGCTCTATCGACAATCGGATTTTACGCGCTTATTGATGAAGGGCTTTGCGACGATAGGTTCGATACCTCGCTCCAAAAGTGAGATCATTGCAGCGCTTCATGAGCTCCAAAAAGCAGACCTAACTCCTCTAACATTGCCCGCATCTCCTTTCATGCATGGCTCAGGCATGGCACTCGGAGCGATTGTTCCGCACATTATGGGTGGCCAAGTACTAATCCAGCGCAACGAGAAGTTTGATGCCGTGAATATGTGGCGAGAGGTGGAGCGCGCGCGAGTTACTGATATTGCCATTGTGGGCGACGCGTTCGCCAAGCCGATGGTTGCTGCCCTTAACGAGGCAGAAGCGCAAGGAAGGCCCTTCGATCTCTCATCACTTCGCGCGATCAGCTCATCGGGCATGGTCTTCTCGCAAGATAACAAGCTTGAGCTGCTGCGATTTGCGGATATCATCATTGCCGACATGATGAGCGCATCCGAAGGCACTATGGGGCGATCTATTGTCTCACGCGCTTCACCGCCCGAAAATTCGTCAACTTTCGAGCGCAATCCTTCAACGAAAGTGTTTAATGAGCAGGACGAGGAAGTGCGTCCGGGGTCGGACGAGATTGGAATGATTGCGACGGGAGGCATCGTCCCAGTTTGCTATCATAAGGATCAGGCTAAGAGCGCCGCCACGTTTCGCTCGATAAACGGCGTACGTTATTCCTTTCCCGGAGATTATGCGAAGATTGCAGCCGATGGATCCTTGATCCTTCTCGGGCGAGGCTCCAATTGCATAAACACAGGGGGCGAGAAAGTATTCTGCGAAGAAGTGGAGGAGGCGTTAAAAGCCCATCCGTGTGTCGAGGATTGCTTGGTCATAGGAACCCCAGATGATCGTTTCGGCCATTCAATCGTTGCTGTTCTCTCGACCAGCGGAGGCGAACCAATTCCTTCCGAACTGATGGACTTCTGTCGCTCTCAAATCGCGGGGTACAAAACGCCGCGGCGGATCATCATTGTCGAGACCGTGCAGCGTGGACCCAACGGTAAAGCCGATTACGGTTGGGCGCACAGGCTTGCAATCGAAAAGCAAATTGCCTGAGTGGTTAGCTATGTTCCGGAACCGGGAGCTTTAGCCGCAGGATGAGGCGCCGCAGCGCCGCCCTGTAGAGTTCCACCTGCTCACTGTCACCGGCATTGGCATGCTCGATCACCTCTATAATGGCAGATGCAAGAATGGCGGCAAGCGGACCAGGGGGCTCAGGTGGAATCTCGCCGGCAATCATAGCATCACGCAAATCGATTTCGAACGAACGTAGCATCAGCTTTCTCCGAAGGGATTGCCATTCGGCCTGGCCCAAGACTCTGGGCGCCTCACGCGCAAACATAGTGGTTTCAGGTATCATCATTAGGTCGAGAAGATTGTCGCATGAGGCCATCAGGCGTGTGAGCGGGGATTTGCTTTTGGTGACAGTCCGCGCTTCGTCGATGCTACGATTGGCGATACCGATCGCCTCAAAAAGTGCGGCCTCGAAAAGTTCCTTCTTGGTCTTGAAGAAATAATACAGGGGGCCCGTGGTGCAATGGGCAGCTTTGGCTACATGCTCCATATGCGTTTCGTCATAGCCGTATTTCGTAAATAGCTTGCGGGCGGCGCTTATGAGCTTTCCACGCCTTTCTGATGCCTTAAGCCGCTCTGCCACGCTCGCTCTTCCTCACGTTACTTCTCTCTGTGGCATCCGATAAAATCCATTCCCGAACTGCCGGACCCAAAAATGGCCGCTAACATGCGCCTTGCCATTGGTGCAAGAAACATTTATATAGTGTGACTATATTTACTTATTTTGGAGCAAAGACATGTCGCTGTTTGACATGACCGGCCAAGTTGCACTCATTACTGGGTCGTCGCGGGGAATTGGGCGGGCAATCGCCGAAGAAATGGCGGCACAAGGAGCGAAGGTCGTTTTATCGAGCCGTAGCCAAGATAGCTGTGACAAAGCGGCAGCGGAAATCGAGGCGCGGCATGGCGCTGGTTGCACCTTTTCGATGGCTGCGAACATCGGGTCTAAGGAGGAGTTGCAGCAGCTCGTCGATCAAACGCTTGATCGATTCGGAAAGATCACGGCGCTCGTTTGCAACGCTGCAATCAGCCCCTATTCGGGACCTGCCAGCGATATCCCAGATAATCTCTTTCGAAAAATACTCGACTACAATATTCTTTCGACTCAATGGCTCGCGACTATGGTCAGTACCCAGATGATCGAATGTGGAGACGGGTCGATTACCATCGTATCATCGATTGCGGGCCTCAGCGGTTCGGCGAATATGAGTGCTTACTCAATTTCCAAGGCTGGCGACATCCAGCTCACCAAGAATCTAGCGGTTGAACTCGGACGAAACGGGATCCGCGTCAACTGCATCGCTCCTGGTCCCATCGAAACATTTATGACACAAGGCTTGATCAAAAGCCCCGATTTCGCGCGAAAAACAATCGCAGCGACCTGCCTGAAACGGATGGGTCGTCCTGAAGATATCGCCGGCGCAGCGATATTCTTTGCTTCGGCAGCCGGGCGCTTTACGACCGGTCAGACGCTCGCCTGCGATGGCGGATCTACTGTGGTTGGCTTGGGTTGAGTCAGCCAGCAGATAAAAAACGGTCAATGCGCGTGGGAAATTTAAGGAGAAGAATATGATGTCTGCACTAAATTACTTGCGATATGAGCTGGTTCGCGGTTGGGCGCGGGTCACGCTCAACCAACCCGACAAGCACAACGCGCTGTCGATTGATTTACTCAGCGAGCTAGCCGATGTCTTATGGGAAGCCGATGAAGACCGCGAGGTCCATGCCGTATTGATTCGCGGCGCTGGTTCCTCTTTTTCCTCTGGCTATGATCTTACCCCGCCGCGCAAGAAAAAGGAGAGGATCAGGCCCGACGCAAGGAGTTTTCGCGGCTATCGTTCGATGGATGATGATATTTGGCGAATGGAAGCGAGCCAGCGCGCGCTGATGACGGTGTTCGACATGCACAAACCGGTTGTGGCGCAGGTCCATGGAAATTGCATTGCCGGGGGCCTCGATCTCGCGCTATTATGCGATATTGTTATCGCGGCTGACGATGCTGTCATCGGCTTTCCCCCGGTCCGCAAGATGGGAACGCCGCCACAAAATATGTGGCTGTGGAATATCTCCGTCCAATGGGCAAAGCGACTCTTGTTGACGGGTGACGTTCTTTCGGGCTCCGATGCAGCAAAGCTTGGGTTGGTCCTCGAATCTTGGCCATCCGCCGAATTGGAAGGTGCATGCGAATCACTGATGGACCGAATGTCGCTCATTGATGCCGATATTCTCACAGCGAGCAAGCGGTCGCTCAACCTGTCAATGGAATTGATGGGCGCGCGCACCATGCAGCGGCTTGCACTTGAGCTCGACGGGCGCGGTCACCGATCGGCTGGAGCGACCGAATTCGGTCGGGAAATGCGCGATCAGGGTATCAAGGAAGCGCTCAAAAGCAGGGATGAAGGGTTCGGCGATGGTCGGGCACATGTTCGCAATCGCTAGCGGTTTTAAAAATGAGAGATGCGATGCGGTTCAGCAAAGTCGATCGTTTGACGGACCTGCCCCGCGCCCAGCTAGATGATGCGGTAGTGATCGTTCGAGCTACTCTGCCGGCGAACGAATGCGAGGCTGCTCAATGTTGCATCGGGCCTCACCGAGCACTTGAATGAGTTGATTTGCTTTTTGATCCGAAAGCAAAGAAAACCATTGAAGCAGGTCCACGCCAAAGCACTCGGTGCCGTCTATGAGTTGAAGTCGATGGCCAACGGGACAATCTTGGTTATCGTGACTGAATATGGGGCATAGCCGAGTTATCAGGCGCCCTATTTATAGGTAAGTGTCGTCAGGCATCGGGTCCTGGCAATTCCCGATCACCCCAGCGCTCTAGAAAATTGCCTAGGTAGCCTGCTCAAGACTATGGAACCTTGAGCGATCAAAAGACGAATAATCGCCATATCAGCTCCGCTGTTCTGGAGCGGGTTCGTTGGCTATTGGCGTGTAATGATGCCGCGCTTGTAGAGAGCCGCGATCTCATCGCTATCAAAATCGAGATCGCGAAGTATTTCATCATTATCCATTCCGACACTAGGCGCGCCGCGGACAATCCGGCCTGGATGGCGTTGCATCTTTGGGAAAATATTGACGCCGCGTATCCGTTCTCCAGACACGTTATCCCATTCTACGAACACTTCACGTTCCCGATAATGGCGATCGGCTGCGGCCATTGGGTAAGTATACACGGCGCTGCACGGCACACCCGCTGTGTTGAAGGCGGCATCGGCTTCCATCGCGCTATGCTCACCACAAAAACTATTGAGTCTCTCATCGAGCATGAGTCCCGCAGCACTTTCCTTCAGGAATGCTGTCGCCTTTTCGGGAAAGCCTTTTGAACCAAGTTCGATGCCTAGCAGAGCAAGCCCTCTCCGAACGACGCCATTTCCAGCAAAAGTAATGTAAACATATTCACCATCTCCACAAAGATAGGCACCGCATCCTGCATACTTGCTATGTCGCGAACCCTCCCGTTCGGGCAGAGTCCCCTCGTTCAGATAATTGATGAGCGGCGAACCTCCCATTCGAATCAGCGTTTCGTATTGGGCCACGTCGATACTGTCCCCTTCGCCCGTTCGTTGCGAGCGATGGAGCGCGGCTAATGCTGCTGAGCAGGCAAATGTTGCTGTCAGATAGTCGGCAAGAAAAGGTTGCGCTGTAATCGGAGCTCGGTCAGGGAATCCATTCAATTGGAGCAGGCATCCGTAAGCCTGAGCGATCGGATCATAGGAAGGCCGGGAGACTCGGTCTGGATCTCCCGTGCGTCCGAAACCCGAAATATGGACAATCACCAGCCGGGGATTCCGGGCCCAAAGAGTTTCGTCGCTGAGGTCCCAGCGTGTATATTGGTCACCCTTCGAGGACTCGATAAAGATATCGGCATCCGTAAGAAGCTTAAGCAGAATCTCCCTACCTTCCTCACACGCGATATCGAGAGATATATTGCGCTGGTTACGCCGGTCGGCCTCAACCATAAGGCCCCGATTGCTAAGAAAGCGCATATTGTCAGGCATGCCTGCCCGCTCGACCCAAATGACTTCTGCACCGTGCTCCGCCATGAACTGCGCTGCAAAAGGACCTGCTAGAGCTGACGCCGCATATACAACCTTAACCCCTGACAGTGAACCGAACGCTTCTTGCATCAATATACCATCCTCTGTTCACCATTACTTGCATCTTATATAATCTAACTATATTAGTCAATGGCGAACCGCAAGTTCATCAACTACAGGACGGTACCTATGACTAATCGATCTTCCGCCAACGAAACTCTGCGAACTGTGATGCGCGGCCTCGCAGCAACCGTTACGGTGATAACCGCTGGCCAAGGCGACCGGCGCCAAGCAATGTCGGCTACATCCTTTACGGCCCTCAGCATGGACCCTCCTTCGATTTTGATCTGCGTCAATCGGTCCAGCGCAATACATAGTTTGATTGAGGTAGGCTCAGCATTCTGTGTGAATGTTCTTTCGCAAGACCACGAGTCTCTAGCGAGGGTTTGTGGGAACAGTGATCAAAGGGACGAGCGTTTCGAGATCGGACGCTTTTCCAACCATCCGCATGGCACTCCAATTCTGGATGATGCGCAGGCTAATGTACTCTGCACAGTAAAAGCTATGCATGACCATGATACGCATACAATCGTAATCGGGCACGTCGAAACAATTTTAACTAGCGACTCGATTCGGCCGCTAGTCTATCTCAATGGACACTATCTTGTGGGCTGAGCCATGGTTTTCCCGCGAATGACAATCACCATGTCGTCCAGGTACCAGTGATCGCTGGGCGGATTAACGTACTGGCTAATTATCAACCGTGTTTGCCGAGCAAGAGAGGTCTGGAAATGGGCCGCTTGCCGACCGGCTGCTTTTGACAAAATTCAGATAATCCGCTGGGCTTCGTCGTTTGTTCGAGCATTGCTACTGGTGTCGCAGGGCAATAATTGCGGCACGCTGCGGGTTCAATATTAGACCTGCGGCTCGGGTCAGTGGAAGCGCTGGATCCTCCAGCGCCATACTGGAGAACCCAATATGCCAACCACAAAAACAAAACCGCAAACCAAGTCCGACAAAGTTATAGCGCTGCTAGGCCGAGCCAAGGGCGCTTCGCTGGACGAGATATGCAAGGCGACCAACTGGCAGCCCCATAGTGTCCGCGCCTTTCTCACCGGCCTGCGCAAGAAGGGTCTTGTTCTCGCCCGGGAACAGGGAGCGGACGAAGGCACCACCTATCGCATTACCCCCGGCCCGTCCGATGAGGACGCATCAGCATGAGCGATCTGGAAAGCCGGTTGTCAGAACTGGCCAGCATGCCGCCAGCCCAGCTTCGATCCCTGTGGCGCGATATCTTCCGCAAGCCTGCACCAGAAGTAGCCCCAGATCTCCTGCGTCGGTCTATCGCCTGGCGGTTGCAGGAGCGCATGCATGGCGGACTGACGCCATCTGTTAAAATGCGGATTTCAAAACTGCAAAGGAAGCTGGCGAAATCGAGCCTGGCTGGGATGCCCCCTGAAATTGCACTCAAGCCAGGCACAAGGCTGGTTCGAACATGGAATGGCAAAAGTTATCATGTGCTGGTTGGCGATGAGGGTTTTGAATATGAGGGCAGGCAGTTTGGAAGCCTCAGCCACATCGCTGAAGAAATCACGGGCGCCCACTGGTCCGGCCCCCGCTTTTTTGGATTGAGGAAAAGAAGCGGGTTCAAACCCAAGGCTATGATCAATGCCTGAGGCAAAGAAAAAAACCCGCTGCGCCATCTACACCCGCAAATCGACGGAAGACGGTCTGGAGCAGGATTTTAACAGTCTGGACGCGCAGCGCGAGGCATGCGCTGCTTATATATTGAGCCAGACCCACGAGGGATGGGAAGGAACATCCGAACTCTACGATGATGGCGGTTTTAGCGGTGGTTCCATGGAAAGACCCGGCCTCAAGCAACTTCTGCAAGATGTGATCGCCGGCAAGGTCGATGTCATCGTTGTCTACAAGGTTGATCGCCTGACACGGTCACTTGCCGATTTTGCCAAGATCGTCGATATTCTCGACGAGAATGATGCCAGCTTTGTCAGCGTCACCCAGTCATTCAACACCACCACCAGCATGGGACGGCTCACCTTGAATGTCCTTCTGTCATTCGCCCAGTTCGAGCGAGAGGTCACAGGAGAGCGTATCCGCGACAAGATTGCGGCCTCCAAGAAAAAGGGTATGTGGATGGGCGGCCCGGTTCCACTTGGATATGAACTTGGTGATCGCAAGCTCGTTGTTAACAACCAAGAAGCTGAAACCGTCCGTCACTTGTTCCGGCGATATACTGAACTTCAATCCGTCCCTCAGCTGGTTGATGAACTCGCGGCGCAGGGATATCGCACCAAGGTCCGGCCCTACAAAGATGGCCGGCAAATCGGCGGCGTCGCATTCCGCACCGGAGCACTGAGCCAATTGCTCAAAAACCCGATCTACACCGGCAAGGTCAGACACAAAGACGCCATCTATGAAGGTGAGCATGTAGCCATCGTGGATCAGGCATTGTTTGATGAGGTGCAGAGCATTTTTGCGGCTAACCGCAGAGACAATGCCTTGGGCAAGAAATCCAGCAATCCAAGCCTGCTCTCAGGGTTGATAACTGATCCTGATGGAAGGCCAATGACGCCCACGCATGCTTGCAAGGGATCAAAGCGATTTCGCTATTATGTAACGAGGCTTGAGCCGGGAGATGACAAGAACCTGGCCTGGAGGTTGCCATCGGGAGAAATTGAAAGACTGGTGATAGACGCACTTGCAAAGGCAATTGCTGATACTGCGCCAGCTGCAGGCGAAGCCAATATTATCCAGGATCAAATGGCTGCGAATAGCGAGATCGCTAATCGTCTTCAGAACACGGCCGTTTACGAGAAGCGCAAGATATTGCTGGATCAGAAGGTCAGGGTGCAAGTTCAGAAAGTGCGGGTCATTATAAGCTTCCAGACCGCCGATGAATCGAAAAGTACAGAAGTCTGCATTGACGCGAAGCTGGCGAAGCAGGGCAGCGAACTGAAATTTACGATTCCGCCCACGAACGTAAATATCAAGCCTGCTCCCAATGCCACGTTGCAAAAGCTTGTCGCGCAAGCCTTTGCCGCTCAAGATCTTTTGCTTACAGGCAAACCGAATTCGGCACTTTCAGATTACAGCCCCCGGTATCTGGGACAGCTGGTTCGTATCTCATGGCTCGCGCCCGATATCATCGGATCCATCATGGATGGAACGCAGCCCGTCGATCTGACCGGTCGCAAGCTCACGCGCGCCAATGCTATCCCGCTTG
>TARA_R110002124_G_scaffold112195_2_pt1 | contig 16615 bp, 14 predicted proteins | sample TARA_R110002124 | Tara Oceans TARA_R110002124 (sample SAMEA4397445) | marine metagenome | biome: Polar Biome; feature: [SRF] surface water layer (ENVO:00010504); material: water (ENVO:00002006), including particulate matter (ENVO:01000060) such as... | depth 5 m | reverse complement strand
TTGTGTTCGAGCGGGTCATCACGCATCCCCCTCCTTGCGGCGCATCAGCAGGTTGACACTGATACCCAATCCGACGATCAGGCTGAGACTGGCAATCAGCGTCCAGAGCCATTGAGCGCGGATTTCTTCGCGGAATTCCATCTGCACACCGTAAAGCGCCAGTTGTTCCTCGGTGTGGCGCGCGGCAACCGGCACGCGCTGCGCGATACGGTCGGCACCGGGGTGCACGCGCGCATCGGTCAACTGGCCCCAGGTGATCTGACCGGGATAGTAGACTTCGATCTCGGTCCAGGGGCCCGTCCAGTCCGGCTGACCCGGTTCGGAACGCCTGGCCTCTATCTGCGCGGGCTGGCCAAGTCCCAGGGACACCGGCAACGAGATATAGTGCCACCGCATGGTCGAGGCGTTGCGGAACACCGCGAACGCCAGGTCATAGCTGCCGCCATCCTGGAAGATCTTGTCGTCCAGCGGGTTGCCGGTGTCCATCGCGCGTTGCAGCGTCACGTCCCAGAATCCGTTGCGCCAGCGGGCCGCTGAAGGCTGCACCACATCCGCGCGCGAGCCCGTTTCCGGCCGCAGGAACCGACGCGGAATCGTGTCGCCGTTCTGCCATTCATATGTGGGATCGTACGGCACGGCGGTCTGTTCGCTGAGATAGTAGGTATCATTGAACCCCACATCTCCCGCGACCACATCGTCGAAGCTCAGCGCACGATAACCGGCGACATCCGGGTCGAACATGAACCTGGGCTGGCCAGACGCGCTGTCGAAGTTGGTCATGTAGGGGCCGGTGCCCTCGTCGCCGCCGCGTTCTTCGGCAACCAGCCCGTCATCGCCCAGCCCGATCGGGTTCGACCGGCTCGACCGCCATTGCCACAGGTCGATGAACTGGCCCGCCTCGCGCAGCATCTGCAAATCGCTCTCGGGCCTGACCGTATCAAAATCATTGGGATCGGTCCGGGTCGAGGGCAGATATTTCGTCCGTTCCTCGTCGGTCTCGGGCACACCGGTGAAGGTGGTCAGCCCGTCGCCGATGGTGATGTAGCCGCCGTAACGCGAAAAGAGCGGCACCGAGCCGTCGTCGATCATCATCGCCACCCGGTCCTCGGTCAGGAATTCGGGATTCGGACCCAGCGACTCGCCGCCGCGCCGGACCCACTCTCCATCCTGATAGACCAGCACATCGTTGAAGATCGACGGCCGCTCGACCGGCCAGCGGTAGCGAAACCAGATCGTGTCACCGTCATAGGCGACCTTGACCTGAAGTTCGCTCATCAACTCGTCAGGGATCACGATGTTGCGTTCGGGGTCATCCCTGACGACACCGGTCCCATGGGTGACCCAGGCGGCCACCAGCAGCCCGGCAAAGATCGCCGTCGAGGCAGCCAGATATTTGGTTTGTCTTTTCATTCCAATGTCCCTTTCGATTGGCGGGCTATTGCGCCGCCGCCTTCTTATTGGTGTTCGTAGTCGAAGCTCTGTTCGACGGTGCGCTGACCGCCGGCAAACGTCGCCTCTATTCTGACCTCGTAATGCTGGCGCGGCTGAAGCGCGAAATAGGCGCCATAGGTCTGTGCATCGCCGACGGTGAAGGGCTCGAGCGTGCTGGGCGTTCCGCCCAGCCCGGCTTCGGCCACGGTTGCGACAACTGCGGCATCGGTGATGCGGGCGCCGGAAACCGTGTCGAACAGCGCCACCTGGACATGGTGAACATGCCCGCCGCGCGGAACGCCGCCATGCATCCGGGATTCCTCGGATCCCGGCGGGAATACCCGCAGCATTTCGGCTGGCAGCACGGCGAAGTAAACCGCGACATCATCGACCACCGCATAGTCGCTGGTTGTCTGCGCCAGAGCGCCTGAGGATGACGCGATCACAATCGCGGCACCGAGGGCGCGCAGGGCGTCGCGCCCCGGCCTGGATGTCAGATCGCGTGGATTGAACATCTTGAATCACCCTTTGAATGTCTGGCCGCTGAATGCGGCACTCAACAAGGACGCTGCGCCGAACCATTCATTACCGAACGCGTTTCGATTGATCGCCATCCGGGCCGCCTGTGCCCCGGCCTCGTCTTGACCTGCGATGCCACAACCGGCCGCAAGGACCGGCTCCGTCTAGCTCGCGCAAGAACCGGGTATCGGCGGCGGATCACGTCTTTGCGCCATCCGGGTGTTCGAGCATTGGCACCCCGTCGCGGGGCGCTGGCCGCCTGGCCCATCCCCCTCGGGTATGAAAAGGCCCAAAGCCATCAGCACGGCGATATCGCGCCGGGTCTTCTCCAGCATGTCCTCCACCTGGTTCAACTCCAGGTTCAGTGCATGCGCGGCCTGTGCCGGGGTCTGCCCCTCGACTTGCGTCAGCCGCAACAGCGCACGGCGCAGACGGGTATCCGTGTCCTCGACATCATCCTGACACGCGCAGAACAACGCGCTGAGGATGTTCTGGAATTCCTCGTCAAACTCCGGGCCGGACAGGTCAAAGCCGGCCCCTGAAGGCCGCAAGTTCTGCATTTTGGGGCCACCCCTGGTTTGCCGGGCCGCAAAGCCCATCCCAGTGTAGACGCCGGATTTCGGGCGCCGTTACATAGCCGCCGGGTCAGGCCTGGCGCTCGTCGCTGCAATCGGTTTCCTCGACCGGGTGTTCGCAGCCGACCGGCGGGCAGGAACAATCCTCGAACCCATGCTGGCAGCAATAGCCGCAATGCGACAGCAGCGCATCGGCCAGCGCGGCGCGCGCGCGGTGCAGCCGGACATTCAGCGTGCCGGGCTTGAGGTCAAGTTCGGCCGCGAGTGTCGCGCGGTCCGCCCCGTCGATATCCAGCCGACGGATCAGGTCGGCATCCGACGGGCGCAGCCCGGGCACCAGCCCCTTGACGCAGTTGCAAACCACGCCCATCGCCTCGGCCGGGTCTTCCTCAAGCGCCGCCGTGTTCATCTCCTGCGCCACCGCGTCATTCAGTCTGCGAGAGCGCCCGGCCTTTCGATAATGGTCATTGAGAGCCGAACGCAGAACCGCGTAGAGCCAGGCATCCATACGCTCCACTTCGCGCAACTGGTCCTTTCGGGCCAGCACCCGGATGCAGAATTCCTGAAGCACGTCCTCGGCGTCGGCGCGGTTGCCCAGGCGCTTGACCAGAAACCCCATGAACGCCGAACGCCCGGCGGTCAGGGCGCGCTCCAACCCCCGGTCGCCCGGGTTGGCACGCGGGCCCGACGGGGATGACTCAGCCATATCCGTAGCCTCCTTCACAAGGGTTGCACGTGGCGACCGGCCCGAATGTCGGTCCTCATCCGCCAACCCAACTGACCAGCAGAATGATCGCCAGAACAAGATCGACGACGATGCAAAACGGAATATACCACGTTGGAATGTCGGCAAGCATATGGGATTTTCGGTGATGAAGGAAGTCCCACCCCGCATGGCCGACCAATCCGGCAGGAATGATCCAGGGCGCCACCAACAGGCCGCCCAGTGCAAGCACCGAAAATGAAATGGCAACCGATGCCTCGGACATGACAGCGTGGTCGCGCCCGTTGATGATGGCGAATCCGACATAGATCCCGGCGATGAACACCAGCGTCAGCGCCGCGACCGCAACCGACCAGTCCAGCGGCAGGAACAGATGCGGAATGCTGATCGCCAGGCCGACGACCAGCCCGCCAAGCGCGGGCCGCGTGTTTATGAATTCAAGCATTCGCCATTCCTCTGTTGCAGGGTTCCGAAACGGTTCCCGGTTGCAAAAGACCCGAGTCCGTCGATGCCTCGGCGCAGGACATGCGTCCTGTCAGGCAAACAGCACTGGGCATTCGCGCGCGCATTTGTTTCGTGCGACGATGTAGATCAGATGCAGCGTTCCCAGGCCCGCCAGCAGGCAGAAGAACGAGATATAGGCATAGCGCAGGAACAGAATGTCCACGACCACCACCGCGACGATGGTCAGCGCGAACCAGCGCATGTGGTAATAGGTCGAGATCGCCGGCGGCGCGATGATCAGGAACAGGTAGATCGTGTAAGTCAACGGGCGCGGCATCAGATAGTCCAGGATCATCGTGCCTTCATAGGCCAGGCTGTCACGGTTGACCGACACTTCAACCCAGTCCGGGTTCAGCAGATGCGGCACATAGAGCGCCAGACCGAAGGCCAGCCCGGCCACCGACATCGCCGCCATCCAGGGGCGGCGGCGGCTTTCAGGCGGCTCCAGCATCCAGGACGCCAGCGGAATCCAGAACGGCCACATGAACCAGGTGAAGAAGATGAACCCAAGCGCGCCCAGCAGGGTTGTTGACGGATCGCCGGTGTTCACCCCCAGCCAGACACCGCCCTCCATGAACTGCTGGATCCCGGCAAACACCGGCATCAGCGCCACCGGCAGATAGCGTTTGTTGATCGCCCAGGCCCGAGACACCGCATAGCCGCCACCGGCAAGAAGGACGGCGCTGGCGGTGAAGCTGACAGTCTGGGACAGGCACATGGTTCGGTCTCCGGCAAAGTCTGGGGCAAAGTCTGGGGCAAAGTCTGGGGCAAAGTCTGGGCGGGCGAGCGATCCTCGTCCCTATCAGCCATTCGGCGACCTGTCACGGCGATTTGTTGCGTCCGCGTCTGGCGGGGCCACGGTTCGGCCCGGCATGGATCAGGGCCTTGCCCAACGCTCGTCCCTGGTCATACTTGGTGTTCGGATGACATTCTGATCGTCAGGATCCCACCATGCCGCGCGCGCATCGCGGCATCCGAACCGGGGGCAAAAATGCCGAAACACGCGGGAATAGAAATCGTCGGGGCGGGTCCGGCCGGCCTGACCTGCGCGATCGTGCTGGCGCGGGCCAACCACAAGGTCACGGTGCGCGAATGGCACGGCGATGTTGGTCACCGGTTTCATGACGACTTTCAAGGTCTGGAAAACTGGACCGACCCGCAGGACGTTCTGGACGAACTGGCCGAGGCCGGGATCGCCGCCGATTTCGCGCATCTGGGGGTTACAGAAGGCGTCGTGTTCGACAGCCGCGCCAGGGCCCGCCGGGTGCAGGGGGCGAAACCCCTGTTCTACATGCTGCGGCGTGGCAATGCCTCCGGCACGCTGGACCGTGCGCTGCTGGATCAGGCGCGCGCGGCCGGGGTCGAAATGCGCTTCAACGACCGCGTGAGAGCCACCACCGACGCCATGGTCCTGGCGGGCGGGCCGCGGCGCGCCGATATCATCGCCGTCGGCTACGTATTCGACACGAATATGGCCGATGGCGCGTGGCTGGCCTTCGGCCCGGATCTTGCCCCCAGGGGCTACGCCTATCTGCTGGTGCACAACGGGCGCGGAACGGTGGCCAGTTGTCTGTTCACCGGCTTTCGCGATCAGGCGCATTACCTGGCCGCGACGGTGGCGTATTTTCAGCGGCACGCCGGGTTGCGGATGGACAATGCGAAAGGTTTCGGCGGGTTTGGAAATGTCCGCCTGCCGCGCACCGCGATGCAGGGCGCCAACCCGGTGATCGGCGAACACGCGGGCTTTCAGGACGCGCTTGCGGGCTTCGGGCTGCGCTATGCGATGCGGTCCGGCCGGCTGGCGGCGCAAAGCCTTATCGACGGCACCGATTACACGACAGCCTGGAAACGCGCCTTGCAGCCGGGTCTGCGCGCGGGCGTGGTGAACCGGTTCATGTTCAACCAGACCGGCCCGCGCGGGGTGGATTACCTGATCGCGAAACTTGGCCCGGGCGACACGCGCAACCTGCTGCGTCCGGCCTATCAATTGTCACTGCCCAAGCGCCTGCTGCTGCCGCTGGCGCGGCGGCGCTACCGCGCGGCCCTGACCGATCCCAGCTGCGACCACACCGATTGCGATTGCGTCTGGTGCCAGCATGGCGCGCACGAAGTCACGGAATTGCGCCCGCAAGCTTGACCCCCTGCCCTGCCCTGCGGCCTGCCGGCACTATGGTGTCATTGCGCGGGCAGGCCCTTCACGGCGCCAAAACGGCCGGCTTCGCCGCCCTGATTTTCGACTTGCCCCTCCAGGTGACAAAGCCGATGCCCAGGATGACCAGGGCGATGCCAAGAAACTGAACGCCGGACAGACGCTCGCCAAAGAACAGCGCGCCGATGGTCAGGCCGAAGATCGGCACCAGGAAGCTGAACACGATGGCCTTGTTCAGTTCCACCTCCTCCAGCACAGAAAACCACACCCAGTAAACCAGCGCCGAGCCGAACAGCGCCAGGCCCAGCAGCGAGAAGACGAACACCGATGTCCATTGCACGCTGCCCGGGTCCTCCATCACGAAGGCCGCGATGCCCAGCGGAACACTGCCGATCAACAACTGCACGCCCATCGCGAACAGCCCGTCCACGCTGCCGGCGACGGACTTGATCGCCACATTGCTGATCGTCACGCCGATCGCCGCAAGAACGATATAGCCAAAGCCGATCGCGCTGCCGGTGCCGCCCCCGTCGACCAGTTGCGGCAGGGCGATCACCAGGATCCCCGCGAAGCCGATCAACAGCCCGGCCCAGCCGATCTTCGGCAGCCGCTCGCCCAGCCAGGCGACGCCCAGCATCGCCGCCAGCAGCGGCTGGGCATTGGCGATGACCGTGGCAAGCCCCGGGGACACGAATTCAGCCGCATGAAACATGCCCAGATATCCCAGGCTTGTCGCGCCAAGGCCAACCACGACCAGCGTCAGCCAGGTGCGCCGGCCGCGCGGAAACGGGCGCCCCAAGGCCAGCGCGACACCCACCAGCACGGCCCCGGCCAGAAGGGCGCGCAGGGTGGCAAAGGTCAGATGCGGGGCATAGCGCAACCCCGCCGTGATCAGCGGAAAGCACGCCGCCCACAGGAACATGGCCAGAACGATCTTGGCGATTGTCTTCGGCGGCATCGGGGTTTCCTATTCCAGGTCAAGACCGGAGGACATTCGGAAATCTTCCGACTTGCCAACCCGGGGGCGAATTGAAGATACTGCGGGTCTCTGGCCGTGCAGGCCCATTTGAAACCGCAAGTGTCAACAAATGCGAAACACGGCCTTGGCGACAGTCGTATGGACGAAGTAACAGGACGCAACAGCAACCGATGCCTTACCGGGGCCAGGCACCTTTCTTTGTGCCCGCGGCCCTCGCTGCCCTGTAATCATCAGCAGTATCTGACGTCTGTTACAGGAAGCCTTGGGGGCCAGTGATGTCATTTTCAACCTGATGTCCCCTCCATCCCAATTCAAGACCGGAGCCGACACATGTCCGACAGTGAAACCCCGCACGACGCCCGCTTTGAACAAGGCGGCAGCCGTTTGCGGTTTCCACCCAGACGCATGGCGATGCGGCTGCTCGCCAAGTCGCTGCGCCACCTGGTGCGCACCGGTCGCCTGACGCTGATCGACCCGGATGGCGAGAAATGGGTCTTCGGCCCCGGCAACGGCACGGCCGTCACCATCCGCGTAACCGACCCCGGGCTGCCCGGGCGGCTGCTGACCAATCCCAGCCTGGCGCTTGGCGAGGCCTATATGGATGGAACGCTGCGCATCGAATCCGGCAGCCTGCGCGATTTTCTGTCGATCTGCATGACCGATCTCGACGCCGTGGATGACATGCCCGGGCGGCGGATCAGGGCCTGGCTGGATGCGCTGCGCATTCGCCGGCTGCATCACAATCCGATCAACCGCTCGCGCGCCAATGTGGCGCACCACTATGACCTGTCGAGCGATCTCTACAATCTCTTTCTCGATGCCGACCGGCAATATTCCTGCGCCTATTTCCCCACGGGCACCGAAACCCTGGATGAAGCGCAGATCCTCAAGAAACGGCACATCGCGGCGAAGCTGCTGCTGCGGCCCGGGCTTGACGTGCTGGATATCGGGTCCGGCTGGGGTGGCCTGGGGCTGGATCTCGCGCAGCAACATCAGGCCCGTGTCACCGGGCTGAGCCTGTCGGTGGAACAGATTGCCGCCGCCCGTGACCGCGCGCAACAAGCCGGCCTTTCAGACCGCGCCCGCTTCGAGCTGCGCGACTACCGCGAGGAGCAGGGCCAGTATGACCGGATCGTGTCCGTGGGCATGTTCGAACATGTCGGGCGCAGCGGGTTCGATACGTATTTCAACGCCGTGCAGCGGCTTCTCAAGCCCGATGGCTTGGGGCTGGTTCATGCGATCGGCACGATGGGGCCCGAGGGCGGCAGCGACCCGTGGATTCGCAAATACATCTTTCCGGGCGGCTATATCCCCACGCTGTCCGAAACCATCGCGGCGGCGGAACGCTCGGGCCTGTGGGTCACCGATGTCGAAATCCTGCGCCTGCACTATGCCGAAACCCTGCGGCACTGGTTCGAACGCTTTACCGCCCGGCGGGAGGCCGCGCGCGATCTGTATGACGAGCGGTTCTGCCGCATGTGGGAATTCTATCTGGCGGTCTGCGAGATGGCGTTCCGCAAGGGCCGGTTGATGGTGTTCCAGATCCAGCTGGCCAACCGCCGCGACGCGGTTCCGCTGACCCGGGACTACATCACCCAGGCCGAAGCCGATCAACCAGTCATCGGCGGCGATAGCGGGTCGCAGCAACAAACCGGAAAGGCACGGTGAAAGACATGAAACCCATCAAGGTAGCGGTGAACGGTTACGGCGTGATCGGCAAGCGCGTGGCGGACGCGGTGGCCGCGCAGCCGGACATGAAGCTGGTCGGCGTGGCCGATGTCGCCGCCGACTGGCGCACCCGGATGCCTGCGCTCAAAGGGTTCGCGCTTTTTGCCGCCGACCCTGCCCGCGCGGCGGCGATGCAGGCGGCTGGGCTGGACCTGGCCGGCGGGCTGGATGACCTGCTGGCCGATGCCGATATCGTGATCGACTGCACGCCCAAGAAGATCGCCGCGGGCAATGTCGAAACCTACCGCAAGACGGGCATCCGGTTCATCGTCCATGGCGGCGAGAAACACGCCGTGACCGGGCATTCCTTCGTCGCCGAGGCCAATTATGCAACGGCACTGGGGCGAGACAGCACGCGCGTGGTGTCCTGCAACACCACCTCGATCGTGCGCACGCTGAGCGCGCTCAAGCGGGCCGGTCTGATGGGTTCGGCGCGCGGCACTTTGCTGCGCCGCGCCACCGACCCGTGGGAAAGCCATCTGGGCGGCATCATGAACACGCTGGTTCCCGAGCCCGAAATCCCCAGCCATCAGGGCCCCGACGCGCAAAGCGTCGATCCCGATCTGGATGTGATCACCATGGCGGTGAAGGTGCCGCAAACACTGGCGCATCTGCATTACTGGGCGGTCAGGATGCCGCGCAAGGCCTCGAAGGACGAGGTTCTGGACGCGTTCCGCGCATCGTCCCGCATCGCCCTGATCCGCATGGCGGACGGCCTGGACGCGATCAACGCGGTCAAGGAGATGATGGCCGATCTCGGGCGTCCGAATGACAGCCTGTATGAGGTCGCGCTGTGGGAGGACATGCTGAAGGTCGAAGGCGACGAGCTGTTCTATGCCTATATGGTCGACAATCAGGCGATCGTGATCCCCGAGACCATCGACGCGATCCGCGCCCTGACCGAAGCCGAGCATGACGGCGCGGCCTCGATCGTGCTCACCGATGCGGCGCTTGGCGTCGGCGCGCTTCGCGCCACATAGGCGCGCCGCTCAGCCCGCCAGCGTGGCGACAAGCACCGCCTTGATCGTGTGCATCCGGTTCTCCGCCTGATCGAAAACGATCGAGGCGGGGCCTTCAAACACCTCCTCGGTCACTTCCATGGCGGTGATGTCGAAATGCGCCGCGATCTCGGCGCCTGTGCGGGTCTCGGCGTTGTGGAACGCCGGCAGGCAGTGCATGAATTTCGTGGCGCGATTGCCGGTCAGGGCCATGACCCCGGCGTTGACCTGATAGGGCAGCAACTGGCGGATCCGTTCCTCCCATTTGTCTTTCGATTCGTCCATCGACAACCAGGCATCGGTGTAGACGAAATCGACGCCCTTCACCGCCTTCGCCACGTCCTCGGTCACCAGAATCCGCGCGCCGGTCTGCTGCCCAAGGGCGCGCGCCTCGTCCAGGATCGCCGCGCCGGGCCACAGGCTTTTGGGCGCGCAAAGCCGCACATCCATGCCCATTCTGGCGGCGCCGATCAGCAGGCTTTCGCCCATATTGCTGCCCGCATTCCCCAGAAACGCAACGGCGATCCGGTCAAGCGGCTTGGCCGAGTGCTCTTGCATGGTCAGCAGATCCGCCAGAACCTGCGTGGGATGGAAGTCATCGGTCAGCCCGTTGTAGACCGGAACACCGGCATACCGCGCCAGGGTCTCGACAACAGGCCGCCCGAAACCGCGATATTCGATCGCGTCATAGACCCGGCCCAGCACACGGGCCGTGTCCTTGACGCTTTCCGTCTTACCCAGATGCGAGGCGCCCGGCCCCAGAAAGGTGACATGCGCGCCCTGGTCATGGGCCGCCACCTCGAACCCCACGCGGGTGCGGGTGCTGTCCTTCTCGAAGATCAGCGCGATCTGCCTGCCGGTCAGGCGCTGCACCTCGTAGCCGCCGGTTTTCGCCGCCTTGAGATCAGCCGAGAGGCTCAGCAGATGGCCGATTTCCTGCGTGCTGAAGTCGCGCAGCGTCAGAAAGTGGCGGTTTCGCAGGTTGCAAGTCATCGGTTCCCCCCCTGTTCCGAACAAGATCGTGGCAGCGCCGGGCGCCGCCACGATCAACGCTGTCAGTCCCCCGGGGCACGGCCGGAACCGCGTGCCCCCCTTCTCCTTCTTCGGTCAATGCATCTGGTGCGCGGGCTGCCCGCCTTCCGGTGCCTGCCGGGGTTGCGGATCGACCGGCGCGGGCCGGCCACCTGACCCGCCCGTGCCCGCGCGGATCCCCTCCAGCCGCACCCGCTTGAGCAGCAGCGCATTGACCGCGACCAGCGCTGAACTGCCCGACATGGCAATCGCCGCCACCGCGGGGCTGACGATCAGCGGATAGAAAACGCCCGCCGCCATCGGAAACGCGATGACGTTGTAGGCCACCGCCCAGAACAGGTTCTGGTGCATCTTGCGCAGCGTCGCGCGCGACAGCTCGATCGCCCCCACGACATCGTAGGGGTCGCTTTTCATCAGCACGACATCGGCGCTGTCCATCGCCACATCGGTGCCCGCGCCGATGGCGAAGCCGACATCGGCCTGGGTCAGCGCCGGGGCGTCATTGACGCCGTCCCCGACCATGCCGACCTTCTTGCCCTGGGCCTGAAGCTCCTTGACCTTGTCGGCCTTCTGCCCCGGAAGCACATCGGCCAGCACCATGTCGATGCCCAGCTCGGTTGCGATCCGCCGTGCCGTGCCCTCGTTGTCGCCGGTCAGCATCGCCACCTCGACTCCGCGCGCGCGCAGCTTGGCCACGGCGGCCTTGGCGCTGGGGCGCGCTGCATCGGCGATGGCGATCAGGCCCAGCATCCGCCCGCTTTGCGCCACATGGACCACGGTGCGGCCCTCGCCCTTCAGCCGTTCGGCTTCGGCACCAAGCCCGCCAAGGTCGATGCTTTCCTCGTCCATCAGCCTGCGGTTGCCGACCAGCACCGGTTCGCCGCCGATCTCGGCGCGCGCGCCACGGCCTTCCAGGTTGAGGAAACCGGCCATTTGCGGCAGGTCCAGCGCCTCGGCGCGTTTTACGATGGCCAGCGCCAGCGGGTGATCCGATCCGCGATCGACAGCGGCGGCGGCACGCAGGGCGTCGTCCTCGGCACTGCCCTCGGCAGCCACGATCTCGACAACGCGCGGTTCGCCCATGGTCAGCGTGCCGGTCTTGTCGAACACGATCACGTTCAGCTTGGTCGCATCCTCCAGCGCCCCGGCGTTCTTGAACAGGATGCCGTTTTTCGCCCCCAGCCCGGTGCCCACCATCACCGCCATCGGCGTGGCCAGCCCCAGCGCATCGGGGCAAGCGATGACAAAGACGGTGATCGTCAGCGTCACCGCGAACAGAAGCGGCGAGCCGATCCACCAGAACCAGACCGCGAAGGTCGCCAGACCGATGACGATGGCAATCACCACCAGCCATTGCGACGCCCGGTCGGCCAGCAACTGCGCCGGTGCCTTGGAATTCTGCGCCTCTTGCACCAGCTTGACGATCTGCGCCAGCGCGGTATCGGCGCCAACCTTGGTCGCGCGGTAGCGAAACGTGCCCGACTTGTTGATCGTCGCGCCGATCACGGTGTCGCCGACCGCCTTGTTGACCGGCATCGATTCGCCGGTGAGCATGGATTCGTCGACCAGCGACGACCCTTCCAGTATTTCGCCATCCACCGGGATCTTGTTGCCGGGCCGGATGACCACCGTCTCGCCCTGAAGAACCTCGGATGTCGGCACCTCGACCTCTTGGCCGTCACGCAGAACCGTGGCCATCGGCGGGGCCAGATCCAGCAGCGCCCGGATCGCCGTCGACGCCCCGGCGCGCGCGCGCATTTCCAGCCAGTGACCCAGCAGGATGAACACCAGGAGCACGGCCACGGCCTCGTAGAACTGCACCCCGGGGTAGAAGAAGGTCGAACCGACGCTGAACACATAGCCGGTGCCGACCGACAGCACGACCAGCACCGCCATGTTCAGGATGCCATTCCTCAGCGCCCGCCATGCCGCCACGAAAAACGGCCAGCTTGGCCAGACGATCGCCGCGCTGCCCAGGAAGAACAGCCACAGGTCCAGCCTCAGCCCGAAGGGCGGTGCGGGGGGCGTGAACAGGCCGCCCATCGGCGAATAGATGAAGATCGGAACGGAGAAGAGCAGCGCAAACCAGAAGCGGTTGCGCATGTCGCGCACCATGTCGGACATGTCCATGCCGCCGCCATGACCCATCTCATGCGCCATCGCGTCATGCCCGGCGGCGGGTTTCGCGTCCTCGGCGGCATGCCCCGAATGCCCCGCATGCGCCGGCTTGTCCGCCGTGAGCGTGTGGCAAACATGGTTGGGAAGCCGCTCGCCCGCGCAATGGAACCCGCAGGACCGGATCGCCGCGCGAAGCGCGGCCTCATCCACCACCGCCGGATCATACTGCACGGTCACACTGGCCGAGGCCGGGTTCGATTCGGCGCGGTGCACCCCGTCCAGGGCAGAAACATGGCGCTCGACCGCGAGGTGATCGAGTTCCTCGAACAGCCCGCGAACTTCCAAAGTCAGGGTTTTCAAAACCGGCTCCTGTTAAATGGTCCTTGCGATCCATGGCGATCGTCAGTTGGAAAGACGCTTTCAGGCGGGCAACATTACACCCCGGCGCATCGCGAACCCGGCGCCCTGAACGGTGCATGACCGTGGCTTGGTCGGCGCGAAGCCGGGCTGCCTTCGCAAACCGGGGGCCACAGGCAATGTCTTGATGTAAGGTTTTGCGCAGTTTGGCGTCTGATCCAGACCTGCCGCTTGAAAACCGCGCCAACCACGATCCGCCACCACCGCCGAAAAGGAATATCGACGTGCCCGAAGACACCGCAATCCTGGTCGTGGGCGGTTACGGCGCCGTGGGCCGGCACATCGTGGCCAGGCTGCACGCCTCCTTGCCCCGCGCACGGATCATCGTCGCCGGGCGCGCGCTGGACAAGGCGCAGGCCCTTGCCGACACGTTCGCCTCGCGGGTAAGCGCCCGGCAGATCGACCTGACATCGCGCGCCTCGATCGATGCCGTGTTTCCCCTGGCCTCACTTGTCGTTCTGAACACCGAGGCGGGGACGCAAATGGCGGCCCGCGCCTGCATCGATCACGGGATTTCCATGGTCACGGTGGCGGCCAGTGTCCCGGTCTTGCGGGCGCTGGAAGCTCTGTCGGCCCAAGCCCGCGCCGCGCAGGTCACGCTGGTGACCGAGGTCGGACTGGGGCCGGGCCTGACCAACCTGATGCTGCACGAGGTCGTCCGGCAGCTTCCCGGTGCAACCGTGGCCGAGGTGATCGTGCAGCTGGGCCTGATCGGCGAGCACGGCGCCGAGGCCATGGACTGGACCCTGGCGCGCAGCCTGGAGGCGCGAAGCGCCGTCAGGATCGACCCCGCGCTGCCTGCCATCGGCCGTCACGTCATCGCGGTCGATTTTGTCGACCCGGACAAGATGAAACGGGAACTGCACGTGGATACGGTCTTTTCCGCCCTTGCGCTATCGCCGAAATGGTCGACGCGGCTGTTGCCTGTCCTTGCACCGGTTCTTGCGCGGTTTCCGACGCTGTTGTCCGTGTCGCAACCGGTTCTGACCGGGGTGTTCGCGGCGCTGCGCCTGACAGGCGATAGCGTGCGCCTGATCGCGCGCGCGCGATCAGGCCAGCACAGCGCGCTGATGCGGATGAACGGCCGGAACCAGTCACAGGTGACCGGTGTCGTGGCGGCGAAGGTCGTCGAACGATTGCTGACGCTGGATGGCGGGGGCAAGACCGGTGTTGTCGGAATCGCCGATATCGTTAATTTGGCACAATTGCGACCGTCGCTGGAAGAGCTCGGTTGCAGGTTTTCAACGGATGACCGTCCTCGCTGATACCGGGCGGTCCGATACTGGGAAGCGACAGATGGCACAGCGCCGAAACCAATCCGCAGCAGGCCGCGCGGGAACGCGCCAGACGGCGCCGGGCGGCAGGGGCCACAAATCCTTTGCGCTGGTGCTCAGCGGTGGCGGCGCGCGGGGCCTGTCCCATGCCGGTGTCCTCAGGGCGCTGATCGCCCGGGGATATGTCCCCAGCGCCATCGTCGGTGTTTCGATGGGCGCGGTTGTCGGCTCGACCTATGCGCTGAACGATGACTGGTATGATGCGCTGGTGGGCATGGATACCAGCGGCTTTCCGGCGGCACCGGATTTTCGCGTTCCGGGGCTGCGCGCGAAAGCCCGAAGCCTGTGGATCGCGCTGCTGGCCGCGCGCGACATGTATTTCGGCTGGGGGATCGGCGCGCGCACCGAGACCTGGGGCCGCAATGTCCTGAGCCGCCTGACGAAACACAAGAACCTGGAGGACGGGCGCATCCCGGTCTTCGTCTGCGCGACCGACATGCTGACGGGCGCGCGGGTGGTCTTTGACCGTGGCCGGGCCACCGATTTTGTCTATTCCAGCGCCGCGCTGGCGGGGATCCTGCCGCCGCTGGTTCACGGGCCGCATGTGCTGATGGACGGCGCTTATGCCGATATCGCGCCGGTGGACATCGCGCGGGCCACCGGCGCCGAAATCGTCATCGCCGTGGATCCAAGCCAGCCCGAAGCCAGCGTCGGCCCGACAAACGGCATACAGGCGATGCTGCGCAGCGTCGAAGTCTGTCAGTATGAACACGCACGGCTGCGCTTCACCCAGGCGGATCTGGTCATCCGGCCGGCGTTCAACCAGACCATCGGCACGCTTGAATTCCGGCTCAAGCGGCATTGCATCGCGGCGGGCGCGGTGGCCACGCGGCGTGCGCTGGACAAGATCGCGGCGCTGCTGGACCCGGCTGCGCCCGCCCGCGCCATCCGCCCTTCGTCGCCTCCGCATTAGGCCACACAACCGCCGCTTCAGGGCCGGGCCTGACAGGGACAAACCGGCGCGTCAGCCCGGAAACACCGCCGAGAACACACCCATGAGCAACGTCACCAGGGTGGCCACCCACAGCACGACCTGCAGCACCGGCGCCGCCATCACCTTGTCTGGCCCCGCTTCGGACACCGCTTTTGGCGCCTGATACATCGGCACCATGATGCGCAGATAGACCCCAAGCGCCAGAACGCTGTTCAGAATGCCGATCACCGCCAGCCACAGATAGCCCGCCTCGATCGCCGCGCCAAACAGCAGCACCTTGCCGACAAAGCCAAACAGCGGCGGAATGCCGGTCAGTGACAGCAGGAACACCACCATTGCCACGCCGATCACCGGGCGCGCGCGGCCAAAGCCCTTGAACGCTTCCAGATCCCGGCCGGCGACCAGCAGAACCGCAAAGGCGCCAAGGTTCATCGCCACATAGGCCGCGCCGAACACGATCACCGAAGGCAGGGCCAGCGAACTGGTTCCCAGCGCCACGATCCCCATCATGAAATAGCCCGCCTGCGCCACCGACGAATAGGCCAGCAGCCGCACGACATTGGTCTGAACCAGCGCCGCCAGATAGCCGTAGGTCATTGTCACGGCAGCGATCAGCGCGATGACGAGCGGCCAGCCGGTGCCCACAGGCAGGTCGCGCAGCACCTGCGCGAAGGCAAACACTGCGGCGACCTTGGTGATTACCGACAGATACCCGGCGATGGATATCGGCGCGCCGTCATAGGCATCGGGCGCCCAGAAGTGGAACGGCACCAGCGCCGCCTTGTAGCCCAGCCCGATCAGCACCGCGACCAGCCCGGCCAGGGCGATCAGCGGTTTGCCTTCCGTCTGCCCAAGTTCGGAATACAGCGTGGACCCGGTGCCGCCAAACCAGAAGCTGAGCCCGTAGATCATCACCGATCCGGTGACGGCGCCGAAGACCAGGTATTTCATCGCCGCCTCGGTCGCCGCATCGTTACGCGGCCAGGCGACCAGCGCAAAGGAACCCAGCCCGGTCAGAACCACGCCCAGCACCAGCAGCATCATGTCGCCGCCGCCCGCCAGCATCAGCGCGCCCAGCGTCACCAGGCACAACAGCGCATAAACGCTGCCCTCGCGGTCCTGCCCGGCGATCTCGGCCCGTGTCATCAGCAGCACCAGCGCGGTGCCCGGCAG
>TARA_R110002124_G_scaffold90906_2_pt1 | contig 16617 bp, 17 predicted proteins | sample TARA_R110002124 | Tara Oceans TARA_R110002124 (sample SAMEA4397445) | marine metagenome | biome: Polar Biome; feature: [SRF] surface water layer (ENVO:00010504); material: water (ENVO:00002006), including particulate matter (ENVO:01000060) such as... | depth 5 m | reverse complement strand
GGCCGCCTGCCCGAGGATTGGATGGCGGGCCAGGTCAAGCGCCTGGACCGCACGGACGGCGACATCGACGCCCTGACCCAGCGCATCGCCCATATCCGCACCTGGACCTACGTGTCGTTCCACGGTGATTGGCTCGGCGATGCCCTGCATTGGCAGAACCGCACCCGCGCGATCGAGGACAGGTTGTCCGACGCCCTGCACGACCGCCTGACCCAGCGCTTCGTCGACAAAAGCACGGCGCATCTGATGATGAAGCTGAAGGACACGCCGGACCTGATGGCCGCCGTGACGGCGTCGGGCGACGTGGTGGTCGAAGGCCATCCCGTGGGGCATCTGAAGGGCTTCCTGTTTGAGGCTGCCGGTGCCGGTGGCGATGCCGCCGGCAAGGTCATCGCGGCGGCGGCGGGCCGGGCACTGAAGGGCGAATTCCGCCGCCGGGTCCTCGCGCTTGAGCAGGCATCCGATAGTGACATCGCGCTGGCGCCGCTGGACGGCCGTGATGCGGGCACGATCCTGTGGAAGGGCATCCCGGTCGGCTGGCTGGTCAAGGGCGAAGCCCTGCTGCGGCCCGCCGTGCGGGTGACCGCGTCCGAACTGCTGGACACCCAGGGCCGCGACCGGGTCGCCCGGCGGCTGGAGCGTTGGATCGCGGATCATCTGGCCCATCTGTTCCGCGACCTTCTGGCCCTCGACAAGGCGGCGCTTTCGGGGCCAGCCAAGGGCCTGGCGTTCCGCCTGCGCGAAGCCCACGGCTCGCTGCCCCGCGCGGCGGTCGACGACCAGTTGGCCCTGATCGCCAAGGAGGCGCGGCGCGATCTGCGTGCCGCCGGCATCCGGATCGGCCGTGAGACCGTGTTCCTGCCGGCCCTGGTGCGCCCGGCGCCGGCGGCCATGCGGGGCTTCCTGTGGTGTTTGGCCGAGGGCCGCCGGCCCGTGCCGCCGCCCTTGCCGGGCCGTGTCTCTCTGCCGGCCGGGCGCCTGCCCGCAGATTATTGGGAGCAGGTCGGCTTCCGCCGTTTCGGCAAGACGGCGCTGCGCATCGACATGGTGGAGCGCATCACCGCCAAGGCCTGGGAACTGGCCAAGGCGGGGGGCAAGGCCGGGTTCGAGATTTCGCCGGATCTGTTGTCCCTGGCCGGCTGCGGTGCCGCCGACATGGCGGAAATCCTCCGGGGCCTCGGATTCAAGGGCCGGGAGGTCGAGAACGTCCTGCGCTTCCGCCCGGCGGCGCGGACCCGTCTGGCGGACGGCGCCGGCGGTAAAAAGGTCACTGGCAAAGGCAAGGCAAAGGTAAGGCCGATGGTGCCGGCACCCGCGCCCAAGGTCGATCCTCATTCCCCCTTTGCCAAGCTGAAGGACCTGGTTCTGTCATGACGGGCGGCGAGGGCGGCAATCTGCGGCTGGACAAGTGGCTGTGGTTCGCGCGGTTCTTCAAGACCCGATCGCTGGCCACCAAATACGTGCAGTCGGGCAAGCTGCGGGTCAACACGGCGACGATCGCCAAGCCCCATTATGCCGTGAAGATCGGCGACGTCCTGACCTTTCCGATGCGGGCGGGGGTCAAGGTCGTGAAGGTTCTGGACCTGGGGACGCGGCGCGGCCCGGCACCGGAAGCCCAGGCGTTGTACGAGGATCTGTCACCCCCGCCACCGCCCAAGGATGCGACCGATATTGACCGGCCGGGCAAGGTCGCCCCACGGGATGCGGGCAGCGGCCGGCCGACCAAGCGCGAACGGCGGGAAACGGACCGCTTGCGCGGTGCTTGATTCTTTTTCGCATCATCTCGTTTAGCTTGCGGGGGCTTTGAATTTACCATTCATGGATATAATATATTAGAAAATATGCGTATTAATGCAGGGGGCCGGCATGGATGGGGCAGGTCGGGCAACCACACAAGTGATTGTCGAAGAAATAGGTTGGTCATTACGCGCCCTCGTCTGTGCGGTAATCTGGTTGTTCTCCGCATTAATGTGGTCCGGGTTGGCTGCCGGCGCCGACGATGTTTCCCGTCTGAAAATTCTGGATATCTCGAATTCCTACCTCTCGGCGGGATATTCGCGGATAACCGTCTCCGGTGCGGCGGCGCCAGGACGAAAGGTCTCTCTCTTCAGTCGGGAAACTGAACTCGGATCAGCGATCACTGATTCCGACGGAGGGTGGTCTATTTCACCGAATGAGACCTTATCCGGGGGCGCGCATGTCTTGAGGGCTATCACCGGCCGAGGCGTGATGCCGTCAGATACCAGCGACTCGCTGATCGTATACATCGTTGAACGCGGCGATACCCTTTGGGCCATAGCACGGCAATTCTACCAGGTCGGTTATCTGTGGCCGATCATTTCCGGCAGTCATCTCAACATGATACCCGACCCACATCTGATATACCCGGCTCAGGTGCTTGTCCTTCCCGATGAGAATTTCGATGTTTCGGGTGACCGGTTCGCCCGTCGGCGGGCGCAGACTGCGGGTGGTATGCCACCCGAAGAAGATGGGCAGGCGGACGATAAGCCGGATAAACCGCTGCCTGGATCCAGGCAGCGCCCAACATTCGGCGCTGTCGGTGTCAATGCGGACGGAACCTTGTACATATCAGGAAAGGCGGCGCCGAATGCCACGGTGAAGCTCTACTATCGAGGAAAGGAAATCGGCACGACGACGGCCGATGATGACGGCGTCTGGGAATTCGCATCGCTCACAATTAGTGGATTGCCGGAAGGAACGCATATCTCCATTCGAGCTATGGCCATCGATAAGAACAACCGGCGGATGTGGTCCGAAGGTGACAAACAAGTTTATGTGCCAGCGGGTGTCACACCTGAGAGCGACAAGAGTGGGGGAGGAGAGATCATACCTCCAATTTCAAGCAACCTTGACCACATGATCCCAGAAGTTGATGTCGCCAACTGGTCGGATAAAAAAGGCGTTCGTGTCGGAGGTCGCGCTGGAGCGAATGCTGTCGTCGAAATTTTCGATAAAGGCCGGTTGATTGGATCGACGACGTCTGATGCGCGGGGGAAATGGGTGTTTCATCCAGATCCACCGCTACCGCCTGGCGACAAGGTTTTGGCGGCACGAACAGAGGCGGCGGGCGGCGATAAAATTTGGTCGGACGAAGTCCATTTGGTCGTCCCGGAACCATCGAAACCACCGCCCAGCGCGATCGACGCGCCACCTCTATTGGCGGATGATGAGATTTTTCAAAGTGCCTTGGATAAACGGATCAAGGGTCAGTTTCATCACAGCGAAATATCGCCGATGTTCGTTGGTGATTTGAAGGTTTTGAATGCGGTCATCAGCTATCCCGATGCCGTGCAAAGTCACAGAAGCATTGCAGCGTTGAAAGGCCGAAAGACCTTCGACATCAAGATCGGCAACACTATGCGGGTTCAGCTGATCGGCAATTCATCCGCGTTCGAAATTTCCCCGGAAAACGCGATTGATAATGTCCTGACCAAGAATAGCCCAGCCGAGTACCGGTGGCATGTTCGGGCAAAAATGGCCGGAGACTATACCTTGACGTTTCTTATTTCGGCCTTCGTGACTGTCAATGGGGAGCAGAAGGAAAAGGTCGTGCCCCAGGAGATTCCGGTCTCCGTCGTTGTGAAGCCGAAGACCATCGGCGAGAAAATTATGGACGGCCTTAAATGGATTGGCGCGCTTGCTGGGATTCTTGTCGCGGTTTTTGGCGTTATCGCCGGCGTTTACAAAGGATACAAATGGTTCATAGGTGACAGCACTGACAATGTGGCGGATAAACCGGCGGAAACGTCGGCGGCGACGCAAGCAGGCGTCACTGAAGGGAGTGCCGCGCCGGTTTGCGAAGGAAACCCGGCCGCTCAATCGAAGGACGGTGAAAAACCGCCTACCCCTTAGGCCATGCCCGCGCGTTTCCTGAAAATCACCGACAGGTTGTTGGCGGGCATCTTCACCGTTTCGACCAGATGCAGGCCGCGCCCGCGGGCTTCCAGGGCCACGTCGTCCAGGTTGCGCACACCCCAGTCGGGGTTTTCGGCGCGCAGGCTGGCGTCGAACCGGGCGTTGCTTTCCGCCGTATGGACGCCGCCGAAAGTGAACGGCCCGTACAGGTACAGCACGCCGCCTTCGGGCAGGATGTCCCGGGCGCCGGTCAGCAGCCCCAGGCAGGCGGCCCAGGGGGCGATATGGATCATGTTCACGGACATCACCGCCGCCGCACCGGTCACCGGCCAGGGATTTTGGATTGCGTTCAGGTCGAGGGCCGGCGGCAGGTCCAGCCCGGCATGGCGCGCCCAGGCGTCGATGGACGCGCGGTACGCCGGGTCCGGGTCCGAGGCCTGCCAATCCAGATGGGGCAGGGCCTGGGCGAAGGCGGCGACATGCTGGCCCGAGCCGGATCCGATCTCCAGCACCCGGCCTTCGACCGGCAGCACGCGGGTCAGCACCTCCAGGATCGCGGCCTGGTTGCGGCCGGTTGCGGGAAAATTCAGGCGGGGATCGTCGGGCGATGAGGTCATGGTCCCGAGGTTTAGGAGGGGCAACCGGCGGGGGCAAGGAAAACCCGCAACTTTGCTGTGGTTGAGGGGATCGCCCGTGCGTGCTAACTGACTTCCATGCTTGCCAAATTGAAATCCTGGGCCGACCGCCTCTCCACCGATGCGACCAAGGCCCCCGAAGCCGGAGCGCGCGAACTGGAAGCCGCCACGGCGCTGCTGCTGGTCGAGGCGGCGTCTCTTGACGGCGATTTCGACGCCGGTGAGGAAGCGGCCATTCGCAGCCTGTTGACCGAGGAATTCAACCTGGATGACGGTGAGGCCGATGCCCTGATCGCCGATGCCAAGACACACGCCGACACTTCGGTCGAATTCTACGGCATGACCCGCACCATCAAGGAGCGCATGGCGCCCGAGGACCGGGCCCGGGTTCTCGAAATGGTCTGGGCCGTGGCCTATGCGGACGGTGAACTCCACGACTTCGAGGCGAGCCTGGCACGCCGGGTTGCCGGGCTTCTGCACGTGTCCGACCGCGACAGCGGCGCCGCGCGCAAACGCGCCTTGGCGCGCCTTGAGCATGGTGCGGATAGGGCGTAAGTAGATGCCCTTGCCGGTATTTCGCAAACTTATTGCTTGCTTGGCCTAACGGCTTTCTGGATTTATCGAACTTAATCGACCTTACGGAGCCCGCAATGACCTATATCGTCACAGAAAACTGCATCAAATGTAAATTCCAGGACTGCGTGGAAGTCTGCCCCGTGGATTGCTTCTACGAAGGTGAGAACTTCCTGGTCATCCATCCCGATGAGTGCATCGACTGCGGCGTTTGCGAGCCCGAATGCCCGGCCGAAGCCATCGTTCCCGATACGGAACCGGGCGTCGAGGACTGGCTGGAGATCAATACCAAGTTCGCCGCCCAATGGCCCAACATCACCTCCAAGGGTGATTGCCCGGCCGATGCCGACGATTGGAACGGCAAGGACGGCAAGAAAGAACTGCTGAGCCCGAATCCCGGCCAAGGTTCCTGATCCGGCATATCCCGCGCGCTCAACGGGCGCGCGGTGCTGCTCGCTTTGAATTCGGCGGAATTTCCGCCGAATGCATGGGATTTGTGCACTTGCGAACCTGAGGGTGGTTTTTACCCACCATTTGTGTTACAGTCATCAATTGTTGGCCCTAAGGTCTATGTCCCCTCGGAAACGCCCATCTGTCCGTCCGGGGGGATTTTTACGGCCAACATTCGGCTGTGGGATAGGCGCCAAAGCGCCTGCCGGGGAAGACAGCCGCCCGCTTCAGGATTGGATCGGTCAGCGGCCACGGTCAGTGCCGCCGGACGGTTTTTGTACTCTCTGAAGCATGCCGCCGGACCGTAATCGTCAGGGAGAGCGGGCCGTGGCGGGCCTGGGCCGCCCAATGACAAGAAGGGTAATATCGGAGTTGACCTCACCTATGTCCAAACCAGAAGAACTGCAGATCGATACCGGCGACTATGTCGTCTATCCGACGCACGGCGTCGGCAAGGTCATCGGCGTCGAAACCGAAGAAATCGCGGGCCACAAGCTCGATCTTTTCGTCATTTCCTTTGATAAGGACCGGATGACCCTGCGGGTGCCTGTGTCCAAGGCCCCGACCTCGGGCCTGCGCAAGCTGTCGACGCGCAAGATCATGGAAGAGGCGATGACCACCCTCAAAGGCCGGGCGCGTGTCAAACGCACCATGTGGAGCCGCCGGGCCCAGGAATACGAAGCCAAGATCAATTCGGGTAATCCCGTGTCCATTGCCGAGGTCGTGCGCGACCTGCACCGCAATGTGGGCCAGCCCGACCAGTCGTTCTCCGAACGCCAGATCTACGAAGCCGCCCGCGACCGTCTGGCCGCGGAATTGGCGGCCGTCGACAAGACGGACGTGGAAAAAGCGACGGAAAAGCTGGAAAAAGTTCTGCGCGCCGCCTGATTTCAGGCAGGGCGTTGCCCGCGCGTCGGGCGACCGTTAAGGCAAACGGCCGGAGTTTCTGATCTCCTCGCGGAGACGGATTCCCGGCCGTTTTCCGTTTCCGGGTGATGCCGGCGGTGAAAAGTCGCGAGCACAGACCAATAAGTTCTCCACCTTTCGACATAAAAAGATATGCTCATTCCGGGGAATGGGGAGAGCATGCCAGTGATGGAGCTGCCGCCCGATAGGATAGGGCTTGCCGCCGTCCGCGACCGTGTTGCGGCGCTGACGGATTTGTCCATGGTGCGGGAATTCTGCGACTTCATCATCGCGGGTTTGGACGGTCGTGCCTTACCAGCATACGAAACCATCGACCTGATGAAGGTCCCGCACCTCGCCCCGCATGTCTTCGTCCACGATTATCGCGGTGGGATCGAGCAGGGCATGCTGGTGAAGTTTTCCGGCACCGCCATCGACGAACATTACGGCAAGGTTCTTCAGGGACGTTATGTCGAGGACGTCTACACGGGCAGTGACGGCACCGCGCATTATTTCCCGCTTCATTACCGGGCGATTGCTGAATGCCGCCCGTTTTTCGCCCGCCGCTCAGTCGTGTTCGATCAAGACGGGCCGAGGGAACGCTTCAAGCAGTCGACGACGCTGTATTTTCCCTGTTCGCCGGACGGTAAGGGCGTCAATTACGGGATTGGTGTGGTTATTTTCGGATCGGCACGGACAGAAACGGACCCACTCTATCTGATCCTGTGATCAGCCGGGGTCGCAGGTTCGGTTCAGGGTGTGACGACCTTGATCTTGGCGCCGGGCGCCAGATTGTCCCCCGGCGCGAGACCGTTAAGCGCCAGGAACCAATCCAGCTTGTAGGATTCCAGAGGCATGATGTTCGCCAGTTTGTCCGGGGTGTCGCCCGGTTTGACCGTCAGCACGCGCAGCTTCAGGGTCTTGACGGCCTTGGCCTCGGCCTCCGTCAGGGCGCGGAAGCTGTAGGTCACGCGGCGCAGGTCCTCACCGCGCCGCGGCGTCGCCTCGGGCGGGGTCAGGAACAGGAAGCGATAGATCCGATCCTTGGCGAAGCGGATGGCGACCAGGCGCACATCCCGGACCCCTTCCGAGGTGTTGCTGCGCGCACTTCCCGTCGCCGCCTCCAGCCCGTTCACGTCGATGCGTTCGACCCCGCGCAGACGCCCGCCGCCCCATGACGAAACATACCCTAGCATGTCGCGGACCTGGGCCGCTTCCTTCTGCATCAGCTGATTGAACAGGATGACCGTGCGGTCCGGGCCGTGGGCGGCGACCTGGGACGGCGAATTGATCAGGTAGAAACCGGGCGGCACCTCGAACCGGAAGCGCAGTTCCGGATGTTCAAACACCCGGCCGCGGACCACGCCTTCCTCTGGCGAATCGCCCCACAGCATGCCGTCGATGCGGGCCAGGTAGTCCTCGCGCCCGATACGCGGGTCGGCATTGGGCGGAACCCGGGCCAGGGTGATGGCCTGGGCGATGCGGTCCGACGTGCGCGGGTGGGTCGACATGATGTTGCCCGCCGGGTCTTCGTCGGGACGGCCGCGCACGCGCTGGGTGATCGACGTATGCTGGGCCATCTTGCGGAAGAAGGTTTCGAGGGTCCTGGAATCGTAGCCGGCCTTGGACATGTAGCGCACGGCCAGCATGTCGGCCTCCAGCTCCTGCTCGCGGGAGTAGGACTGCAGATAGATCTGGCCGACCTGGCCGGCCAGGCGGTTCAGATCGCCGGGCACGCCGAACACGGAACCCAGGATGCTGGCACCGATCAGCCCCAGGTTGGTCGCCATGGCCGCAGAATAACGCTGCGCCGAATGGCGCGCGGTGACGTGGCCGATCTCATGGGCCAGGACGCCGGCCATTTCCGCTTCGTTTTCCGCCAGGGCGATCAGGCCGCGGGTGATGTAGACATAGCCGCCGGGCAGGGCGAAGGCGTTGATGTTCGAATCGTTGAGGACCGTGAACGTGAATTTCAGGTCGGGCCGGTCTGAGGCCTTGGCCAGTTTTTCGCCGACCCAGTCGATATAGGTTTGGATCGTCGGGTTTTTGTAGGTCCCGCCCATTTCCTTAAGGATTTTCGGGTGTTCCTCGGCGCCGACGCGAAGCTCGTCGGTTTCCGACATGAAGGCGGTGAAGCTTTGCTCCCCCGTTGCCGGATTGGTCGAGCAGGCCGCGGCGAACAGCAGCAGTGCGATCAGGGCCAGGGCGGAAATCAGCGGGCGCATATCAGCAATATAGGGAGGAACGGCACTACTTTGCCAGAACCTCGATTTGTTCCGGATGGCTGGCCTCGATCATCGGGCCGTTCCAGTTCTTGAGCCAGCCGCGCACGCGCACCTCACGGCCCTGATAGGCATCCGGCCCCAGCCCCGCGCGTTTGAACAGGCGGGCGGCCTTGCGGTCGATACGCACCGTGAAATCCGTGCGCCAGTTGGTGCCGAAGTTCAGGTAGATCACGCCGCGCACATCGGCTGCGTCCGTGACCCGGCCTTCGACGACCTGGAAGGTATCGATGTCGCGGGCCAGGGCCTCGGGATCGGCGGCGCGGACCGAATAGAAGGGATCTGCCCAGATGCCGCGCCCGGCCGCGCGGGCGGCGGCTTCCAGGCGGTACATCTCGGCCGCGCGTTCCCGATTGTCGGGGAAGGTATAGACCCGGGCCATACCGCGCGTCAGCATTTCGCCCTGGGCCCAAGTACCGTTCTGCCCGATCAGATGAGCCAAAAGCCGACCGTGACGATCCATTCGGGCATTGCCGTAAAACAGCTGCACCGGCTGGTTCATCAGAATGGTTTCAAGCGCCGCCTTGGATTCCTTGGCCAGCGGCCATTCCTTGAAGCCGACGCGGCCCAAAGGCAGCTTGGGCGCCTGGATGCCGGTCAGGCGAACCTGCGAGGCACCGACGATATCCCGGTCGAGGAACACCGTGTCGCCGTCGACCACGGCGGCGACCACGGCTTGTTCGCCGGGGGTCAATGAATCCTGCGCCGCCGCCGGGGCGGCCCATAGAACAAATCCGATCAGGATGGCCGTGAACTTCATGGCATTGCCTCCGCCGACACGCCCGCCATGGCCCATACGTTAGCAGGTGAATGGCCGCCTGCCCGCAGGCTTTCGATGGTTTCGGCCTTATCGCGTTTGGCCAAGCGCTTGCCGTCGGGCCCCGCCAGAAGACCATGATGGCGGTAGGCGGGGGTGTCCAGGCCGAGCAGCGCCTGCAGCAGGCGGTGAACGTGGGTCGCCTCGAACAGGTCCTGACCGCGGGTCACGCAGGTCACGCCCTGGATGTGGTCGTCCGTGGTGACGGACAGATGATAGCTGGTCGGCGTGTCCTTGCGCGCGAGCACCACGTCGCCGAACAATTCGGGCCGGGCGATCTGTTCGCCCTGGTCCAGATCGACCCAGGCGAGGGGGCCGGCCATCGCCGCCGCGGCATCCGTCTTGAGGCGCAGGGCGTAAGCCTCGCCCGCCGCCATGCGGTCTTCGGCCCGGGCCGGGTCGAGGGCGCGGCAGGTGCCGGGATAAAGCGGCCCGTCGGGACCATGCGGCGCGTGTCCGGCAGCGGCGATTTCCGCCGCGATGTCCTTGCGGGTGCAGAAACAGGGATAGATCAGTCCCTGCTCGGTGAGGCGGGACAAAGCCTTTGCATAGTCTTCAAGGTGGTCCGACTGACGGCGTACCGGGGTTTCCCAACTCAGGCCCAGCCAACGCAGGTCCTCGACGATGCCGTTTTCGAACTCGGGCCGGCAGCGACCCTGGTCGATGTCCTCGATCCGCAGCAGAAACCGCCCGCCGTCGGCGGCCGCCTGGCCCCAGGCGATCCAGGCCGAATAGGCATGGCCCAGGTGCAGGCGGCCTGTCGGGCTCGGTGCGAAGCGGGTGACGGTGGTGTCGGCGGCCATGGGAAGGTCTATCAGCCCTTTCTGCGGAACTGGGCGCCCTATGGCACCATTCGTTAACCATTCTGGGGTAACAAGGTGAACCGGTACCAGCCATAATACCGTTCACGTAATGGATTAGACGAGCCCGCCGCCATGAGCAAATTCAAGAAGCCCGCGAAACTCGCCCCCGATCTTCCCAAGGAAGAGGATATCCCGCATCTGACGGGCCCCATGGTGCTGCCGCGTGACGGCTCCAAGCCGGAGCAGGTCGTGCTGCTGCTGCATGGCGTCGGCTCCGACGGCGACGACCTGATCAATCTGGCGACCTATTTCGGGCGGGTGCTGCCCAAGGCCGTGTTCATCGCGCCCAACGCGCCTTTCCGCTTCGACGGCGGGCCCATGGGCTTCCAGTGGTTCTCCCTTGCCGATCCGTCCAAGGAAAAGAAACTTGAGGGCGTGAAGATGGCGGCCCCCATCCTGAACGCGCTGATCGACCATCTGTTGGCCGAACTGGGCCTGGACGAAAGCAAGATGGCGCTCATCGGCTTTTCCCAGGGCACCATGATGGCGCTGCATGTCGGCCCCCGGCGGGTCAAGCCGCTGGCCGGAATCATCGGTTATTCCGGTGCCATGGTGGGCGATGAGCTTTTGGCGTCCGAGATCAAGTCCAAGCCGCCGGTGCTGCTCATGCACGGCGAGGCGGATCCCGTCGTGCCACCCGACCTGATGTACCATGCGGAAGACACCCTGAAGGCGGCGGGTGTGCCCGTGGCGGCCTACCTCAGCCCCAACCTGGGCCACGGCCTCGACGACATGGGCATCCAGTTGGGCATGGAATTCCTGGCCGAAATGTTCGGTATCGACGTTCTCGAGGTTGCCGGCCGTTCGTCCTAGACGTCGCCCGAGCCCAAGACCGCCTTATGAACACCTCCCGTCTTTTCGCAGCCCTTTGTCTGTCGCTTGCTCTGTGCTGGACGGCGGCCTTTCCAGGCACGGCCATGGCGGCGGAAAACGTCGGCACGGCGAAACGCGTGGTCAACGACGTCGTCACCCGGTCGTTCGGACAGTCGGTGCAGACCGGCGACGGCCTGGTCGCCAACGAAACCGTCATTACAAAAGGCCGCAGCGCCATCGACATCCGGCTGGCCGACCAGTCGTCGTTGAGCATCGGCGAAAATTCCGAACTGATCCTGGACGACCTCGTCTACGGCCGCGATCAGAACAAGGTTACCGGTGCCTTCCGCATGATGTCGGGGGCCATCCGTTTCGCTTCCGCCGGCGTGCCCATGGATTTCCTGATCAAGACGCCGACGGCGACCATCGGCATTCGCGGCACGCAGTTCGACGTCCTGGTCAAGGACGGCAGCACCGAGGTCGCGGTTGTCGAAGGCGTGGTCGTCGTGCAGTCCCAGTTCGGCATCGCCGACGTGCGCAGCGGCCAAGTCTATCAGGTCACGACCCGTCGCGCGGCCTTTGCCGACGCGCGCTCGCCCGGCATGAGCCAGGCCATCGAGTTCATGGTGACCATGCTTGCGGACGGTGGCGGCGTCGCCCCTCAGGCCGCCCCGTACCCGCAAAAGGAAACCCGGGTGATCGTCCTGCCGCCGTTCCTGGCGAACAAGGATAAGGAAAACCTGCTGGTCGTGGACCTGCCCGCGGGCAAGGTCTATGTCGAACTCCTGCCCGGGCTTGCGCCTGTGCATGTGCGGCGGATCAAGCAACTGGTGCGACAGCAATTCTATGACGGTCTCGCCTTTCATTTCGTGCGTCAGGATTACGTCGCAGAAACCGGGGATCCGTCGTTCACGCCGGGAGGCGGGGGCGGAACGGGGGGCAGCGGCACGGCCATCGCCGCTGAATTCTCGTCCACCCCCTTTACCGAAGGGATGGTCGGCATGTCGCGCCTCAAGAACGATCCCGACAGTGCCGACAGCCGGTTCTTCTTCGCCCTGGGCCCCACGGCGCGGACCCTCGACGGTAAGTATACGGCCTGGGGCCGGGTCGTCGCCGGGATGCAGTACCTGAAGGCGCTGAAACCCGCCAACCGGCCCAAGGCGCCGGAACGCATGACGACCGTGCGTGTCGTCGCCGACCTCTACAAATAATCTTCGTGATCGGTCCCGGTGCCGCAAATCTGTAACCGGATCATGCGGTCGGCTGTCAGAAAAGGTTCATGGCGGGAACATTTGGCGCGGAATCGCAATATGTAGTATCCTCCGCGCCATCAGGTAGGAGATATGAGGTTTCGACCCCGTGAGCGCTTCCGCCGAAAGCTGTCCCGCTCTCGTTCTCAACGCCGACTTTCGGCCGTTGAGCTACTTCCCCCTTTCCCTGTGGTCCTGGCAGGACACCCTCAAGGCGGTGTTTCTCGACCGGGTCAACGTGGTGTCCGAATACGATCGGATCGTTCATTCCCCCAGCCAGGAATTCCGCCTGCCCAGCGTGATCGCGCTGAAGGAATACGTATCCATGGGCAGGCGCCCGGCTTTCACCCGGTTCAACGTATTCCTGCGCGACGCCTTCCATTGCCAGTATTGCGGCGAACATTTTCCGGCCGACCATCTGACTTTCGACCACGTCATTCCGCGCGCGCGGGGCGGGCGCACGTCCTGGTCCAACGTGGTCACCGCCTGCTCGCCCTGCAATCTTCAGAAAGGCCACCGCCTGCCCCGGCAGTGCGGCATGGTGCCCCTGCGGGAACCGGAACAGCCGTCCAATTTCCTGTTGCAGGAAAACGGCCGCGCCTTCCCGCCGAACTATCTGCACGAAAGCTGGCGGGATTTCCTGTACTGGGATACGGAACTGGAGCCCTAGGGTCCGGCCTGCACGCCCGGTTTTTCCCCTATCCGCTTTTCACGCCGCCATGACCGAGGTCAAGGCGCAGGTTTCCGCGCCGCCGTATCATTGCCGCCTTAAACCGCCAACGACGGCGGTAAGGATAAGAGGTGAGGAAATGAAACGCGTATTCAGGAAGCGGGCGGCGGTCGTTTCCGCCGTCGCCTTGATCGGTTGTCTGGCGGGCCCGGTCGGGCTCGACGCCAGCGAAGCGAAGCGCACCGGCGTGGTGAAGGAACGCCACGAACTGATGGAGCGGTTCGAGGAACTGACGGAACGGCTTTTCGCCATGCGCCATGGGGAACTGACCTACGACGCCGAGATCGTCCGCAAGGCCGCGGCCGAGATCAAAGCCGGCGCGGGCAGCCATCTGGTCAAGCTGTTTCCCGAAGGCAGCGGCGGCGCGCCGAGCGACGCCCTGCCCACGGTCTGGCAGAACAAAGATTTCTTCGCCCATCTGGCGGACCGTCTGGGCGATATCGCCGCCGTCCTGGAAAAGGACGCCGGGACCAAGCCGGAAGGCGCCACGTCCCTGCCTAAGAAATGGGAAGACGTCCCGATCATGGGGGCCGCCGGCGGCCCCGGCGGGATGATGGGCCAGGGCCGCGGGCCGATGATGGGCCAGGGCATGATGGGACGCGGCATGATGGGCACCGGTCCGGGCATGATGGCCGGGGGGACGGTCGAAAGCGACCTGTGGCATCTGGCGCATGTTTGCAATACCTGCCACGCCGATTTCCGCAAAAAGGAATAGACCGACCGCCGGCGCCGGTGGCTCAGTGGCGGGCGTAGACCGTTGCGGATCCGTCGGACTGGAACAACAGCACCTCATAGGCCTCGGGTTGGGGGCCTTCCATACCGGGAGATCCGACAGGCATGCCCGGCACGGCAAGGCCTTTGGCCTTGGGTTTTTCCCGAAGCAGCCGCGCCACGTCCACGGCCGGGACGTGGCCCTCGATGACGTAGCCGTCCACGACCGCCGTATGACAGGACTGAAGGGGCTCGGCGACGCCGGTCATTTTCTTGATCGCCGTCAGGTCCTCCATCTCGATCGTTTTCATATCGTGGCCGTGGTCTTTCATATGTTTGACCCAGGCGCCGCAGCAGCCGCAATAGGGTGACTTGTAGACGGTGATCTCGGCCGCCACCGCCATGGCGGGCAGCAGCACAAGCACGGCAAGCGCCGCCGCAGCGACGCGCATAACCTTGAAGTTCATTCGTGTTTCCTTTCCTAGAACCAGAAACTGACTCCGGCGACGAAGCGCAGGGCGTCGACGTCTTCGCCCTCGTCGCGGGCGAAGTTGGCCGTGGCGCCGACCTTGCGTTCGTAGTGCAGGCCGATATAGGGCGCGAACTCGCGGCGGACCTCGTATTTCAGGCGCAGGCCCGCCTCGACCTTATTGATCCCCGCCCCGGAATGAATGCGCCGGTCCTCGGAAAAGGCGAGATCGGCCTCGATCAGGGGCTGCAGGATCAGGCGTTGAGTCAGCAGCCAGTCGACTTCTGCCTCGAAGCGGGCGGAAACGTCGCCCGTCTCGCTGACGAACAGGTTGGCGTCGGTTTCCACGAACTGCTTGGCCAGACCCTGGATGCCGATCACCGCGTAGGTGCGGTCCGGGGCCGGGCGCAGGTCATGGCGGATACCGGCGTTGACGTCGAAGAAGTCGGAGATCGGCCGGCGGTAGAGCATTTGCAATTCCGCCTTCTCCAGCCGCTTGCCGATGGGGTTCTCTCCTTCGGACTTGAAAGCCAGACGGTGGTCGTCGTTGCCGATCCAGGCGTTGGCCTGCCAGGCCATGACATCCGCGCCATCACCGGCCCTGTATTCCAGTTGATCGGCCTGGACGTGCCAGTAGATCGCATCGTCCATGCCGGCGGCCTTCGCGCTGCCGGGGGAGAGGACGGCCAGGGACATCGCGAGGCCGCCCGCCAATATGGGGGTCATCAGCTTCATCGCACCGTCTCCGCCGTCTCGCGTTCGACCGTTACCTTGCGGAACATGCCCGTCGCCATGTGGTACATGAGATGGCAGTGAAAGGCCCATTCGCCTTCGGCGTCGGCCTCGATGTCGGCCTCGACCGTCTTGCCGGGTGAGATAGAAATCGTGTGCTTGGCCGGGTTGTACTTGCCCGACCCGTTGTCCAGGATCTGCCACATACCGTGCAGGTGCATGGGATGGGTCATCATGGTTTCATTGACGAACTTGAAGCGCACGCGCTCCCCGAACTTCAGGCGGATGGGCTCGGCGTCGGAATACTTCACGCCGTTGATCGACCACACGTAGCGTTCCATGTTGCCAGTCAGGCGCACCTCGATGACCCGCGCCGCCGGGCGGTCGGGATAAAGCGGCTTGATCGCCTTGAGGTCGGCATAGGACAGGAACTTGCCGCCCTCGGCGGCCTTGGGCATCAGGCCGCTGCCGGGCGCGTAGAATGGATCGGGTTTGTCGCCCATGGCCATGGCACCGTGGGCGGAATGATCCATCCCGGCCATCGCCGTGCCGTCGGGCATGGTGTGGGTCGGCGCATCGGTCGCGGCCCCATGATTCATTTTCCCATGATCCATGCCGGCCATGTCGCCGTGGGCCATGCCCATGTCGGCCAGGGCCGCGCCGAGGCCCATCTTCCCGGCGTCGTCGACGAAGGTCGACAGGGTGCGCTTCTGGTAGTTGTAGTAGTCGGCCGACATCTTCAGGTTCGACAGGATTTTGTGCGGGCTGTGGTCCGGATGCCAATCGGACAGCACGATTACGTGCTCCCGGTCGTATCGAAAAGGCTCGCGCGCCTTGGGCTCGATGACGAGCGCGCCGTACATGCCGACGGCCTCCTGCATGCCCGAATGGCTGTGGTACCAGTAGGTGCCCGCCTGTTGCGCCGGAAAGCGGTAGGTGAAGGTCTCGCCCGGTTTGATGCCGGGAAAGCTGATGCCCGGCACGCCGTCCTGCCGGTAGGGCAGGATCAGCCCGTGCCAGTGGATCGAGGTGTCCTCGCCCAGCGTGTTGGTCACGTTGATGACCAGGTCCTCGCCCTCCTTGAAGCGAAGGACCGGCCCGGGGACCGCGCCGTTGATGGTCATCGCCGTCTGGTCCTTGCCGGCGACGTTGATCGCCGCCTTGCCGATGGTCAGGTCGTAGGTGCCGGCCCGCGCGGTCGCGGGGGCCAGCAGGATCGCCGCCAGGGCGGCGAGCATGAGACGTCTCATGAAATCGCTCCTTCCCGATTGCGTGGTCATTTGATCTTGATGGGACCCATCATCCCGGACTCGTAGTGGCCGGGAACGTTGCAGGCGAACTCCAGCGTCGCCTCCTTGGGGAATTTCCAGATAATTTCCGCCGACTTTCCGGGCTCGACCAGGACGCTGCCCTGGTCCGCGCCGTGGCTATGGCTCATGGGCATCTGGCCGGGGCCGTGGCTCATCTTCATGCGCTCATGGTTGACGCGGTCGGCCTCGATCATGCCGTG
>TARA_R110002124_G_scaffold82281_4_pt1 | contig 16629 bp, 11 predicted proteins | sample TARA_R110002124 | Tara Oceans TARA_R110002124 (sample SAMEA4397445) | marine metagenome | biome: Polar Biome; feature: [SRF] surface water layer (ENVO:00010504); material: water (ENVO:00002006), including particulate matter (ENVO:01000060) such as... | depth 5 m | reverse complement strand
GACAGACCTCGGTGACGGCAAGCTCTACCAGGAGCCGAATATTACAATTTTGCACTATGCCGGCAATGGGTTGTTCAAGTATGAAGAGGATGCCTACAACCCCCACAATATGGGCGTCACCATTGGTGCCTGGATTGAGGCCAGGAAAAAACTGGACGCCGGTAATGACAAATAGCGCGAGACATCGGAATAGGCGCACTGACGCTGAATCCTTCGCGACCACACTCGAAGAACGCAAGGCCGTGGGCAAGTAGAGTGGGCTTACACCCGAGCACGCGATTACAACGGCTCAGGAAACGAGCTCTCTGCATTTAGCGACGTTAACCTGGGCCGTATCCCTGATATGGCCTGGCGCTCTCTCAGGCTGTCCCAGGACGCCGTACAACCATTGACTTGAAAACTGGTTGCTGTAGCGGCAAATCCTTTTATTGCAATCATGCCCATCTCAGTTCGTCCTTGTGCGACTTCGCTCGACTGTTTAAATAAATATATATAGTTATTTATATATGTATGTATTTAAGGACTATTGTTGTTATTACTATTAGGGGCCCTCTTTCACGTGGATAACTACTGGTTCTTAATGAAAATCAATGATTTGTAGAAAGTAAAAGTGATGGTAGAACTGCTGTAATCAATGCTCGGAAGCCGTGTTAAAGCGGTGTATCAAATGGCTGTTTATGGGGACAGTTTTATCGGCAATTCAATCGCAGTGGATATCTGTCATTTTTGTGCGCGCTTAATACAAGGCCTGCACAGGGTTTTTACACAGCGAGGACATTTTGCTCTCGCTACCGTTTTCAATCGGTGAATGTGGACTGGACAATCTGTTGATAAGCGTTTGAGGTTGAAAAGCCTGTTGAAAAAGTGTGGGGAGCCTGCTGATAGCCCAGTATGAACCCTGCACTATTTTCCAATACAAAAACTGGAGAAGATTGCGCCGAGCAATTCATCACTGCTGACGGCCCCGGTAATTTCTCCGAGGCTCTGCTGGCACAGTCGCAAGTCCTCGGCGAGTAATTCACCGGCACCCGCGTGGAGTAATTGTGATTGCCCGTTCAGCAGGAATTCCCGGGCCCGCTCTAGTGAGTGTAGATGGCGCCGCCTGGCGCTGAAACGCCCTTCACCACTCTCCTTGTAGCCCATGCAGGCTTTCAGGTGTTGTTTCAGTAGATCCACACCGGCGCCTGTTTTCGCAGACACATACACCACTGGTGTTTCTCCCTGCTGTGCTACCCCTGGTTCGCGGTTGCTCAGGTCGCATTTGTTGCTGACGATAGTAAGGGGAATATCCCGCTTTGATGTTTTGTCTTGCAATGGTAAGAGTGTGTTGCTTAGGTAGTCTATGGTAGAGGTAGCGCTGTCATCTATCACCAGCAGGATGCGATCGGCAGATTCTATTTCCGCCCATGCTCGACGGATGCCTTCTTGTTCTATGACATCGTCGCTGTCGCGAAGACCGGCAGTATCGACCACATGCAACGGCATGCCGTCGATTTGGATCTGTTCCCTAAGCACATCGCGAGTGGTGCCCTCTATCGCAGTGACAATAGCCGTGTCCTGTCCAGATAACGCATTTAGAAGACTGGATTTTCCAGCGTTGGGTTTTCCTGCAATAACGAGTTTCATGCCTTCCTGTAACAGGCTTCCCTGTCTCGCTTCTATGGCTAGCACATCAAACTGATCGATTATGTCCTGTAGTTGTGTTTCAACCTGGGTGTTGTTGAGGAAGTCTATTTCCTCTTCAGGAAAATCGATAGCTGCTTCTACGAAGATACGCAGGTTTGTCACCATAGAGACCAATGCGTCGATCTTGCGTGAGAAAACACCTTGTAGAGAACGGCTGGCATTGAGTGCTGCCTGCTCGGTCGTGCTGTTTATCAGATCTGCGATAGCCTCGGCCTGGGCCAGATCGATCTTGTTATTGAGATAGGCACGCTGGGAGTACTCTCCGGGTTGAGCCTGGCGGGCACCCAGTGCACAAGCTTCTTTGACAATAAGATCAAGTATCACAGGACTGCCGTGGGCCTGTATCTCAACAATGTGTTCACCGGTGAAGGAATTCGGCGCGGGGAAAAACAGGCAGATGCCGGTGTCCAGTATCTGCCCGGCGCTATCTTTGAAAGCACAAAAGTGGGCGTGGCGGGGTTGCAGGGATGTGCCGCTGATTGCCGTTCCGATGGATAATGCCTGTTCACCGGATAATCGGATGATACCGATGCCGCCAGCTCCGGGCGCCGTAGCAATCGCGACAATCGTGTCCTGATCCACTGCGGATAACCTCTTTACACCAGTACTAGCTATGGGTGTTTACGTTTTGGCTGCCGCCTTCTCTACCTGTCGGGTAATGAAGTACTGCTGCGCCATGGAAAGCAGATTGTTGACTACCCAGTACAGTACCAGTCCCGCCGGGAACCAGAGGAAAAAGAAGGTAAACAATACTGGCATCCACTGCATGATCTTGGCTTGCATGGGATCGGGTGGCGGCGGATTGAGCTTCTGCATGAAATACATACTGGCGCCCATGATCAGTGGCAGTACGAAATAGGGGTCCATCACAGAGAGATCCTTAATCCACAAAATAAACGGCGCCTGTCGCAGTTCGACACTTTCCATCAGCATCCAGTACAAACCAATAAAGACCGGCATTTGCACCAGGATGGGCAGGCAGCCGCCCAGAGGGTTGATCTTCTCTTTCTTGTACAGCTCCATCATCGCCTGGGACTGTTTCTGTTTGTCGTCAGCGTATTGTTCCCGCAGAGCCACCAGCTTAGGTTGTACACGGCGCATATTCGCCATGGAGCGGTAGGAGGCGGCAGACAACTTGAAAAATGCTCCTTTGATCAGCACGGTCAACAGGATAATTGCAACGCCCCAGTTACCAACCATTGCGTGGATTTTGGTGAGTAGCCAGAACAGTGGTTGTGCAATCCACCACAGAAACCCGTAATCGACACTGAGATCCAGGTATGGTGATATCTCCTGCAGGCGGTACTGGTCTTTAGGCCCCGCGTAGAATTTTGCGCCGATCTCTCCTGAGTTGCCCGGATCCAGTACCAGCGGTGGGGTAGTAAAGCCTGCAATGTTGAAACCATTGGATGTTACACGCGCACTGTATGTGTAGGTTTGATCCGGATTCGGTATCCATGCACTGAGAAAATAGTGTTGGATCATCGCAATCCAACCACCTGGAAGTTGTGCCTTGAATGGCTCCTCCGCCAGATCCTTGAAGGTAAACTTGGTGAATCGGTCATCGGGTTGGGTAACGGCCACACCGAGAAAAGGTTGCATCCCCATTGCGTGTGAAGACGATGAGGGAGGAGGGGCGCTTCCGCGTTTTATCTGGCCGAATAGATTGGCCTGCCACCGTTCGGCACTGTTGTTTTCAACCAGGTAGTCAACCTCTATCAGGTACTCACCACGGGTTAACGTAAATCGTTTGGTGATTTTTACATCGCTGTCACCCTGCCAGTGCAGATCTATCACCAGCGTATCCTCGCCATCAGCGAGGGTGTAGCGCTCCGCTGAAGTGTTGAACCTGGCCCGCCCGTTGCTGTCTATCCCGTTGCTGCCAATGAGCCCACTCTGTGCGATGTAGATGAGAGCGTTGTTGTCTTCCAGCAGGATGTAGGGTTTATCGGGGTTATCCAGTTCTGCCAGGTATTTTGGCAGTGACAGCTCTATGATGTCACCGCCCTCCAGATCGACAGCGAGTTGCAGCACATCGGTGTAGACCTGGATGATGTTTTCGCTACTGGTGGATTCTGGTGCGGCGGGCGTTTGCGGTGCAGCAACGGTGTGGTCCGGGGCCACCGGAATATCCTCCGCATCTGGCTCCGCTGGACCCAGATCAAGATCCTGGGTGATGGGCGAGGCCGCATCCGCGATCGGATTAAGGCGGGAGGTTTCCTGCGTCACGGCTGCGGTTTTTGCATCTGTAAATGCGACCCACTCCGTCAGTAGCATGAAGGACAGGACGCCAATGGCGGCTATGAGCAGTGTGCGTTGCAAATCCATAATAGAGTATCTGTGGCTTAGTGAGAGTGCGAACAGGGCGGGACAGGGTCTTCCCCGCCCTCATGCCAGGGGTGGCAGCGGCCTATACGCTTCAACGCCAGAAAGGAGCCTTTAAAGACACCGTGAACAGCGATAGCTTCTTGCGCATAGGTGGAGCAACTGGGATAAAAGCGACAATGATTGCCCATAAATGGGCTGAGACAGGCCTTGTAACAAGCGATGACAAAAATCAACAGACGACGCATTAGGAGTCCTGACTGTTATTCGGTGCGGTTTTTCCGACGTGGCGAACCAGTTTTTGCCACTGCTGACGCAATATAGAGGATAGTTCAGCATTATCCAAATGACCGATGCCTCGCCGCGCCAAAAGCACTACATCCATCGAGGGTTCTTCAGGGGGCAAATGACGGAAAAACTCCCTTGCGACCCGTTTTATTCGATTGCGTTGCACGGCTAACCGAACATTTTTTTTGGCTATCACCAAACCCAGGCGGTGCCCGGGTGCAGTGTTGATTTTTGCAAGTAGCAATAGGTGCTGATGTGAGGCTCGCGCGTCGGGACTTTCAAATACCCTGCCGTAATCGTTGGCATTGAGTAAGCGCTTTGCTTTGCTGAAACCGGTGTCAGTTGCCTGGTCGCCCAAACTACTGCTCTATGCGGACAGACGCTTGCGACCTTTGGCGCGGCGACGGTTCAAAACCTGGCGTCCACCCTTGGTGGCCATGCGAGAGCGGAAACCGTGAGTGCGCTTGCGTTTCAATACGCTGGGCTGAAATGTTCTTTTCATAACTTGATTCCAGATAAACAGAGTGAGCCGGAGACTAACTGACGCGCTTTACTGCTACGCGGTTTACCCCGGCCAGAAAAAAGGTTGGCTATTCTATGTAAATGCGCTACCTAATTCAATGTTTAACAACGTCTTTTTACGTTCCACGAAACCAGCTTTAACCGTACCTGGAACGGGCAAACGAAGGGCCCTGAAAACGAATTTCACTGCAGTGTAAATGTTCAGGATTTCAGGGGTCTCACGCCGTTAGCCCACACCTTGTCAAAAAGATATATACAGGTTATACACAGAAAAAAGTATTCTGGTGGAAAGTGCGCCACGTTGCTTAAAAATTGACCATTAGTCTATTAAGCTATTGATATATATAGTTTTAAATAGTTTTTATCTGCGGCTTTTATTTGTGGATAACTCCGCAAATCAAAGGTATGATTCACCCACTCGCCAGGCACAGTTGCCGGGCATAAAAATTTTGTTATCTATCATTCGTTTTTGAAAAGGCCGGGTACCTCACCCAGCTCAAAGGGGTTTGTTTTGCCTGAAGCAGTCTGGCAGAAATGCGTTAATCGTTTACGCGATGAATTGCCGTCACAGCAGTTCAATACCTGGATTCGACCGCTGCAAGCGAGCACGGGCGATCGCTCATTGACGCTTTTTGCTCCCAATCGTTTTATCAAGGATTTCGTTGCTGAGAAGTACTCCGAGAGAATTTTCGAGTTAATTCGTGAGTTTCAGCCTGACGAGTCGATAAATGTGGCGTTGGAGATAGGTGCCACCAGTTCAATATCCCCCGACATTGCGGTCACGCGCTCAGCGCCGGAGATGCAACAGCCCCGGATATCGCAGCTCTCACAGTATTTGCCCCCGGCTGCCAGCGATAACTACACCAGGACGGCTGATGAAAACCCGGTGCCTATCCGGGAGATCCCTGTCAGGCCGGCAGTAGCTACACGCGAGCACAATAACCGGGTTGATGTTGAAGGCTCGCTGTTGCACCCACACCATCTTTTTGAGAACTACACTTTTGGCAGTTTCGTGGAGGGAAAGTCGAATCAACTTGCACTTGCCGCTGCGCAGCAGGTGGCCGAGAATCCGGGAAATTCGTATAATCCGCTGTTTTTGTACGGCGGAGTCGGGCTGGGTAAAACGCATTTGATGCACGCTGTGGGCAATGCGCTGAAGCAGCAAAATCCTGAGGCGAAAGTGGTTTATCTGCATTCGGAGCGGTTCGTGGCAGATATGGTCAAGGCGCTGCAACTGAACGCGATAACGGACTTCAAGCGCTACTATCGTTCAGTCGATGCGCTGTTGATTGACGATATTCAATTTTTTGCCAAAAAAGATCGTTCGCAGGAAGAGTTCTTTCACACCTTTAATGCACTGTTGGAAGGTGGCCAGCAGATGATCCTGACCTGTGATCGCTACCCAAAAGAAATAGACGGGTTGGAAGAGCGACTCAAGTCCCGGTTTGGTTGGGGTCTCACGGTTGCCGTTGAGCCACCGGAGTTGGAAACCCGGGTTGCAATTTTGATGAAGAAGGCGGCGGAGGCAAATGTTGATTTGCCACCGGATGCGGCGTTTTTCATTGCCCAGCGTATCCGCTCCAATGTCAGGGAACTGGAAGGCGCGTTGAAACGCGTGATAGCCAGTGCTCGGTTCGTCGGGCGACCGGTTGATATCGAGCTGATTAAGGAGAGCTTGAAGGACTTGCTGGCCCTACAGGCCAGACAGGTCAGCATGGATAATATCCAGCGTACCGCGGCGGAGTATTACAAGATCAAAATAGCAGATATGATGTCACGTCGGCGCAGTCGTTCAGTTGCCAGGCCCCGGCAGATGGCGATGGCGCTATCCAAGGAATTGACCAACCATAGCTTGCCGGAAATTGGGGATAGCTTTGGTGGCAGAGACCACACGACAGTGCTTCACGCATGCCGTAAAATCAAGGAACTTCGGGAAACGAACTCCGATATTAGAGAAGATTACAAAAACTTGCTCAGAACACTGACTACTTAATAAGTAACCATCAGCCTTTTGCCATGGATACCAAATCATCGGACGAAAGGTAAAAGCATTAGCGTTTGTGAAGGGAAAAGACATCTATGAAGTTCAGCATTTCACGGGATAGCCTGGTCAAGTCCTTAAATCTCGTGGCGGGGGTCGTGGAGCGTCGCCAAACCCTGCCCATCCTGGCTAATGTATTGGTTGTGCTGGAAGACGATCGCCTGTCTTTGACCGGTACGGACCTGGAGGTGGAGCTGGTTGGCCGCGTGCAGCTAGCGGCAGCTGGGGATTCGGGTGAAATTACAGTTCCCGCCAGAAAGTTGCTGGATATCTGTAAATCGTTGCCGGAAGGCAGCGATATCGATTTCCAGGCGAAGGATAGCAAGGTTTCAATAAAATCCGGGCGCAGTCGATTTACCCTTGCAACCCTACCGGCGAGAGAGTTTCCCAACGTCGAGGACAGTATAGGCACACACCAGCTTACCCTGAAACAAGGCCAACTGCGGCGGTTGATCGATCGCACAGGCTTTGCGATGGCGCAGCAGGATGTGCGCTACTATTTGAACGGTATGTTGTGGGAGATCAGCGACAAGCAGCAGTTGCGCGTGGTCGCAACGGATGGCCATCGATTGGCCATGTGTACGTTGCCTGAGCGAGTAAAGGTCAATGGTGAGGGTGCTACCCAGGTAATTCTCCCGCGCAAGGGTGTTTTGGAGCTTGCTCGCCTGCTGATGGAGGATGACGCGGATATCGCCATTATAATTGGCAGTAACCACATTCGGGCAGCCACCGATGACTTTACCTTTACCTCCAAGCTGGTCGACGGCAAGTTCCCCGACTACCAACGTGTGCTGCCTCGCTCGCCCGATAAGATACTGATGGGCTCCCGCCAGGAGTTGCGTCAGGCTTTTACGCGGACGGCGATTCTCTCCAATGAAAAGTATCGGGGTGTGCGTTTGAAGTTGACGCAGGACACACTGGATATCGTGGCCAACAACCCCGAACAGGAAGAGGCAGAAGAAACCGTTTCTGTAGAGTACTCAGGAGATGCCCTCGAGATAGGGTTTAATGTCAGCTATTTGCTGGATGTTCTGGGTGTTCTCAGTGGTGAACAGGTCAAACTGTCGCTGGCCGACCCCAATAGCAGTGCGTTGCTGGAAGAGTCCGAGGCCGGCGATTCCCTCTATGTTGTTATGCCGATGCGTCTGTAGCAGAGCGCGTTCCTATCAAATACAGGCTGACTCCGCGTTTACGACTGCTGGCTGAACGGGCTCGGGCTGTGCGACCGTGTGCCCAGACATAGTGTGGCGCTTACTCAGTTACAAATAAGCCACGTAAGAAACTTGCAGCAGGTCAGGTTGCAGGGCTTACAACAGGTGAATGTTTTCTTCGGTCCTAATGGCAGTGGAAAAACCAGCGTACTGGAATCGATCCACTTGTTGGGAATGGCGCGCTCCTTCCGTGGCAACAGCGTCAAGAGCCTGATTACGCACTCTGCTCCCAGTTGTACCGTGTACGGGCTGGCGACCTCGGCGACGACAGAACGACCCCAGGGCGCAGCGATACCCATTGGGGTGCAGCGAAATCGCAGTGGTGAAGCGCAGATCAAGATAGGCGGGCATGCCGTCCGAACCGTGGCTGAACTGGCCTCTCAACTGCCACTGCAGGTGATTACCGCAGACAGCTTTGGCCTGCTGACAGGGCCACCAGGGGGCAGGCGCCAGTTTCTTGACTGGGGAGTGTTCCACGTGGAACACCAATTTTTTGCCCAGTGGCAGCGATTCCAAAGATGCATAAAACAACGCAATAGTTTGCTACGTCGTGGTAAAATCTCGCACCAGGAAATAGCCGTTTGGACGCGGGATCTGGCGCAGACCGGCGAAACGATAAATGAATACAGAAAAAACTATTTTGAAATTTTGTCTCCGCGTTTCAAGGAGATAATGGCCAGATTGGCGCCTTCTCTGGATAATCTGGAACTTCGCTACCAGCAGGGCTGGGATCGTCAACTGAGTTATGCACTGGCGCTTGAACACGGTTATAACGCTGACCTGGAGCAGGGTTATACTCACTGCGGTCCCCAGCGGGCAGATGTCCGGGTTCTGTCAGGCGGTCATCTGGCATCTGAAACATTGTCCCGGGGGCAGCAGAAGCTGGTGGTGTGTGGTCTCAAATTGGCACAGGGCCAGCTGTTGGCACAACAAGGTGGTCGGGTGAATTGTACCTACCTGATCGATGATCTGCCCTCTGAGCTGGATCACGAGCACAGCTCACTGGTGTGCGAACTGTTAGCTTCCATGGACGCCCAGGTGTTTGTGACCTGTATTGCCCAGGAAGAAATTCGGTCTGTTTGGCCGAAGACAAGTGAATTGACCTTGTTCCACGTGGAACAAGGTAGTGTCCAGCGCTGCGCGGCCAAGTGACGTGTGACATAGGATGCAAAATTGATTGAAAGCCGTATAGAGAGTGATTTGTCTATGAGCAATGAATACGATTCATCCAGTATCAAGGTATTGAAGGGGCTGGACGCCGTTCGCAAGCGACCGGGGATGTATATTGGGGATACAGATGATGGCTCCGGTCTGCACCACATGGTTTTTGAACTGGTGGACAACTCCATAGACGAAGCGCTCGCGGGCCACTGTTCCAAAATCAACATTGTCATTCACCCCGATGAGTCGGTGTCTGTGAGTGACAATGGCCGAGGTATCCCCACTGAAATGCATGACGAGGGTGTCTCGGCCGCGCAGGTTATTATGACGGTGCTTCACGCTGGCGGTAAATTCGATGACAACAGCTACAAAGTCTCCGGTGGCCTGCACGGCGTGGGGGTGTCGGTTGTAAATGCCCTGTCTGAGCATCTGGTACTCACCATTCGTCGCCAGGGCAAAATGTATGAGCAGGTCTACCGTCACGGCGTCCCCGATGCAGCACTGGCGGAAATTGGTGTCACTGAAACTACTGGCACTACAGTCCGCTTCAAGCCCTCGATCGAGACATTTACCAATATTGAATTCCATTTTGAACAACTGGCGAAGCGTTTACGCGAGCTGGCTTTCCTGAATTCTGGTGTCTGTATCGTTCTGAAAGACGAGCGCAGCGGTAAGGAAGAGACCTATCAGTACGAGGGCGGGCTTAAAGCCTTCGTCAACTACCTGAACCTGAACAAGACCACGGTAAACAAGCCCTTTCATTTCCAGGTTGATACCGATGATAGTATAGGTGTCGAGGTCGCATTGCAGTGGAACGACACCTTCCAGGAAAACGTACTGTGCTATACCAACAATATTCCGCAGCGTGATGGCGGTACGCATATGGTGGGTTTCAGAACCGCGTTGACGCGAAGCCTGAACACCTACATCGAGAAAGAGGGGCTGGCGAAGAAGGCCAAGGTAAACACCACGGGTGATGATGCCCGTGAGGGTCTGACGGCAATTATCTCGGTGAAGGTGCCCGACCCCAAATTCTCCTCGCAGACCAAGGATAAACTGGTCTCTTCTGAGGTCAAGACGGCCGTTGAGCAGGCGATGAATGCCCAGTTCAACGACTACCTGATGGAGAATCCCAGCGAGGCCAGATCGGTTGTTGGCAAAATGCTGGATGCAGCGAGGGCCCGGGAAGCAGCGCGCAAAGCGCGTGAAATGACCCGCCGCAAAGGCGCGCTGGATATTGCCGGCCTGCCCGGCAAACTTGCCGACTGTCAGGAGAAAGACCCGGCACTTTCAGAGATCTACCTGGTGGAGGGTGATTCTGCGGGTGGATCGGCGAAACAGGGGCGCAATCGCAAATATCAGGCGATTTTGCCGCTCAAAGGTAAGATCCTTAATGTCGAGAAAGCGCGCTTCGACAAAATGCTGGGATCGGCTGAAGTAGGCACCATTGTGACTGCGCTGGGTTGCGGTATCGGCAAAGAGGAATTCAACCCGGATAAATTGCGCTATCACAGCATCATTATCATGACAGACGCCGATGTTGATGGGTCCCATATTAGAACTCTATTGCTGACCTTCTTTTTCCGGCAAATGCGAGAGCTGGTCGACCGCGGGCATATCTTTATCGCGCAACCGCCGCTGTACAAGATCGCCAAGGGCAAGCAGCACCAGTACCTGAAAGATGATGAAGCGCTGGACCAGTACCTCACGCAAGCGGCGTTGGACACGGCGTCGATCTTCGTAAATCCCGATGCTCCTGCCATCTCCGGCGGTTCGCTGGAGGAACTGGTAAAACGTTACCGCACGGTGGAGGCGACAATCCATCGCCTGAGCCGGTTGTATGCGGAAAACGTCCTGTGGGAAATGGTGTACGGCACAGCGCTAACGCTGGAAGACATGCGGGATGAGCAAACGGTGCAACGCTTCTGCCAGCAACTGGGTGAACGCATGGAAGCTGTGGCCTCCAAAGGCAGTGTACATACGGTCGTGGTGCGCAAGGATCAGGAACGCCAGTTGTACTTCCCGGTGGTAAAACTGCTGTCTCACGGTGTCGAGACAGAAACCGAATATCACCATGAGTTTTTCTCTTCCGGAGAATACCGCAGCCTGATCGCGCTCGGTGAAACACTGAATACGCTGATCGATGAAGACGGTTATTTCCAGCGTGGCGAAAAAATTCTGCAGACGCGAAGCTTTGCGGAGGGCCTGGACTGGCTGATGACGGAGGCGCGCAAGGGCTACAACATCCAGCGCTATAAAGGTTTGGGTGAAATGAATCCAGAGCAGTTGTGGGAGACCACCATGGATCCGGAGGCGCGCCGTATGCTCAAGGTTACGGTGGAAGATGCTATCGCGGCGGACCAGATCTTCACCACACTGATGGGTGACCAGGTGGAGCCGCGGCGCGAGTTTATCGAGGATAATGCGCTGTCTGTGGCTAACCTGGATGTGTAAACAGGTGGCAGTTCTGCCGCGGAATGCTTGCAGTGGCAATCTTTAGCGGCAGACACACCACCCGCCGCCAGTGTTAAGGCCGCAGTTACGCCACGTGTGTGACCGCCCGGTGCAAATTTCGGTAGCGGGTGCTCAGGAAGCGGCGTTCTACAAAATAGTAGAAGGGATACGTCAGCACCAGCGTGCTGAAGATGGTCACCAGGCCGAGAAAAACACTGTCCCTGTCGAAAATCTGGCTGGCAAACATAAAGGGCAGCAGGAACAGCTTCAGGTGTAACAGGTAGGCCGAGTATGACATCGCGCCCAGTATCAGCCATGGCTCCAGCAGCAGCGCGACGAGCCGGTTGTCGCTGGCCTTCAGGCGTTGCAGCACAAGCTCCAGGTCAGAGTACAACCACAGCAACGCACCAAAGATCGATGCGAACACGAGAAAGTTCGTGCGTATTTGTATCGGATGTACATACGCGGCGTAGGCCAACGTGATACCGGTGAGTACGATCAGCGCGATCACATTGCGCGCGGAGTTGAGTCGAAGCCTTATATCGTACTGATGGAGATACGCCAGCAAAATCCCTACCGAAAACGCCGGCCAGTAGTGAAGAAAAACACCGTAGTTCAATTCATTGGGTATGACGATAAGCAACAGTGATGCAATTGTGACCAGTGCTATCACCGCGCGATAAAACCTGCCCATGCACAGCGCCATAAATACAACGAGATAGAACTGAAACTCTATCGCAAGAGTCCAGTACACAGTATTGATACCGGCAAACTCACTGGCCAGATCGCTGGAATTTGCCCAGAAAACCTTCGTCAGCAGTATCACGTTTAGCCATTCGCTGGCGTTGTAACGGGATAGCGGGTTCTCGGGTAGCTCGAATTCGCCCGTTTTCAGGCTGCTCAGCATTTCGAGTGCGTAAGGCAGCAGCAGAATCAGCAGTAGCGATGCCCAATACGTCAGATAGATGCGTCGGAACCGGTTCCTGAGAAAGTGCAGTGTTGGTTTATTGGCCCTGAGGCTGGCCTCGGCAACATGGGTAATGACATAGCCAGATATAACAAAAAACATCGGCACGCCCAGGTGACCAAAGGAGGCGATGCTGGCGATGAGCGGTGACGGAGCGTCAAACAGGTTTCCCAGATGGAAAAAGAATACCCAGAGGCAGGCTAATCCCCGTGCCAGATCTAACAGCAGTACCACGATAGTCCCTAGACGTTCTTCTTGACGATCATCGGACCAGCTTCCGGTGGAGCGGAGGAGCTCTCTTCTATTCGCGACAACAGTGGATCTTTGTCCGCAAGGCTGGTCACGGAATCAAGGCGATCGTTTTCAATTTCATCGTGAATCGGTTCCAGCGAGACCATCTCTTTGCTGGCTCTGGTCGACAAATGCTGAAAGCGTTCGATCTTCCCGTGCAGCCCCTGCTTACCGACCAGGCCGGTGACAGTTTCGTTGTAGTGGTTGTTGGCCGTGCGCAGCGTATTGCCCAGTTTGTTGAGGCGCTCGGCAACGAGGCAGACCTGGTTGTAGATATCCCCTGCCCTGCTGCTGATTTCCTTTGCCTCCCGGTTGCCCTGTTCGATCATCCACAGATTGGCCACCGTGCGCAGTATCGGCATCAGTGTGGTGTGGGACACCATGATGACACCCTTTTTGTAGCCGTAATTGAACAGGTCCTTGTTATGTTTCATCGCCTCGATATAGGCCGGTTCGATGGGCATGAACATCAGTACAAAATCGGGGCTGCCAATGCCCGGTAAGTTGGCGTAATTCTTCGAGGCCAGGTCGTCGATATGGTTGCGCACGGCCTGTGCGTGGGCATTGAGCGCTTCTGTGCGCGCCTCGTCGGTCTCCGCAGCGATCGCCCGGTCGTAGTCGATCAGTGAAACTTTACTGTCAATGACAATATTCTTGCTGTCCGGAAGCTTGATAATAAAATCCGGGAGCTTGCGTTTGCCCTCATCATCGCGAAACGCAGTCTGCGTGTCGTAGTGCTCGCCTGCCTGCAGCCCGGCCAGTTCAAGTGTGCGCTGCAACTGCGCCTCCCCCCAGTTGCCGGTGGTTTTCTTGTCGCCTTTCAGCGCTACAGTGAGGTTGCTGGCCTGGCTGTTCATCTCCAGGCCGACTTCCAGCACTTTCTGGATTTCCTTTTCCAGAATGGTATTGCCGCGCAGTGATTCCGAGTGCACCTCATTGATGCGTGTTTGGAAGCCGGTGATCTGCTCGCGGAAGGGCTTTAGCAGGGCCTCGAGTGATGCCTGGCTGGTCGAGGTGAAGCTCTTGCCTTTGTCCTCGAAAATCCGATTGGCCAGGTTTTCAAATTCTTTCTTGAGGTTCTCGCGGGTCTCATTCAGCAGTTGAATTTGCTCCAGGTGCCGGTCCTCGCGTTCACGCTGTTGTGTCTGCAGTTGGGTGTGTTCCTGTAGCAGCGTATTGAAACGGGTGTTGGTCGCTGTCAGCTCGGCCTTGACGGTGGCCAGCTCGGCCTGGCGCGCCTCCAACTGTCGCTGCGCCTGTTCCAGCGCCACGGACTGCCCGCGCAGTTCAGCGCGCGCCTCAGACAGCTCCCCCTCACGCAAGCGCAACTGCTCATGAGTCGCTGTGAGCGCGCGGCGGCTGCTGATGCCCAGCCACAGACTGAGCAGCAACGCTGTCAGCAGTGTGGCGGCCAGCGCTGCCGCAATGAGCATCAGTTGATCGTCGGGTAGCGTCGTCATCCTTTCTCCCTGGTCACGGACTGCCAGTGTAAATCAATACGGGCCGGTAGGGGGCTCCGTGTTCTGTGTATTACAAGGATCTGTCGCTATTTGAAGCAGGCCCCGGCGGCTCCGCCGCCGGCAAATAGCGTCTTATTTAGCGACGACCAACAGCGAGATATCGGCGACGCCGAGGAAAAGATCGCGCAACTGCTTCAGCAGGTTGAGCCGGTTGTGGCGCAGCGCAGCGTCCTCAGCGTTAACCATCACGTCCTCAAAAAATGCGTCCACCGGGCCCCGCAAATCCGCCAGGCAACTGAGCGCCTCCGAGAACTCGTCCCGTGCCAGATGTGCCTGAAAGGTCGAGGTGAGATGCTGCATGCTGTCTGACAGTGCTTTTTCCTGTGGCTCAACCAGTAAGTTAGCGCTCACATCTGAAAAAGAATGGGCGCTGTCCAACTTGCCCAGAATATTGGAAACGCGTTTGTTGGCAGCTGCCAGCGCCTGCGCCTGGGGTAGCTGTGCGAAGGCGTGCACTGCCAGCACCCGGCGGTGGATATCGAGCGGGCACGAAAGCTTGCGTGCGCTGACAGCCTTGAATATTTCCGGGGGAATATTGTCCTCTTCATACCAGGCACGAAAGCGTTCAATCATATAGTCAAGGACCTGCTGCGATGTGCCCGCGGCCAACAGGCCTGCCGGATACTGGGCAACCGCCAGTTCCAGACTCTCGCGTAAATCCAGCGGCAGCCCCTTTTCGACAATGATACGCAGCACCGACAGCGACGCCCTGCGCAGCGCAAACGGGTCTTTTGAGCCTGTGGGTGCCTGGCCAATACCGAAAATACCGACCAGCGTATCCAGCCGGTCAGCGAGGCCGAGAGTGCAGGCTGTCGCGGTCTCGGGTAGCCGGTCACCCGCGAACCGCGGCCAGTACTGTTGCGCCAGCGCAGAGGCGACATCCACATCTTCCTTGTCGTGCAAGGCATAATAGGAGCCCGCAATGCCCTGCATATCGGCAAACTCCAGCACCATATCCGTCACCAGGTCGGCCTTGCTCAGCTGCCCTGCCCGCCGTGCCAGCTCCACTGGTGCGCCAACCACAGGAGCCAGCGCCGCTGCCAATCTGCTTACGCGTTCAGACTTGTCCAGCAGCGTCCCCAGCTTCTGCTGAAAGACGATATTCGCAAGTGCCGGCAAGCGGTCTGCAAGCGGTGTTTTTTTATCGGTTTCAAAGAAAAATGCGGCGTCTGACAGGCGCGGACGAATGACGCGTTCGTTGCCCGCAATAACCTGCTGCGGGTCGCCGCTTTCGATGTTGGCCACGGTGATAAAGTGCGGCAACAGTTCACCGGTGTCATCTACCACATGAAAATACTTCTGGTGCTCTTTCATGGAGGATACAAGCGCTTCGGGTGGAACCTGAAGAAACCGCTCCTCGAAGGAGCCGGTCAATGCCACCGGCCACTCCACCAGCCCGGTCACCTCATCCAGCAGGTCGTCGTCGATGACGGCTTGCGCCCCCAGCTGGCTGGCCTGGGCTTCCACCTGCTGGCGAATAATCTCACGACGTTTTTCAAACGAGGCCACCACGGAGGCAGATTCCAGTGCTGAGACATACTCTTCCGGTTTTTGCAGTGTGATGGGGCCACTGCTCAGGAAGCGGTGGCCGCGAGTTGTATTGCCGGTGGTCACGCCAAGTATATCGCCGTGATGAAACGCGTCACCCAGCATTGCCACTGCCCAGTGCACTGGCCTGACAAATTCCTCCCTGCTCGCGCCCCAGCGCATGCGGCGCGGAATCGGTAGTTTCTGTATGCTGCCCTGGATGATGTCATTCAATGCGTCACTGGTCCTGACGCCGGGCACAGTGGTGCGCAGCCCCAGTCGCGGGCCTTTGGGTGTGTCGATGGATTGCAATTGCTCGGGTGTCACGCCCTGTTTTCTGGCGAAACCCTCGGTGGCGGCGGACCAGTTAGCCTGTTCGTCGCGTGCGCGGTCGAGCGGTGGACCAAGGATTTCGACCGCTTTTTCAGCACTGCACAGAACCAGTTGTTCAACCAGTACCGCCAGCCGTCGCGGCGTTGCAAACCAGTGCACTTTGCCATGACCGAGCTCGCGCTGTTTTAATCCATCGACTATGCCATCGCGAAATGCCAGGCCAAGTGATTTCAGTGCCCTGGGCGGCAATTCCTCGGTGCCCAGTTCCACCAGAAGTGTTTCAGTGCTCATGCCTTACTGTGC
>TARA_R110002124_G_scaffold210072_2_pt1 | contig 16638 bp, 17 predicted proteins | sample TARA_R110002124 | Tara Oceans TARA_R110002124 (sample SAMEA4397445) | marine metagenome | biome: Polar Biome; feature: [SRF] surface water layer (ENVO:00010504); material: water (ENVO:00002006), including particulate matter (ENVO:01000060) such as... | depth 5 m | reverse complement strand
GTCCGTCCCCAAAACCTTTTTCACCCACGACAACTACATCAAGGATTACACGGGCGATCCGTACACCAAAAAGCCTTTCTACAACAAGCGCGTGATACTGCTGGCCCGCGATCCTCGCGATGTCGCCGTGTCGCAGTTTTTCCAGTGGAAATTTCGTATCAAGTCGACCAAGGTGGCGATCAACAACTACCCACCGCAGGGCAGCGATATCAGCCTGTTCGATTTTGTGATGGGCGATAACGGCGGCAGTATGAAGGCCGTGACCGACTACCTGAACCTGTGGGCGCAGGAAGTCAGCAACATGCAGCACTTCCACCTGCTGCGCTACGAGGACTTGCGCGCCAGACCCCGCGAGGAACTGCGTCAACTGCTGGACTTCATGCACGTGCACGCTACCGACGCTCACGTCAATGCGGCGGTGGATTACTCCTCCTATGAAAACATGAAGAAAATGGAAAGCACGCAGCAGTTCCGCCTCGCCGGCGGACGCATGATGCCGCGCGACAAGGACAACCCCAACAGCTTCAAAGTGCGCCGCGCCAAGGTCGGCGGCTACCGCGATTACTTCACCGATGAGGAAGTCGCGGCGATTGACCAGCGCCTTGCCGAGACGCTGGATCCGTTGTTTAACTACAAATAGGTCTGAGTATCGTGCCGGTGGGCCGTCCCTAAGGGGAGCAGACCTGATCGCTCAGAGGGCTGAGATATTCGCGCTCAGGCCTGCTCCCCTTAGGGACTCTGGTGCATTGCGCGCTTCCAAGCTCTCTCCCGACTGCAACTAAACCTTCGAGAACAAACCTGTTAAACCCAGCCTCACCTGCGATACCAGGCGAGCGGCAGTGGGAATGCTCCGCGGCGAATATCTCAGCCTTCTGAGCAAGCGGGGCATTCCCGCTGCCGCTCGCCGTGACACCGTACCGAAGCATGTATTTTTTTGCCTTCCCTGCCATATCGCCGTCCCTCGGGGGCGCAGGCCTGATCGCTCAGAGGGCTGAGATACTCGCGCTCAGGCCTGCGCCCCTGAGGGACTGGTCTCCAGTCACTTCAAGCGCCGACCAGCTGCATCGCATCCGGCCGCAAATGCCCCTGCGCAATCTCATCCTGCAATACAGATTCGGACAGCTCGCCGTCTTCCAGCGCCTCGCGCACCAGGTTGAAAAAGAACGACTCCTGGTTCGGGTCCGGGTGGGCGTCGTAGGTGCCGGCAAACTTGTAGTCGCCGAACAGCGCGCGGCGACCGCGTCGCAACCAGTGTCTTGGCGGGAATAGCTGGAAGGTGTCGGCCGGGCGGTAGTCGATCTTGAGGCCGGTTTTCCAGGGCTGGGTCTTGCGCTTGGTGTTGTGCAGCAGTTTGGTGTTGTCGTCGAGGTGGTCGAAATCGTTCCACTGGTTTTCGAGCGCGCCGATGCTGCCGGGCCGTTCCAGCTTCAGTGAAATCCAGTCCATGTAATCGCGCTTCACCGGCTCGAACATCTCGGCGAAGTTGCTCTCGAACTGCCAGTGTTTGAGTTGGGCGCAGTCCAGCAGCATGACGCTGCTGGCGAACGCGCCCTGGCGCCCCTTGCGGCCTGTTTTGGGCCGGCACACGATGGCGGCACCGGCCATATCGCGCTGCAACAGCTCCCAGATATCGCCGATGGCGAAGATGTCCGGATCCATGATCACCGCGCGGCCCTCGTAGCCCATCAGCTGTGGCGGCGTGAAGCGCAGCGGGGTGAAGGACTGCAGGTCATCGTTGAGCCAGGGGCGCATCTCACCGTCGCGGCGGTACAGCTGGCCCTCGCGCTCCAGCATGCAGGGGTAGTCTTTTACCTCAACCAGCTTCACATCGAACTGGTCGGCGTGCGCGGAGCGCTTGCGCAGTGAGTAGCGGCTCACCAGTGCGCCGAGCATTTGTTTGTGGTTGGTGTGTATAAAGACTGTGGGTTTCAAACTGTTTCTTCTCGCGAGTAATCTGTAGGATAGTTTACCGCCAGCACGGTGATCCATAAACGACTGGCTTTGGCAATTTTTGGAGCGATGCTCCCGGGGCGGCGCGCCATATTCCGCGCTAAAACTGACGAGGAAGCCGCGTGGGCGACGGAACGATCACAGTCTGGTGCCTGCTCGGCAAAAAAGCCGGGGACAATACCCAGGTGCGGGCGCTGGCCGAGGAGCTGGGCTGGGGCTTCGTGGAGAAGCACATCACAGCCCGCGCCTGGGAGTTGCTGGTGCATTTCGGCACCGGCACCACGCTGGCCGGTATCGATCGCGCCCAATCCAGTGAGCTGGTGGCGCCGTGGCCGGATATTGTCATCAGCGCCGGGCGGCGCAATGAACCGGTGGCGCGATGGATTCAGCGGCAGTCCGGCGGGCACACGCGCCTGGTGCATATCGGCCGCCCCTGGGCACCCCTGTCCGCCTGGGACCTTATCGTTACCACGCCGCAGTATTTCCTGCCGCAGCGGGCCAATATCGTGCACAACAAGTTGCCCCTGCATCGCTTTACCGCAGAAGACCTGTCCCGTGCCGAGCAGTTTCGGCCGCAGTGGCAACACTTACCGCGACCCTGGGTGGCAGTGCTGATGGGCGGTGACAGCGGCCGTTTTGTGATGACGCCTGGCAAGGGTCGGCGCCTGGGAGCGCTGGCGCAGGCGCTGGCAGCGGGCGCTGGCGGTTCGGTGCTGGCCACCGATAGCCCGCGCACGCCGCGCGCCGCCGGCGATGCCATGCAGTCGCAGCTGCGGCAGCCATTCTTTTGCTACCGCTGGGGCGATCCCGGTGACAACCCCTACCACGGGCTGCTGGCTCTGGCGGATGCCTTTGTCGTGACCGGGGAGTCCATGTCCATGCTCGGCGAGGCGGTGCATACCGGTAAGCCACTGTTCATCTTTGATGTCGGCGACGCGCAGAGCTGGTGGCGTCTGCCGCACAACTACACGTACAAATCGCTCACGCACCGGCTGGCGATGCGTGTTGGCCCGCAGCGCATGCGGCGCGATATCGGCAATATCCAGCAGGTGCTGGTCGGTTCAGGCAGGGCGCAGTGGCTGGCGCAGCAGACGCTGGCACCGGCGGTGCAGGCATTGCAGGCGCGGATACAGGCAGCACCCACCCTGGAGGAAGAGAAAGAGGACTCTATCGTGCGCGCCGATTTGCAGCGCGCGACGCAGGCGGTCAGGCAGCTTGTGACAGCGCGGTAAGCGGGTGCAGGGGTGCCGGCGGCAGGTCCGGTGTCTGCGCCAGGATCTCCAGCGCGTCGTGGCGCACATGGTTCTGCGCCATTTCGTTGCGCAGGAATTCCTCTGTGATTTTGCCCTGCTCGACACACTCTTTCAGCAGCCCGAAGAAGAACACTTCCTGGTTGCGGTCGGGGTGCTGTTTGTAATTGCCGAGAAACGCGTACTCGCCAAACAGTTTGCGCCGTGCGCGCATCACCCATGCGGCGGGGGGGAACAGGCGAAAACGCTCTGCCGGCCGCCAGTCAGTGGGCAGGCCGGTTTTCCATGGCTGCGTTTTGCGCCGCGTGGTGTGCAGCATTTTGGTCTGCAGCGTGAACTTGTCGAAATCGTTCCACTCGGGTTCGAAGAAGTCCAGGCTGTCGCGCGGCTCTTCTTTCAGGCAGATCCAGGGCTGGTAATCCTGGGTGAAATCAAACATCGCCTCAAATTTCTTCTCGGCGTCCCAGTGCGTCAACTGGGCGCAGTCGAGCAGCATCACGCTGCTGGCCATGCATTTGTCCACCAGCCCCTTCGGGCCCGAGCGCATGCGGCACATGATGGCCTTGCCGTGCATGTCGCGGCTGAGCAGTTCCCAGATATCGGTGACGGCGAAAATATCGGGATCGATGACCACGGCGCGGCCCTCGTAGCCCATCAGCTTGGGCGGCATGAAGCGGGTCGGCGTAAAGGACTGCAAATCCTCGTTCATCCACGTGCGTTTGACGCCATCGCGCAGGTATTCCTGGCCCTCGCGAGCGGCGAAAAAGGGGTAGTCCCGGGTGTCCATGATCTGCACGTCGAATTTGTCGTTATTGGTGGAATAACGACGCAACGCGTGTTCGGCAACGATGGCACCGGTGATCTGCTTGTGATTGGTCTGGATGAATACGCACGCTTTCATGGGGTCGCCAAGGCTGTCAGAAGTGGCTTTATTGGGCGCAAACTATAAAGGAATACGGCGTATTTTTCCATTTTGCGGGGCCCGGATTCAGCGTAAATAGTACGCGCTACAGGGGTATTTACTTGAATATCCCGCGGCGATACAGGCCCCAGAAAAAGGCCCACAGGTGGATCAGTGGCGCGCGCCTGACTTTGTCGGGGATGTGGATTTCCTCGCCGGAATGGCGCTCCAGCTTCCAGGCGATGTAATCGAGCCCGCCCTCAAAGGTAAACAGGCCCTTGACCACTCTCGCTACCGACAGCAGTTTGCCCTGGGCGCGGCGCAGCCCCCAGGCCAGCGTAGTCGCCCGGCGTTTGAGCGGGCCGATATGACAGTGGTAGTGCCATTCGCCGTCGCGCTCGGCCAGCGTAAAGCCGTAACCGAGGTCACCGGCGTGGTGGCGCGTCAGCGCGGTGTAGAAATCCCGCGCCGACTCGGCCAGCTCCTGTGCCCGCCCGCTGCGCTCGGTGCGCAGTTCCGTCGCATAGCTCAGGCCGAGCGCCTGCTCCCACAGCGCGGTGATGCTGCCCTCGGGGGGCAGTGCTGGCAGCGCATTGCGCAGCAGCGTGTGCGCGGCTTGTGTCAGCGCCGCTTCTACCCGCCGCCGCAGTGGTTCATCGCGGGCGTACAGCACGCGTGTAGGCTGTGCGAAACGGCCCCAGATATAGGACTCGAACCACGCCGGTGAACAGCCGCGCTGGAAGTCGTGGAGGGAAATCACGGTGACCTTGCTGCGCAGTGTGCGGCCCGCCGCCGCGTCGCCGATCGCGGCTTGTTCCGCGTAGAACACATTGGGTGGCAGCAGCCAGTTGGCGGTGGCCAGCAGCGGCCGCTGGTAGGCCGCGCGATAGTTGTCGCAGATCAGGTACAGGTCCAGCAGGCCATCGTAGATATTGCCGCTGCGCAGGCAGGAGCCGTATACCAGGGTGCAACACACCGCGCCGTGATGGCGTTCCTGCAGCTTCGCCAGCAGCGCGGCCAGGGTCGGGTCGCTGGCGACATCGGGGCCGGCGACAGGCGGGTAGGCGTTCACAGGCGCAGGAACTCCAGTGGCACGCTGGCGCTGATCTGCGCTGCCTCGGTGACATCGACCAACTCGCCATCGAGGTTGATTTTGCCGGTCATGGCCAGTCCAATGCGGTTGGCGTTATGGCTGCGGTAGCCACTGGTGGGCACCGCATTGCGGCTGGGGCGGCCGCGGACGATGGAGAAAAAAGTGCGGGCAAACCGCGTACAGCCCTGTTCCATCAGTGTCAGTCGAATCGCCCCTGGCTGCTGGCTCCAGAACGGTCGCATGCCAAACGACAGCCGCTGCAGGGTGCTCACGGCGAGGATCAGGGTGTCGTACCGCGTCGGCTCCCCGTCATCCAGGGTCAGTGTAATCTCGACATGGCGGTTGAAGGCGGGGTCGTTTCGCACCACGCCCCACACCGTGCGCAGCGTGCCCAGGGCGAGGCTGAAATCGTCGCGCAGGCCGCGGGAATGGATCTCCTGGTGCGCGTATTCGGTACCGTGGATCACCGCGCCGCCGCCGAGGAACATGCAATAGCGCGGCGTCGGCTCGCTGTCAGCCAGCACACGCATCAGGGCGCGGCGCTGCACCCTTCCCGTGGTGTCGCGCTCGCCCTCGCTCCACTGGCAAAACCGTGTTACCGCCCTGGGCAGTGAGCCGCGCACACCGATATCGCCCGCGTTCATATTCGCGGTACCGCCAGGCAATAGTGCGATCAGCGGTGGGCGCGGGAACAGGCCGGATTCCAGCAGTTGCCCCAGAATCGCCGATACCGTGCCGTCGCCACCATTGATTGCCAGCACGCCGATGTCGAGGGCGGCCAGTTCCCGCAGCGCTGGCGCGATATCCGCCGGGCTGTGGGTGATTCGATGGTGGATGCCGGGCTGCCCGTCGATACGCGCGCGGATGCGCTCAAACTGATCGCGGTTGTGGCCGCTGGCGGGGTTGCTGATCAAGCCTACCGGACGGGCCGGTAGATCCACTAGCGCGCCGCCCTCATGGTCACGGATTTCAGGTTGATTTCAGTGCCGCCAATGCGCGGCGCGTCACCGCGTATTTGCAGCGGCAGGCCCGTTGCTTTGTCGAACAGCAGGATGATCTCACCGTCCAGTCCGAGCACGGTGAAATCATCGTCATCCTCCAGCTTCCCTTCCGGGCTGGCGGTGATTGCCACTGCCAGCGTCTCGAATTTGCCGCTGACGTCCTCCTTGCCGGTCACTTTGTAGTCGGCCTCGACAGGAAAGCCACTGCCGCTGGTCAGCTTCACGCGGTAGAAGTTGATATCGGTATTCACGATCACTTCCATGGAGTGATTTGGCCCCTGCGCCTGCAACTGTGCGGCCAGCAATACCAGCATATAAGGGGTAGTGACAACAGTGGTGCCGCGCGAGGCCGGGTAGTTAACGTATTTAGTGTTGGTGACGGGCCACTCGCCGGGCGGTATGGTGCTGTTTTCGGGCGCATTACGACGCTCCCGGAGTATGAAATCCGCCTCGTATTGATAGGACTTCATGCGTTGCTCTTTGCCGCTGCTGATACGCGAACGATAATTGACACCGCCGGTCGCGGGATCAAAGTTGACGGTCAGCTTCTCGGAGTTGTCCACCACTGAACTGAGGACATCGAGCACCCACTCGTCAGGCTTGCCGGCGACCGGCAGAACCTCGATGCGCGACCGCGCGGTGGCCCAGAACGCTTTCTGTTCGTATTCCAGTACCTGCCAGCTCGGTAGCCGTGCAATGGAATTCTCGGCGGCCTGGGCAAAGCTCGCCAGGGAAAAGGACAACGCCACAAGGATAAGTGTGGGTAGCTTGGTCTTGAATAGCTCAGTCATGGGGGCAACCATAGTGATTAAACAGGGTGAATTCAGGTCAGGGCCGCAGGCGCAGGATACTCGCCAAACACTGCATACCGGCCTGACGAAGACCGATTATACACGTTTGATATCGATTCGCCCGGAGGCCTGAAAGACCAGTATTTCTTTTGCAAATCAATTGCTTGCGCAGATAAAGCGAAAGCCGTTAAAAATACCACACGATCTTGAGAATAGCCTGATCATCCTATACCCTTCGCCGCTTATATCTGCCCTGACCAGGGGAATTCTACATGCATATGATTATCAAGCGGCTAATCAAATGGTTAGTTCGCGCGATTTCGGTATTTTTACCAGAGGCCAAGGCACACGAGCTACAGCGTTGGCGCCGTGGTAAAGAGGAATTCTGGAAGTACAACCATTGTGAGTATATTTTCGCCTCCTACGGCAAGAGTGGGCGTACCTGGGTGCGGGTGATGATCTCGCGCTACTACCAGTTGGTGTACAAATTACCCGACAATATTTTGATGGGCTTCGATAACTTTACGCGGATGAACAAGAATATTCCGAAAATATTCTTCACCCACGATAACTACCTGCGCGGTTACACGGGCAACGTCGATTCCAAGAAAGATTTTTACCACAAGAAGACGGTATTGTTGGTGCGCAACCCCATCGATGTCGCTGTGTCGCAGTTCTTCCAGTGGAAATACCGCATGCGGCCTGAGAAAAAGGCGATGAACAAGTATCCACCGCACGAGGCGGATATTTCGGTCTACGATTTTGTGAAGGGACAGGATCAGGGTCTCGCGCACATTATCGAATTTTTGAACAACTGGGCGCGGGAGCTTCCCAATATTGAAAATGTGCTGGTGGTGCGCTACGAGGACTTGCGGGCCCACCCGGAGCAGGAGATGGCGCGCATCGTTGAGTTTCTGGGTATGGAGCCCAACGCAGACTACCTGCGCGACACCGCGGAATTCGCCTCTGTCGAAAACCTGCGCAAGAAAGAGCAGGACAACTACTTCTGGCGCAGCGGCAGCCGAGTGCAGGCCAAGGATGTCAACGATCCCAATACATTTAAAGTCCGCAAGGCCAAGGTCGGTGGCTACCGCGACTATTTTGACGACGATCAAGTCGCGGAGCTGAACGCTATGGTAGATTCCAGGCTGTTGCCGGTATTTGGCTATACGAGCGCTGAAGCGGGGTAGTACACCTTCATGATGAGCGACAAATGCGTCTTCATTCACACCAATGAACGGCAGTGGCTGGGTGCGTTGGTGTCCGAGTATTCGTTTCGCCGCAATTCGGCGAACGCGGATAAGTTTGATGTGCAATTCATTCACACGCGCGACTATCCCTACCTGCAAGAGAAGGAAGGGCAGAGCTTCCTGCGCGGTGGCACCAGCCGGGTATGGCATATGGAGGATTTGCAGTCCTTCACGCCGCTGCGCTTTCTGCCGCCGAAGCTGATGGACTGGCAGGGGCGGGCCGTTGTCACTGATCCTGATGTGTTTGCCGTCGGCGATGTGTACGAACTACTGGACATGGATATGAAAGGCGCTGCCGTGATGGGGCGCCACCGCTCCGGCAAGGAAGACAAGCGTGCCCAGGTGGCGACCAGCGTGATGCTGCTGGACTGCGCGCGCCTGCGACACTGGGATGCCGAGAAGGAGTTTGACCAGCTGTTTCGCAACGAGAAGGATTACAAGGAGTGGATGGTGTTGGGCTACGAGGATCCGGCCAATATCGGCTACCTGCCGGATTGCTGGAATGACTTCGACCATCTGGATAGCAACACGCGGTTGCTGCACAACACCAAGCGCAAGACACAGCCGTGGAAAACCGGTTTGCCGGTGGACTATACCCCTGCGGATAAATTCAAGGACAAGCCGCTGTTGGCGACGGCCAATAAGTTGCGGGCGAAGGTGTTCGGAGATTACGGCCTGCTGGGGCGCTACCGGGAGCATCCGGATCGCGCCCAGCAGGACTTTTTCTTTGGGCTGCTGAAGGAGTGCCTGAAGAACGGGCATGTCTCAGAGCAACTGGTGCGGGACGAAATGCGTAAGAATCATGTGCGACACGATGCCTTTGAGGTATTGGATCGCACTCCCGATTTGCAAGCGAGGGCGGCATGAAATACCTGAACATTGAAAAACTGCGCAACCTGCGCACAGAGGATTTTGTCGCGACCAGGCCCTATCCGTATTATAACGATGAAGGTGTGCTGACAGAGTCGGGGTTCCAGGAACTGCTGGCCAATATGCCGCCGCTGGAAATGTTTGAGCAGAAGTTTGGCTATGAGCGCCGCGCCGGACAGGCGCCGCACGATCGTTATTCACTGGAATACACGCCGCATATGCCGGTGCCAAAGCCGTGGCAGGAGTTCATCGGTGAACTGTGTTCCGATGCCTATCGCGGTGAAATTGAACGACTGCTGGGCGCGAAAAAAGTGGAGTTTCGCTTTCACTGGCATTACACGCCCCGCGGTGCCGACGTGTCGCCGCATTGTGATTCCAGTCGCGAGCACGGCTCTCACCTGTTTTACTTCAATTCAGAAGCTGACTGGGACCCCGCCTGGGGCGGCGCGACGCTGATACTGGATGACGGCGGCAAGCTGGACTACAACTCAGCGCCCCCGCTGGACGCATTCGACGGTATTACCGAATGCAAATCCATCGGCAATTACAGCGCCCTGATAAAGCGGACTGATCACGCCTGGCATGCCGTGCGACCGATCGAGAGCCCCGAGGACCAGTTGCGACGCGTTTTTATCATTGTGGTCAATCCTGACAATCTGTTCTGGAAAGTGCGTGACAAGATTATCGGCAAGACCATTCAGCGATTCTGATCCGCACACCTTCGGGGGACGGGCGCGGTCATTTGGTCTCAACGCGCACAGCGTGCATGTGTGGCTCGGCTCGCGGCAGCAGTATGCCAGCTCCGACAGCTTCAAGCGCCGCGTGTTGTCGCAGTACGCCGCAGTAGAACCTGCCGACTGGCAGTTCGGCCTCGGCGAACAGGGCAAGCCGCATCTGGTCGACACCGCAGAGGCACTGGATTTCAATCTCAGTCACAGTGGTAACTGGCTGGCCTGTGCGGTGACCGCCGGCGTCCCGGTGGGTGTCGATATCGAGCAGTGCAAGCCGACGCGCGATGTGATGACACTGGCGCGACGCTTTTTTCGCGAGGAGGAGGTGGCGGCACTGCAGGCCTGCAGCGAGGCTGGCCAGCGGGATCATTTTTACGATTTGTGGACGCTGAAGGAGGCCGCCGTGAAAGCCAGGGGCGCGGTGCTGGTGTCGGGTCTTGATGCCCGTGGCTTTGCCTTGACGCACAGTGGAGGCTCTGCCAGCGCTCGCGTGTCGCTGACGACGGCTGACGATTTCGCCACGGCGCAGTACTGCCTGCTCGATCCGCTGCCCGGCTATCGGTTGGCGGTCTGCTGGTTGCCCGCTGCTCCGCTGCTGCCAGCGGTACAGATCTACGAACTCGGGGCGGCGGGTGTTAGCGGGCCGCGCAAACAGCCACTGCGAGCCAGTAGCTGGCCGCATTGAGTTGCAGCACGCTACAATTTTCCTGCTAGACTGCGCGCAATGGCGGTGTGCGCCACAACTACCATCGAAGGCGAATTCAACTCACGATGATCATAGATCAGTATTATAGCGAGCCCAACGGGCGTATCAGTTTTACGCGTGAACAGGGCAGTAACTTTGCCAAGCAGATGGCGAATGACTTCAACCCCCTGCACGATGCCGACGCCAAGCGTTTTTGTATCCCCGGCGACCTGCTGTTTGCGATCATCCTGGCAAGGTACGGTCTCAGCCAGCACATGGAATTTGTGTTCTCCGGGATGGTGACAGCCGGTGTGGAACTGGTGTTGCCGGAGCCATCGGCTGAGCTGCATATCAACGACACAGAGGGACGTGAGTATCTGCGCGTAAAGCGCGCGGGCGATACTGTCCGCACCGAGTCCCTGATCCAGAACCTGACACAAAGCTATGTGCAGTTCTCCGGGCAGACCTTTCCGCATATCCTGGTGCCGCTGCTCGCGGAACAACAGATGATGATCAACCCCAATCGCCCGATGGTAATTTACCAGAGTATGACGATCGATCTCGACCGACTCGATGTCGTCAATCCCCTGCTGAAGGGCGATTACAACAAGCTGGAGATCAACGGCAAGCGCGGCAGCGTCGAGCTGGCGTTCCACCTCGAGGACAGCGGTGAAGTGGTCGGGCGCGGCAAAAAACACATGCTGCTGAGTGGTCTGCTCGAGTACGATGAGGCGCTCGTGGCGGGCGCGATAACGACATACAACGCCGGCAAGACCGCGTTCGCCACGCGCTAGGTTTTATTCGGTGTCCGTGGGGCACCTGCACCCGCGTCGCATTGTTGTTATCAGTTCCAGCCTCTTTTATTGTTTTTCATCTCCTGCTGCTTGGCCTCGAAGGCGGCCCGTAACTGCGTCAGTTTCTCGCTGTTGTGATCAGATATATCGTAGGATTCGCGCGGGTCTCCCACCAGGTCGAACAGCCACTCCTTTTGCGGCACCGCTGCGCCCACGGGCGCCTGGTCCGTGCCGTACATCACACCGGCCGGGCCGCGGTACTTGAAGTGTTGGTCGCGCACGGCAAACAGCTTCTCCCCATCATAGTAGTAAAGGTAGTCGTGGGGGGAGCGGCCGCCCTGTGTCAGCAACGTGAGAATACTGTGGCCATCCAGTTTGCGGTCCGATGGTGCGGGCAGTTGCAGTATGTCCAGTACCGTGGGAAGCAGGTCGATGCCCATGGCCATCGCCTGTTCGGTCCGACCCGGGTCGATGGCAGCGGGCCAGTGCGCGATGAAAGGGACGCGCATGCCGCCCTCGAATGTGTTGCCCTTGCGGCCGCGCTGGTCACCGGCATCGCCAAGGAACCATGGGCCGTTGTCCGAGGTGATTATGATCAGGGTGTCGTCGAGGTTGTCGGTACGCTCGAGTGCGGCGACGATCGCGCCGACGCTATCGTCAATCTCCTCCAGTACATCCCCGTACAAGCCGGCCCTGGATTTACCACTGCGTTCCTCGCGCACCGATAGCGGGTCGTGGGGAAAATTGTGGGCGAAATACAGGAAGAAGGGTTGCCGCGCGTGTTGTTCGATAAACGAGACGGCGGCCTCGGTATAGCGCTCGGTCAGGAAGCGCTGGTCGGCTGGAGCTTGCACGGCAATCTCGCGGTTGGCATACAGCGCAAAGGGTTCCATGTCGTTGCTGTACAGTGCGCCGTAGTAGCTGTCGAATCCCATATCATTGGGCAGCGAGGGGCTGCGATCACCGAGGTGCCATTTGCCCACCATTCCGGTGGCGTAACCGGCGGCCTGCAGCAGGTCTGCCAGTGTAATTTCCTCGGCGGGCAAGCGCACATTGGCGCCGGGCGCGGCGACGGTGCTGAACAAGAGACCTTTGGTGCTGCCAGAGGGAAACACCACATTGGGGAGACCGGCGCGTGGCGCCAGTCTGCCGGTGAGGTAGCCCGCGCGGGACGGGGTGCAGACGGGTGAGGGCGAGTGGAAGTCTGACAGCGTCACGCCGTCGGACGCCAGTTGGTCAATATGGGGCGTGGCAATCATCGAGCTGTTTGCGGCACCCGCGCCGATGTCGCCGTATCCCATGTCGTCATAGAGGATAAAAACAATATTGGGTGCCGTCCTGCCGTCGACCTTGTGCTCGGCAATCTGTGCCAGGTAGTCCCGCTTGTTCTGCAGCCGGCCCTCGTCGTCGACCTGTTCAGCGGTTATCAATCGGTAGCTGATCACCATCGCGATAATCACGACCAGCAGTAATACTGTGCTGAGCGCGGCGGTGATTCTGCGCCAGATAAATCCGAGGATTTTCATCATCATCCAGTTCTCATTGTGTGTCTCGTTGGTGTGAAGCGAGGAGATTGCCGCGACCGGTATGGATACTTGCACATCCGTCCTGTCCACTCAAATTCCCTTATGTGTACCATGAAGGAAATACGACAAGAGTACATACTATTATGAAAAACCTGCACGGCAAGGCCATACTGGTCTGTGGTGGCGCTACCGGCATCGGCGCGGCGACGGTGCGCCGTCTGTGCGCCGAGGGCGCCAGCGTGGGGATTGGAGATTTCAATATCGAGGGCGCGCAGGCGCTGGCCGCTGAACTTAAGGCCGCTGGCAGTAATGTCGTGGCCTGGGAGTTCGACCAGGCGCAGGAGGCGAGCATCAACAGCCTGGTTGAGTCTGCGCTGGCGCATTTTGGTCGCCTCGACGGCCTGTTCGCCAATGTGGCGGACTTGCAAACGATTCATGTGGACGGGGATATTCTCAGCAATGACGTTGCCGTGTGGGAGCGCACCCTGCGGGTCAACCTGATCGGCACGGTATCGCTGATACGCGCGGTACTGCCGACAATGTTACAGCAGGGTCGCGGCGCTATTGTGCTGACATCCTCGGACGCGGCCATTGCTGGAGAACCGGAGCGTCCCGCCTATGCGGCGTCCAAGGCCGGTATCAACTCGCTGTGCCGTCATGTCGCATCGAAATGGGGTCGTGATGGCATTCGTTGCAATGTTGTGTCCCCCGGCTTTGTGCTGACGGAACAGTTGGACGCCAATATGCCGCAGGAGATGAAAGACTGGATGCTCAAGGGTGCCCGCAGCCCCCGGCATGGTAACTCGCAGGACATCGCGGGTGCCGTCAGTTTCCTGTTGTCGGACGACGGTGAATGGGTCAATGGCCAGGCGTGGCGGGTTAACGGCGGAGTCAGTTACGGCAACTGACCGACATTGATTGTGGTTAAAGGAGTGAGGCAATGATTACCGAAAATAGCGTCTCCAGCGAGGAGATACTGATTAACGCACCAGCCCGCATCGTCTGGGATGTGATTCTGGATTTTGACAACTACGGCCTGTGGAATACGTTCTGCCCCGGTATGAAAGGCGAACCCGTCATCGGGTCGCCGCTGGAAATGCAGGTCGATATGGGCAATGGGCCACAGTTACAGGTGGAGTATGTGACCAAAATCGAACCCATTCACACGATCGTCTGGTCGATGGAGAACAAGCCCGGTGACCCGGTTCACGCCGATCGCACCCAGCGCATTACCCCTGTCGATGACAGCAGTTGCCTGTATGTGACCATCGACGAGTTCGGCGGTGAATTCGCCGGCCCCATGCTTGAGCAGATGGGCAAGGTTGTGGAAAAAGGGTTTAACGACTGTGCCGCGGGGCTCAAAAAGCGGGCTGAAGCGCTGTATCGGGAACAGGCCGGATAATATGGAAAAAAGTATCTATCTACTGGAAAAGCCAGCCGCTGTGTCGATTGAGGCGTTCAGGGATGTGCTGCTCTCCAGCGTTGTGCCGCAGTTACGATCACTGGGCGCATCGCAACTGACCGTCAACGTTGCGGATTTGAATGCGACTATCGAGGAGCAGGCGCCGGGCCGGTTGATTGGGCCGTGGCAGGGGCTCTCTGCCGCTGTAGCCTTCTGGCACGACTGCCTGGATGAGCGCGCGCCTATCGAGGCGGCGCTGCGCGAGGTGTGTGCATCGGTTGAAGGCTATCTGGTGACAGAGTCTGTTCCCCAGCGTTTCGACCCGGTGTGGGAGGGGGGTGAGCGGCGTCCCGGCGTCACCCAGTTTGGGGCCAACGGTAAGCCTGACAATGTGACGGACGAGCAGTTTTACCACAATTGGCAGGTTGTCCACTCGGCGGCATCTTTCGATTTGCACCCCCTGCGGTGGTCCTATGTGCGAAATGCGGTAGCGCGCCCGTTGACGGACACTGCGCCAGCTTACCGGGCCATTGTGTGTGAGCATTTTCGGGAACTGGCAGATTTTACCGATGATGAGCGCTACTTTGGCTCAGCCGAGGCCGTTGCCGGGATGCTGGAAGAACTGCCCGGGTTCTGCGACTTCAACAACATGGTCTCGGTGCCGATGAGCGAGTACTACTTCAGGTAGTGAGCGCTCATCACGTCAGGACGGGAATACCAGGGGGTTGAGCTTGTCAAACGACTCCTGCATCAACTGGTTCCACGATTGGCGGAGCGCGTGCAGGTAGTTATCCTCCTCCTGGAAAATCAGGTAGCGCCCCGGCTGCAGTGTTCCCGCGTCCAGAAGATAGATCTCGACGGGTGGCCCCACCCCGAGATTGCTGCGAATTGTAGCCTCCATGGATACGAGCCCACAGAGTGCGGCACGCTCGATCGGTGTATCCGGCTGAATCACACGGTCGAGAATGGGCTTACCATACTTGGTTTCACCAATCTGCAGAAAAGGCACCTGCTCTGAACTGGCGATGAAGTTGCCCAGGGAGTAGATCATATAGAGCCCGTTGCTTGCACCGGCGATCTCCCCGCCGAGCAGGAATGTGGTTTCGAACATCGCGCCGCCACCGGTATTCTGTTGTTGGCTCTTGACGTTGACCCGGCCAATGTACTCTGACGCTTCGTTCATATCCCGCACCGTCAGCAGGCTCTGGGGGGCCTTGTCCCTGATGTCCCGTTCGAGTGTGGCGGTAACGGTTTGTGTGGTCGCAAGATTGCCCGCGCTGCACAGCACGAACTGCCTCTGGCCCGGGACACCGAATTTCCACATTTTGCTGTAAGTGCTGATGTTGTCGACACCGGCGCTGGTACGCGAGTCCGATACCATCGCGATGCCCTGGTTCACCTTGATTCCCAAACAGTATGTCACTTGAAACTCCTGGCTAATATTGAGGCTAACACCCTGATGAATCAGTGGCGAAGCGGGCGAGCATGGTAGCAAATACTGTTGAAAGCAGGCACCCGTTTTCCCGGACCGGTTGGCGAGCAGTCCCGCTATTTCTTTGCCGCACACTCCAGCTTGGTGCCGAACCAGTCGATGCTCACCTGCCCCTGGTGCTCCCAGAATTCCACGCCATCGGCGGTATACCGGGCACCGGAGCCGCTGCGGGCGACAAAAGCCACGACCTGGTCCCGCCCCCATGTGAGCACCGCGGCGGGGGGTGACGTGTCGTTGTAAAACGCGGCGAGGAACGGCGTCTGTTCACTGCTGCCGCACTCGAGGCTGATGGTGTTGGGCGCTGTCAGTTGGCCGGAAATGATTTGCAGCTCAACGATTCGGGTCTGGTAGGACAAGGCTGCGCAGTCCTTGACGTTGTCGTCCTTCCAGCAATCATCGCGCCCTTTAATCCATCCGCGCTGCTCTTGCCTGGTACGCGGCAGGTCATCGGGCGGCAGGTTCTGCAGCGCCGTTTGATAGACATCGTTCAATCTGCGATCCAGGCCGGCAAGCTCGCTATCGCTGCAGACCAACTGCTGCACCTGGCCGGTCGCCTCGGCACAGTCGAAAGCCGGTTCAGTGGCCCGCGCCTGTAGCGGCAACGTAAAAACGGTTGAGATGAGCGCCAGCCGCAGGGTCTGTAGTGTCGATCGTTCTGTAACCATAGGGCTCAAGACCTGCTCAGTAAATCCCTGGCGATCGCCACGATCTGCATCTCATCGGTACCCGCGTAGATCTGCAGGATCTTCGCATCACGCATCAACTGCTCCACGCGTGTCGCGCGCATATAGCCGGCGCCGCCGAAAATCTGTACCGCCTCGGTAGTGACTTCCATGGCGGCCTGTGCGGCATACAGCTTCATCGCCGACCCCTCGGCAAACGAAAAATCCTTGCCTGCAGCA
>TARA_R110002124_G_scaffold44422_5_pt1 | contig 16672 bp, 19 predicted proteins | sample TARA_R110002124 | Tara Oceans TARA_R110002124 (sample SAMEA4397445) | marine metagenome | biome: Polar Biome; feature: [SRF] surface water layer (ENVO:00010504); material: water (ENVO:00002006), including particulate matter (ENVO:01000060) such as... | depth 5 m | reverse complement strand
CAGGCCGATACGGCGCCGCCGCCGCCCGGGCACACCGCCGGTGATCCCGGCCGCCGGGGCCGTCCACCAGCTGCTGCAGGACGCCGGGCTCAACTATACCCGCGGCCCCTATTATCCCTCGCTGGCCTATCGGCTGGTCCAGGTGGCCACCGGCAAGCTCGATGCCGTTGTCAGCCGCCGCGGCAGCCAGGACTGGGACATCGCCGCTGCCACGGTGATATTGGACGAGTGCGGCATCGAAATTGCCGACGTCTGCAGCGGGTTCCCACAATTCAACAGACGAGATGTGCGTCATGGGGCGCTTGCCGCGCTTGGTGACATGAGCCTAAAACCGCTGCTTCATGCGGCGCTGATCCAGGTTTATGGCTGTCCCGCCGACGAGACGATCACCGCAGACCTCAATTCTACTGATGAACGGATTTGACCGATGGCTGAAAAAGACGTCCCCAAGGAACAATTGCTGCACCTGGTGATCGGTGGGGAACTCTCCAGCATCGAGGGCGTCACCTTTGCCGATCTCGACAAGGTCGACATTGTCGGGCTCTACCCCAATTATGCCAGCGCGCTGGTGGCCTGGAAGCAGAAGGCGCAGATGACCGTCGATAGCGCGCAGACGCGCTATTTCATCGTGCACCTGCACCGCCTGCTCGATCCCCAGTCCGACAAGAAGTAGGCCGCGCCGCCCCTCAGGCCTCGAAGGCCTGCAGGATCGCCTGCACCGCGCCCGGGCCGCCAATGCGTTGGCGGCCTGTATTGGCCAGCCGCCGCCGCTCCTGATCGTCCTCGATCAGGCCGCGCAAGGCCGCGCCGATCGCCGTCGCCTCCGCGGGCACCACAATGCGCGCTTCGCCAAACAGCTTCTGCTCGTCGTTGAACCGCGACCGCCGGTCGCGCGGGTTCATGAAGGTGATCACCGGCTTGCCCAGGCCCAGCGCCTGCACCGTCGCCGTGCCAGCCTGCGACAGCACCAGATCGGAGGCGGCCAGCAGATTGCCCATCGCCCCGCCGCGCGCCATGTGCACACTCAGCGCGCCATCCGACAAGACGCCCAGATCATCGGATTCAGCGCTCAGCATATGGGTGCGGCGCAGGCCGGTCTTCTTGGCCAGCTCGTCGATATTGATGCCGCCGGCCACCGCCAGAAAGACATCGGGACGTTGGGCCTCCGGCAGGCTGCGCAGGGCGTCGATCTGCAATTCAAAGCTCTCCGCGGTCAGCGCACGGCTGCCCGGCAGCAGGGTCACCGCCAGCGGCCGGCTGCGGCGCGCCTGCGCGTCATAGTCGCCACGGGGGATGGTATCCATCATCACATTGCCTGCCGAGCGGGCGTCGACGCCGACATTTTCCAGCGACTGCGCCAGGCTGTCGGCGCGGCAGAACACCGTTTTGCAGGCGCGCTGGATGACGAAGCGTTCGGCCGCCGAATAGAGCCGGGCCGCGCCAGTCTTGTAGACATCGAGATAGATCAGGTCGCGATTGCCCGTCACATAGGCCGCCAGCACGCCCGTAACGTCGCCCACCACCACCACGCGGTCATACTTGCCCGGCACCTCGCGCAAGAAGCGCAGGGCAGGCGGCACTGTCATGAGGCCGCCATTGGCCAGGTCGCGGCGCAGCGATCCCTTGACGTTGCGCCAGCCTTCCGAGGCCAGGGTCGCGCGCGGACCTACCGTCGGGCAGGTCCCGGTATAGGCATTGCCGGCGCCGATCATCGGATAGGCTTCCGCCTGAATGCTCTTGGGCAATTGCGCAATGATGGCCGAGGCGATCCAGTCTTCGCCATGCCCGTTGGAGATAAAAAGGAAACGACGGCGGCTCACAGACGTTTCCTCGATCATCAGGCGTCCAGGCCAAACCGTTCAAACGCCGTCAGGGCTGCGGTGGCGTCGGCATAGGCTTCCTGCCGGTCGACGTTCCAGTAAAACAGCTCGTCGAGCGGAATGGGCTTGCCGGTAACGGCACAGCGGGCAAAGCTGCCCGGCTTGAGCACGACATAGTCGCCATCAAGATAGCGGATCACCGCTTCGCTGGGCGCCAGGGACTTGTCAAAAAGGTTCATCATCAAAATCCTTTAACTAAGCTCGATATAGCGAGCAATGACGCGGATCAAAAGAGGCTTTCCTGCGTGTCCTTGTCCAATGGGCTGCGTGGTTTCTTCTTGCTGATCGTGCCGCCGGCAATGATCGCGGCGATCTCGCCATCGGCAAATTCGATGGCCACGCCATCACCCGAGGACAGGTCGGCCCGCCGCTGCACCAGATTGCCCTGATCATCCTTGATCACCGCATAGCCGCGCGCCAGCACGCTGCGGTAGCTCAGCGACGCCAGCAATTTGTCGGCCTGGGTCAGGGCGGCGCGGTGCTCGCTCATCTGCAGCGCCATGCCGGCGCGCAGGCGGGCAGTCAACGGCCTCAGCACGCTGTGGGCATGGCGCAATTCCGCCCTGAGCGCGGCCGGCGACAGCTTGGGGCCGATGCCGAGCAGGTGCGACTGCTTGCGCTCGAGCAGCCGCATCATGCCAGTGGCCAGCCTGGCGGCGCGCGGGTCAAAGGTCAGCCGGGTGCGGTCCACCGTCTTGCGCAGCCCGGTCTCGGCGCGCAGCGACAGGTTGCGCAGCCGCTCGGCGGCTTCCTGGCGCTGGCCATGCAGCAGGCGGGGGGCAAGCTTGGAATCGATCCGCGAATAGCGGACGCGCAGCGACTGCACCGAATGGCGCAGATTGCCCAACAGGTTGGACGCAGCATGATCAAGCTGCTGGCGCTGCAGGGCCACCAGATCGGCAGGGCGCGGCAGCCCGGCCGCCGCGGCACGCAACCGGTCGCGCGCGCTGGCGGTAACCCGCCTCGTCGCCTGCCGTTGCCGGCTGCCCAGGTCATCGACATAGCCGATCAGCTCGGCCCGCACCGGTACGGCGGCCTCGGCGGCAGCCGTGGGCGTGGGCGCACGCATGTCCGACACATAGTCGATCAGCGTGGTATCGGTCTCGTGCCCGACTGCCGAAATGATCGGAATGGCGCTGGCCGCGACCGCGCGCACGACCGCCTCTTCGTTAAAGCCCCAGAGGTCCTCGATCGAGCCGCCCCCGCGCGCCACGATCAGCAGATCGGGCCGGGGCATTGCCCCGCCGGCGACCATGGCGTTGAAGCCCTCGATGGCGTTGACCACTTCAGCGGCGCAGGTGTCGCCCTGCACCCGCACCGGCCAGACCATGACATGGCTGGGAAAGCGATCGGCCAGACGGTGCAGGATATCGCGGATCACCGCCCCGGTGGGCGAGGTAACCACGCCGATCACGCGCGGCAGATAGGGCAGGGCGCGCTTGCGATCGCGGTCGAACAGCCCCTCGGCCTGCAGCTTGCGCTTGCGTTCCTCAAGCAGGGCCATCAGCGCCCCGGCACCGGCCGGTTCGATGTTGTCGATGACGATCTGGTATTTCGACGAACGCGGGAAGGTGGTCAGCCTGCCGGTGGCAATGACTTCCAGGCCCTCCTCGGGCTTGAAGGTCAGCCTGGCATAATTGCCCTTCCACACCACCGCATCGATGGCCGCGCTCTCGTCCTTGAGGGTGAAATAGGCGTGACCCGAGGAATGCTGGCCGCGAAAGCCCGATATCTCGCCACGCACCCGCACATGGCCAAATTCATCCTCGACGGTCCGTTTGACGGCCTGCGCGATTTCGCTGACGCTGAATTCGGCGGCGTTGGTAAGTGTATCGGCCATGCCAACTTGGTGCGACATCGGCCCCGACAGGTCAAGGGCGCACGCAACTTACTCCGCTGCTTCCGCCTCCTGCGGGGGGGATTCAAGATTGCCCATCGATTCCACGATATGGTTGGCCAGTGCATCATAGATGCCGCCATAGGCGTGGCTGGCGCGCATCAGCGCAATCTGGGCGTCGCCCAGATGGGGCAGGCCATGCTGGTCATTGACCACCCGCATGCCCGGCTGCAGCGCGCTTTCGGGCAGAAAGCCGACCGCCAGATCCGACAGGACGGCGCTCGAGATCGCCGTGGCGTTCGATGAGGTATAGGCGATGCGATAGTCCCGACCGACACGGTCCAGCGCATCCTGCGCGTCCTTGCGCCAGATGCAGAAATGGGGTCCGCAGGCAATGGCCAGCGGATCGCTCTGCAGCGCCCGGCCGCCATGCGAGGCCACCCAGTGCATCTTCTCGGTGCGGAACAGCTCGCCGTAGTTCTGCTCGGTTCCCTGCGTGAACACGATAAGGTCGTAGCGCCCCGCGCGCATGCCCTCGAGCAGGTGTTCGGAGGCCATGCACGACACATCCACGGCAATCTTGGGATGGGTGCGCTGAAAGCTCGACAGGATCACCGGAAGCAGGCGCACCGCGTAGTCGTCGGGCACGCCAAAGCGGATCGAGCCGGCCAGAATGCCGTCCGAAAAATGATCGAGGATCTCTGCATTGGTGCGCAGCATCTTGCGGGCGCGGGCATAAAGCGCCTCGCCATGCAGCGTCAGGGTGACGCCGCGCCCCTCACGGGCCAGCAGCACCTGTCCAAGCCGCTCTTCGAGCCGCTTGATCTGCATCGAGACGGCGGACTGGGTCTTGTTCACCCGCCGCGCCGCTTCGGTGAAACTGCCGCAGTCGGCAATGGCACAGAAGCTTTGCAACTGGTCCAGGTCAAGCGGTGCTGCCATGAGCTCCTCGCATCACCAAAATTGATCAACAGAATGAAATCTATTTGTTGGACGAATGAAAGTCCAGAGCGCTATTGCTGATCCATCGGCAGCCTCCCATCCGGCGCCGACCTGCCGACCTCCCTATCGGCACAACCTCATGTCTGGAGAACATCATGGCTATCTCGCTTTCCGGCGAGCGGTCACTTGCGGCCGCCACGCCCAATCCAATTGCCGCACTTGCGCGCTGGATCGTCAAGGCAAAAGCGGCCCGAACCCGTCGGATCGCCCTGACAGCCTTGCTTGACCTCGACCATGACCGACTCGACGACCTGGGTATCACGCGCGACGACATCACCACTGCGCTGACCACCGGCAGGCAGCCGGGCGGCGAGCACGTGCTCAATGCGGCGCGGGCGCGCAACGCGCGGCTCTAGGCCCCATCCCATGCAGATTTCGCCGGTCGGGACAGCCTGGCCGGCGACACAAGGTTGGTACGAATTCTCGTTACGGGCTCGTGCCATCTCCCGGGCCGGTTTTGCCACCGGTCCCGTTTCCTGATGACTTGCCGGACAGTGCCTCGCACTCGTCCGGCTTTTTTTCGCTGGTCAGGTGAACGCGACGCCGATCTCGAATTCGGTGCGCCAGACAATGCGGCACGCGAAGAAGTGGCCATCGTCCATTTTCAGCTCGAATTGTTCGGGTATGCCCACCACGCTGGCAACCTTGAGCCGTGCGCCGGCCTCCGAGAGGTTGCGCACGATGCAGTCATAGGTCGAATAGCCGTCATTGGTCACGATGTGGGCGCCCTTGAGGACGCGGTGCCGGATCGTTGCGCGGCGTTCATCGGACATTGGACTCTTCTATTATGGCAGCTGGTCAAATCCGTCCTTGAGGCCCTTGAGCGACACCGGAATGCCAATGCCTTCTTCGGGCGTCTTGAACACCACGAAAATCGCGCTGGTGCCATTGCTCAGGGTCTCGATCAGGGCGTCGTCGAGCACGACCTCGGCCACGCAGCCATTGGGCAGGCATCGCACAAAGGCCACCCGGCCCATGTCCTGACCGTCGACATTGAGGCCCAGGCCATTGGGCAGCAGCACGCCGAGCGGCGCGAGGATGCGCAACAGCCGCGCCTCACGATCGGCGGTGCGCAGGATGATCACCGACAGGCCCACATTGGGCTGGTCTTCGGCCAGCACGTTCTGAATGATGGCGCATTGCTCAAAGCTGGCGCCAGGCGGGGTGTCGCAGCTCATCTGCCAGTCACCATACTGCGCCCGCACCACGCCCTGACCCAATGCCGCGCTGCCGCCGGCGGCCATTGCCAGGATCGCCAGGCCAAAGCCCGCCAGATAACGTTTCACAATCGGCTTCACTCTATCAATACTCCCGGCGAATCGTGCGTCCGTTTCGGCCTGTTACTGTTTCCGATACAGCGTGGCTCAAGTCAACCAAACCCCGGAATTGCTGGGGATATGTCAGGCAAACTGCGGCAAGGGTGAGGCGGAAATGCCCCGATTGCGGCGCAATATGACGCAGCAGGGCACAGTGTCGCCGCAATGGACTTGCCCCTTTCAATATGATTTAGGTCTCCGGAAGAGTTTTTCGCTCCGAGGTTGAGTCGGGGCGGCGTTATCTATGCCGCTGTCATTGCCACTCAATCCCGGTGCGGATGCGCCAGTTGAAGTCGACACAGGGGTTTATGGTGACCGGTCAGTTCTTGAGAAAGATGGGCGCTTTTGCAGCGGCCGCAATGGCGCTGGCCCCAGCTCTCGCCATGGCACAGGGTGTGCCTGCGGAAGAGGCCGGGCATCCGGTGGCGGGGCAGTTCCACCTGCAGCGCTCTGTGACCCCGATCATGGACTCGATCACGAGCTTTCATGACGGCATCTTGATGTGGACGATCAGCCTGATCGTGCTGTTCGTGCTGGCGCTGCTGCTGTGGATCGTTTTCCGCTTCAACGCCAAGCGCAATCCCACCCCCGCCAGCTTCACCCACAATACCTTGGTGGAAATCGTCTGGACCGTGCTGCCCATCGTGGTGCTGATCATCATCGCCATTCCTTCGTTCGGCGTGCTGTCCGACCAGCTCACTGTCCCCGATGGCGAGCGCAAATATCTGGGCTCGAAAATCTTCTCGTTCGGCGAAGTTGATGTTCCTGCGCCCGAATTGACCGTCAAGGCGACCGGCCAGCAATGGTACTGGGACTACCAGTATGTCGATGACGACCTCGAATTCAGCTCGCTGATGATGCAGGAGCCCGATCGCCTGGCAAGCAAGCCGGCCCAGCCGCGCCTGCTGGCCGTGGACAATGAACTGGTCGTGCCGGTCGACACCACTGTCCGCCTGCAGGTGACGGCCGATCCGCTCGGCGTGATCCACGCCTTTGCCGTGCCGTCTTTCGGCATCAAGATCGACGCCGTGCCTGGCCGCCTCAATGAAACCTGGTTCAATGCCCGCGAAACCGGGATCTTTTACGGCCAGTGCTCCGAGCTGTGCGGCAAGGACCACGCCTTCATGCCGATCGCGGTCCGCGTCGTGACCAAAGAAGAATTTGCCACCTACATCGCGGCGTTCAAGGGCGGTGATTATACTGCCGCCAACGCCACGCTGGCAGCCGTGCAGTAGACCAGGGTTCAGGGGAAAACCGAAATGACCGATACCGCTCACCTGCAAGCCCGCGCAACCGGACACGAGGGCGCCCATGACGCCCACACGCCGACCGGCTGGCGTCGCTGGGTCTATTCCACCAATCACAAGGACATCGGCGTGATGTACCTGGTGTTTGCCATCTTCACCGGCGTGATCGGCGGCCTGCTGTCCGGCGTCATGCGCATGGAGCTGCAGGAGCCCGGCATCCAGATTTTCCACGGCCTTGCCGCCATGGTCTATGGCATGGACGCCGATGGCGCTGCCGCGCTCGACGCCGGCAAGCACATGTACAACGTCTTCACCACGGCGCACGCGCTGATCATGGTGTTCTTCGTGGTCATGCCGGCCACCATGGGCGGCTTTGCGAACTATTTCGCGCCCCTCATGATCGGCGCGCCCGATACGGCGTTTCCGCGCATCAACAACATCGCCTTCTGGCTGCTGCCGCCGGCCTTCATCCTGCTGCTGATGAGCCTGTTCTTCGAGGGCACCGGCCCCGGCGCGCTGGGCTTTGGCGGCGGCTGGACCATCTATCCGCCCCTGTCCACCACCGGTCACCCCGGCCCAGCCCTGGATTTTGCCATTCTGGCCCTCCACGTCGCCGGCGTGAGCTCGATCCTGGGTGCGATCAACCTGATCACCACCATCTTCAACATGCGCGCACCCGGCATGACGCTGCACAAGATGCCGCTGTTTGCCTGGTCTGTCCTGGTGACGGCCTTCCTGCTGCTGCTGGCCCTGCCTGTGCTGGCCGGTGCGATCACCATGCTGCTCACCGACCGTAATTTCGGCACGGCGTTCTTCAAGCCCGCCGAGGGCGGTGACCCGGTACTGTTCCAGCATCTGTTCTGGTTCTTCGGTCACCCCGAAGTGTACATCATGATCCTGCCCGGCTTCGGTATTATCAGCCACATCGTCTCCACCTTCAGCCGCAAGCCGATCTTTGGCTACATGGCAATGGCCTATGCCATGGTGGCGATCGGCTTCGTCGGCTTCGTCGTGTGGGCGCACCACATGTACACCACCGGCCTGAGCCTGGACGTGCAGCGCTACTTCGTGGCCGCGACCATGGTCATCGCCGTGCCCACGGGCGTGAAGATCTTCTCGTGGATCGCCACCATGTGGGGCGGTTCGATCACCTTCAAGTCGCCCATGCTCTGGGCTGTCGGCTTCATCTTCCTGTTCACCGTTGGTGGTGTGACCGGCGTGGTGCTGGCCAATGCCGGTGCCGACCGTGCCCTGCACGACACCTACTATGTGGTTGCCCACTTCCACTACGTGCTGTCGCTGGGTGCCGTGTTCTCGATCTTTGCGGCCTGGTACTACTGGTACCCCAAGATGTTCGGCTACATGTACAACGAGACCCTGGCCGCGGCCCATTTCTGGATCATGTTTGTCGGCGTGAACCTGATCTTCTTCCCGCAGCATTTCCTTGGTCTTGCCGGCATGCCGCGCCGCTACATCGACTATCCGGACGCCTTTGGTTTCTTCAACCGCATCTCCTCGATCGGCTACTACATAACCTTCGTGGCCATGGCGATCTTCTTCTATGCCACCTGGGAAGCCTTCAAGCGCAAGCGCCCGGCCGGTGACAGCCCATGGGGCGTCGGCGCGACGACACTGGAATGGACGCTGAGCTCCCCGCCGCCGTTCCACCAGTTCTCGACGCTGCCCAAGATCGACTCGACGAGCACACACTAGATCTGCCGGGCCGCGTTCGCGCGGCCCGACCAATGACCAAGGGAAAGCAAAGCCAGTGGCTTTAATCGACGACAGCACCAACCTTTCGGCCATGACGGGCGAAGCGCGCGTGGAGGATTACCTCGCTCTGCTCAAGCCCAATGTCATGCAGCTGGTTGTGTTCACTGCCATTGTCGGCCTCGTGGTCGCTCCAGGTGGCATCAATCCACTGATCGGCCTGATCGCCGTGCTGTGCATCGCCATCGGTGCCGGCGCCTCGGGCGCGCTCAACATGTGGTACGACGCCGATATCGATGCCATCATGAGCCGCACGCTCAACCGTCCCATCCCGGCCGGCCGCATCTCGGGCGGGGAAGCGCTGATCTTTGGCGTGGTGCTGTCGGTGTTTTCGGTGGCGCTGCTGGGCCTGGCGACCAATTGGGTTGCCGGAGGCCTGCTGGCCTTCACCATCTTCTTTTATGCCGTGGTCTACACCATGTGGCTCAAGCGCTCGACGCCGCAGAACATCGTCATCGGCGGCGCCGCCGGGGCGTTCCCGCCAATGGTCGGCTGGGCCGCCGTCACCGGCACCATCAGCGTCGAGAGCGTCGCGCTGTTTCTCATCATCTTCCTGTGGACCCCGCCCCACTTCTGGGCGCTGGCCCTCTACAAGCAGAGCGATTACGGCGCGGCAGGCGTTCCCATGCTGCCCAACGTCAAGGGCGTGCCGCACACCAAGGTGCAGATTTTCGTCTACACCATCCTGCTGGCCGCTGCCGCCATGCTGCCCACGGTGCTCGGGTTTGCCGGCCTGATCTATACCAGCGTCGCCGTGCTGACCGGGGCAGGGTTCCTGCTGCTGTCCTGGCGCCTGCTGCGGACCGGCCAGGACCTCGCCATGCGCAAGTCGGCCCGCCTGCTGTTCAACTATTCGCTGGGCTATCTGTTCGTGCTGTTCCTGGCGCTGCTCATCGACAATCTGCTGGCACGCTTTGGCGTGCTGCCTGGAGTCCTCTCATGAGCGCGCCCGACGAAATTCGTGTCGTTGCACCCGAAGCCGCCGACGTTGCCGCAGCCCGCGCCAAGGTCCGCCGCCGCCGCTCGATCGCCCTGGCGATTGCCCTGGCGCTGTTTGCCGCCACCTTCTACGTGCTGACCATCGTCAAGATGGGGCCCGCGCTGTTTGACAGGGCACTCTGATGACCGATCACACCTATTCCGCCGCCAATGCCAGCAAGCGCAATAGCCGCACGGCGCTGTTCGGCCTCGCCCTTGCCGCCGGCATGGTGGGGGCCGCCTATGCCTCCGTACCGCTCTACCAGATGTTCTGCCAGGCCACCGGCTTTGGCGGCACGACGCAGACGGCCACCGAAAACCCCAAGGGCGTCATTGCCCGGCAGATGAAGGTGCGGTTCGACTCCAACGTGTCCAACGACCTGGCCTGGAGGGTGACGCCGGCCAAGCCCGTCACCGACAAGATCGGCGCCGTCGACACGGTCAACTTCGTGGCCACCAATTATTCGGACAAGCCCATTACCGGTCAGGCGATCTTCAACGTCTCGCCGGAACGGGCAGGCGTCTATTTCAACAAGATCGAATGCTTCTGCTTCACCGAGCAGACGCTGCAGCCCGGCGAAACCGTGGACATGCCGATCGTCTTCTTTATCGACCCCGAGCTCGACGGTAACCAAGAGCTCGACACCATCAAAGAGATTACCCTCTCTTACACCTTCTACGCTTCAGAAACCGAGGGAAGCTGACCATGGCTGGAATTGCCAAGAACCACGACTATCACATGGTCGAACCGAGCCCGTGGCCGTTTGTCGGCTCGGTCGCGACGCTCATCATGGCCATGGGCGGCGTCTTCTGGATGCACCACTGGACGCCATGGGTGTTCTTCATCGGCCTGGTCGGCGTGCTCTATACGATGTATGCGTGGTGGAGCGATGTGGTCAAGGAAGCCCGCGCGGGTGACCACACCCCCGTCGTCCAGATGCATCACCGCTATGGCATGCTGCTGTTCATCGCCTCCGAGGTGATGTTCTTCGTGGCCTGGTTCTGGGCCTATTTCGATGGCTTCTTCCGCCTCGATGACGTCGAACAATATGCCCGCGTCGAAGCGACGGGTGGCGTCTGGCCACCAATGGGCGTGGAACTGTTCGACCCCTTCCACCTGCCCCTGTTCAACACGCTGATCCTGCTGACCTCGGGCACCACCGTCACCTGGGCGCACCACGCCCTGCTCGAAGGCGACCGCAAGGGCCTGCGCTGGGGCCTGATCCTGACCATCGCCCTGGGCGCGCTGTTCTCCTGCGTGCAGATCCTGGAATACACCGAAGCCGGCTTCTCCTTTGGCGGCATGATGTATGGCGCCACCTTCTTCATGGCCACCGGCTTCCACGGTTTCCATGTGTTCATCGGCACCATCTTCCTGGCCGTGTGCCTGGTCCGCGCCGAACGCCAGCAGTTCACGCCCGAAAGCCACCTCGGCTTCGAGTTCGCTGCCTGGTACTGGCACTTTGTGGACGTGGTCTGGCTGTTCCTGTTCGCCTCGGTCTATATCTGGGGCAGCTGGGGTGTAGCCATCCACCACTAGCGTTCACGCGAGTGATTGCACGGGGCGCAGCAACAAGCTGCGCCCCGAATTGTTTGGGAGGACCGTTTTGACCCAGCCATCTCCGATAACCGCCGGCCTGCTCTGCCGCTGTCCGCGCTGCGGTGAGGGAAAGCTGTTCCGGGGTTACCTCAAGATCGCGCCGAGCTGCACGGTCTGCGGTCTCGACCTGTCATTTGCCGATAGCGGCGACGGTCCGGCGATCTTCGTGATTTTCCTGGTGGCGCCGATCATCATCATCATGGCCCTGGTGGTGGGGGCGCTGTTCACGCTGCCGCCCTATGTTCACCTGATGCTGTGGATCCCGGCCACCATCATCCTGTCCCTGGCGCTGCTGCCGCCGTTCAAGGGCGTGCTGGTGGCCCTGCAATATCACAACGACGCCCATGAGGGGCACCAATGAACCAGCCTCGCCCGCTCGGCCGGATCATGACGGGCACCTTCGTGGTGCTCATGCTGGCGCTGGCGGTGACCTGCACCTGGCTCGGCTTCTGGCAGCTCGAGCGCCTGGCGCAGAAGGATGCATTGATCGCCGCCGTCGACCAGCGTCTCGACGCGGCGCCCATTGCCGTGCCGACACCCGAGCAATGGTCCAGCCTTGACCTGACCGACCTCAATTTCCGGCCGGTCTCGATGACGGGCGCCTTCCGCTACAACCAGACCGTTACCGTCTTTACCAGCCTGGCCAACGCCAAGGGGCAGGCATCCGGTCCCGGCTACTGGGTGGTCACGCCCTTCGTGCTGGCCGGTGGCGGCACCGTCTTCGTCAATCGCGGCTTTGTGCCCGAGGCATTGCAGGCCGATGCGGTAGCCGACGCGGAAAGCGACACCGTGCAGGTGACCATTAGCGGGCTCCTGCGGCCCGGCGAAAAAGCCGGCTTCATGACCCCAGCGGCCAATACCTCAAATCGGGTCGAATGGGTGCGCGACCCCGCGCGCCTGGCCGAGATGGTCGACCCGGCACTGGCCCCGTTTGCGCCATTCTATGTCGATCTGCCGGCAGGTGCTCCGGGTGAGCTGCCCCAGGGCGGCGAGACGGTAATCGAGTTCCCCAACAATCATCTGGGCTATGCCTACACCTGGTTCGGCTTTGCCATCGTTGCCGTGGTCATGCTGGGATACTGGCTGGCGCGGCAGCGGGCCAGTACCAGGAAGTGAGCCAGTGAACTTGCGGTTCGGCGAGGCTTTCACTAGGTTGCAACAATTCTAAAAGGGCGCTTCTCCCCAATGCAATTTGTCTCAACGCGCGGTCAGGCACCCGTGCTCGGCTTCTCCGACGCGGTTCTGGCTGGTCTGGCATCCGATGGCGGGCTCTATGTGCCGCAGTCCTGGCCGCAGCTCGGCGCCGCCGAAATTGCCGGGTTCGCCGGAAGATCCTATGCCGATGTCGCCTATGCGATCATCAGCCGGTTCACGGGTGACGAGATCGCGCCCGCCAGGCTCAAGCAGATCATCGACGATGCCTATGCGGTCTTCCGCCACCCTTCCGTGGCGCCGCTGGTGGAACTGGCCCCCGGCCACTTCGTCCTCGAGCTGTTCCACGGCCCGACGCTGGCGTTCAAGGACGTCGCGATGCAGTTTCTCAGCCGGATAATGGACCATATCCTGGCCGAGCGCGGTCTCAAGGCGACCATTGTGGGCGCCACCTCTGGCGACACCGGTTCGGCCGCCATCGAAGCCTTCCGTGGCCGGGACACCACCGATATCTTCATCCTGCATCCCCAGGGGCGCACCTCGCCGGTGCAGCGCCTGCAGATGACCACCGTGCTTGACCGCAATGTCCACAATATTGCTCTGGATGGCACGTTTGACGACTGCCAGAACATCGTCAAGGCGATGTTCAACAACCATGGCTTCCGCGACCGGGTGCGCCTGTCGGGAGTCAACTCGATCAACTGGGGCCGCATCGTCGCCCAGATCGTTTATTATTTCACCGCCAGCGTATCGCTGGGCGCGCCGCACCGGCCCGTCAGCTTCACCGTGCCCACCGGCAATTTCGGCGATATCTTCGCCGGCTATTGCGCCAAGGCCATGGGCCTGCCGATCGACAAGCTGATCATTGCCACCAATGCCAATGACATTTTGCGCCGCACCCTCGAGACCGGCCGTTATGACATGGCGGGGGTTGCCCCCACCATCAGCCCGTCGATGGATATCGAGATCTCGTCGAACTTCGAGCGCCTGTTGTTCGAGGCCGCCGGCCGCGACGCCGTCGCTGTCGTGCGCATGATGGATGGCCTCAAACAGTCCGGCGGCTTTGCAGTGCCCGAACTTGCCCTGAGCGCCATTCGCCGCGATTTTGCTGCAGCCACAACGGACGAGGATGCGACCCGGGCCACCATCGCCGGCACGCTCAAGGCCGCCGGCTATCTGCTCGATCCCCATACCGCGGTAGGGTTCAATGTTGCCCGGCAGCAGACCACCGGCACGACGCCGATGATCACCCTGGCCACCGCCCATCCCGCCAAATTCCCGGCTGCGGTCAAGGCCGCATCCAATGTCGATCCTGCCTTGCCGGACTGGCTGGGCGATCTCTACCAGCGCGAGGAACGGCTCAGCGTCCTTGCCAATGACCAGCAAGCAGTCGAAGACTTCATCTCAGCGCGCACGCGCGCTGCCTAGCGACAAAAGGGGCCAGCGGTCACCGATCGCTGGGCCTGAGGAGAACCCCTAGTGAGCGTAGAAACGACGACCCTTGAAAATGGCATGGTGATCCTGACCGACCACATGTCGCACCTCGAAAGCGCCTCGCTGGGGGTCTGGGTCAAGGCAGGCGCGCGTTCCGAGCGCAAGACCGAGCATGGCATTTCCCATCTGCTCGAGCACATGGCCTTCAAGGGCACGACCTCCCGCAATGCGCTGCAGATCGCCGAGGCCATCGAGAATGTGGGCGGCGACCTCAACGCCGCCACCTCCATCGAGCACACCGGCTATTTCGCCCGCGTGCTCAAGGAAGATGTGGTTCTGGCTGCCGACATCCTCGCCGATATCCTGCAGAACTCGCTGTTCGACGAAGAAGAGCTGACCCGCGAAAAGCAGGTCATCGTCCAGGAAATCGGCGCCGCGCGCGACAATCCCGATGACCAGGTCTTTGACCTGTTTCAGGAGGCCGCATTTCCCAGCCAGCCGATCGGCCGTACCATTCTGGGTACGGTGGACTCGGTGCGGGCGGTCAATTCCGACACCATCCGCAAATACATGAATCGCAATTATGTGGGTGACCACATGGTGCTGGCCGCCGCCGGCAATGTCAGCCACGAAGGGCTGGTGGAGGTGGCGCGCGAGCGCTTCGCCGACCTCAAGCCCAATGGCGCACCCGCCCCGCAGCGGGCCGAGTATCAGGGCGGCCAGGAACGCCTGGTGTCCGACCATGAGCAGGCCCATATTGTGGTGGGCTTTGAGGGCCGTGCCTACAATGCGGACGGCTTTTATGCCGCGCAGGTACTGGCCTCCATTCTGGGGGGCGGCATGAGCTCGCGGCTGTTCCAGGAAATCCGCGAAAAGCGCGGCCTGTGCTATTCGGTCTATTCGTTCCACTGGGCCTTTGCCGATAGCGGTGTGTTCGGCGTGGCGGCGGCCACCGGCGCCGACGAGGTCGCCGACCTGGTCCCGGTCGTGCTCGATGAGCTCAAGCGCGCCACCGAGAACATCACTGAGGAAGAGGTGATCCGCGTGCGTAACCAGATCCGCGCCGGCCTGCTGATGTCGCTGGAAAGCCCGTCGGCGCGTGCCGGCCAGCTTGCCCGGCAGCAGATCCTGTGGGGTCGTCCCATTCCCATGCACGAGACCGTGGAACGCATCAACGCCATCACGGCCAGGCGCGTGCAGGACATCGCCGAGCAGATTTTCACCCAGGGCACGCCGACCCTGGCGGGCATTGGCCCCATCGGCAACCTTGCCGATGTCGAGGCCATCGGTGAACATCTCAAGCGTTAGGTGACCAAAGCCATGCCCTGGCCCTGGTCGTCGCCATCATCGCCGATCATTCTGCACGGTCCCACCGTGCAACTGCGCCTGCCGCAACTGTCAGATTACGAGCAATGGTACGCGCTGCGCCGGAGCAGCAGCGACTTTCTGCGCCCCTTCGAGCCGCGCTGGACCGAAGCGGACCTAGCCAGGCGGGTCTTTGTGAGCCGCGTCAAGCGGGCGCGTGAAGAGGCCGAGGAGGGGACCGACTATTCGCTTTTCATCTTCCTGTCCGATGCGCGCCAGCAGACCCTGGTGGGGGGCGTCACGCTGTCCAATATCCGTCGGCGTGCGGCCCAGTTCGTCAATCTGGGCTATTGGATGGGGCAGCCATTCGCCGGCAGGGGAATCATGACCGAGGCGGTTGGCGCGTGCCTGCCATTTGTCTTCGACACGCTCGACCTGCATCGCATTCATGCCGCCTTCCTGCCGGGCAACATGCCCTCGCGCCGGGTGCTGGAGAAAAATGGTTTCGCCGAAGAGGGATTTGCAGAGAAATATCTGCAGATCAATGGCCGCTGGGAAGACCACGTCCTGTTCGGATTGACCAAGGAACGCTACGAAATGGCCCGCTTCGTCGGGCGCATCGCCTGAGTGTGTCTATCTGGCAACACTCAGCTAAGCTTGTCGCTTGCGACAATCCCCGCTACCAAAGGACGCTTCCGTCAGGAGGACGCCGTTTCCGGCCAGGGTTGTTTTCCCCAGCCTGGTCAGATTGCTGCCATAATGAAGCCCACCGCAGGATATAGTCGCCCTTGATGCGTCACTTTTATGCACTCGCGATCTGTCTTGCGTTCGCGCTGGCATCCCTCGCCCCCACGCTCGCTCTTGAAGTCATCACGGCACCCGATGATGTCAATGCCGTCAATCTGTCTGACGTGGTTGAGATCAGGCCCGGCGAAGAGGGGCGCGTGCAATTGTCGACCGCCCCCGGCGCCGACGGCATTATCCGCCGCATCGAGGTTCTGGCCTCGGAAAAGGGCACCAATCCGAGCTTTGCCCTGTTTGCCCTGCGCAATGATAGCGACCAGCAGATCGAGCGGCTCCTGGTGGCGCCGTTCTATCGCCTGCCGGGCTCCGGCATCGTCCAGCCCGACCTGGGCAGCGAACGCGTGACG
>TARA_R110002124_G_scaffold19331_2_pt1 | contig 16682 bp, 10 predicted proteins | sample TARA_R110002124 | Tara Oceans TARA_R110002124 (sample SAMEA4397445) | marine metagenome | biome: Polar Biome; feature: [SRF] surface water layer (ENVO:00010504); material: water (ENVO:00002006), including particulate matter (ENVO:01000060) such as... | depth 5 m | reverse complement strand
TGCCAGACGCCGTGCCAGACGCCGTGCCAGACGCCGTGCCAGACGGGCCAGGGCCCGCGGTGAACGCTGATCTGCTGCGGGGCCGTGTGCTGGCGGTGAACGGCACGGATTCGCTGTCGGGCTTCTTGTCGCTGCGCGACGATCTGGGCGCCGACCCGCGTGCACTGGCGGCGGATTGGCTGGAAACCGGTTCGCATCGCGCATCGGTTCGGGCGGTGGCGCAGGGCAAGGCCGACATCGCCGCCATCGATTGCCGGTCCTGGGCGCTGGCGCGCGCGCATGAGGCTTGCGCAGGCGCGCTCGTCGTGGTCGGCTGGACCCGTGAACGCTGGGGGCTGCCCTATGTCACGCACCGGTCGACACCGGCGCGGGTGGCGCAGGCCCTGCGCAAGGTATTGATGCAAAACGGGTGCCATGACGCGCCCGACGACAAGACAGGGAGACGGGAATGACGCGGACCTATCGCGCGGTAGTCATCGGGGGCGGCGTTGTCGGCTGCTCGGTTTTGTATCATCTGGCCAGGGCTGGCTGGACCGATGTGCTGCTGATCGAACGCTCGGAACTCACATCCGGGTCCAGCTGGCACGCGGCGGGCGGGTTTCACACGCTGAACGGCGATCCCAATGTGGCCAAGCTGCAAGCCTATACCGTGTCCTTGTATGAGGAGCTGGAGAAGGTCTCGGGCCAGTCCTGCGGGCTGCATCTGACCGGCGGCGTGATGATGGCCGACAGCGAGGAACGCATGAATTTCCTGCGGCTGGTCCACGCGCGTGGCCGCGCGCTGGGGATGGAGACCGAGTTGATCACCCCGTCCGAGGCCAAGGCGATGTTCCCCCTGATGGACGAGACCAATTTCGTGGGCGCGCTGTGGGATCCGGTCGAGGGGCATCTGGACCCGTCGGGCACCACCATCGCCTATTCCAAGGCCGCGCAGGCGCTGGGCGCGAAGATCGAACTGCGCAACCCGGTCAAGGACATCACCCAGGATGCGGACGGCATGTGGACGCTGCACACGGTGAACGGCGAAATCCGCTGCGAGCACGTCGTGAACGCGGGCGGCCTGTGGGCGCGCGAGGTCGGGCGCATGGTCGGGCTGGAACTGCCGGTGCTGGCGATGGAGCACATGTATCTGCTGACCGACGCCATGCCCGAGGTCATCGAATTCAACGAAACCATGGGCCGCGAATTGATCGGCGTGATGGATTTCAAGGGTGAGATCTACACCCGGCAAGAGCGTCAGGGCATCTTGCTGGGCACCTATGAACGCGCCTGCAAACCGTGGTCGCCGCTCAACACGCCGTGGGATTTCGGACACGAATTGCTGGAGCCCGATCTGGACCGTATCGCCCCGTCGCTGGAGATCGGCTTCAAGCATTTCCCGGCGATGGAACGGGCAGGGATCAAGCAGGTCATCAACGGCCCCTTTACCTTCGCGCCCGATGGCAACCCGCTGGTCGGCCCGGTGCAGGGGCTGACCAACTTCTGGTCGGCCTGCGCGGTCATGGCGGGCTTTTCGCAGGGCGGTGGTGTGGGCCTTGTGCTGGCAAACTGGATGACCGAGGGCGACCCCGGCGCGGATGTGTTCGGCATGGATGTGGCGCGCTTCGGCGAATGGGCGACGTTGCGTTATACCAACGCGAAGGTGCGCGAAAACTACTCGCGCCGGTTTTCGATCCGCTTCCCGAACGAGGAACTGCCCGCCGCGCGGCCGCAGGAAACCACGCCGCTGTATGATCTGATGCTGCGCGACAACAACGCGGTGATGGGCGACACCTGGGGGTTGGAGACGCCGCTGTGGTTCGCGCCCTCGGCCGGGGAGGCGCATGACATCCCCAGCTTCCACCGCTCGAACGATTTCGAGCATGTCGGGGCCGAGGTGCGCGGCGTGCGCGAACGCGTCGGCGTCACCGAGATCGCCAATTTCGCCAAATACGAGGTGACGGGTCCGGGGGCCGAGGCCTGGCTGGATCATCTGATGACCAACACCATGCCGCGCACCGGGCGGCTGGTGCTGACGCCAATGCTGAACGACGCGGGCAAGCTGATCGGCGATTTCACCATCGCCAAGGCGGGCGAAGGGCGGTTCGTGATCTGGGGCTCGTTGGGCGCGTCGGTCTATCACATGCGCTGGTTCGAGCAGCATCTGCCCGATGACGGCTCGGTCAAGGTGCACCGGTTCCACACGGATCTGGTCGGGCTGTCGATCTGTGGCCCGCGCGCGCGGGATGTGCTGGCCGCGTTGGTCGATATCGACGTTTCCGCCGGCAACTTCAGGTTCATGGATTACCGCGAGGCCGATGTGGCCGGTGTGCCCTGCATGATCAACCGCATCACCTATTCGGGCGATCTGGGGTATGAATTGTGGATGAAACCCGTGCATCAGCGCAGGGTCTATCTGGGCATCAAGCAAGCCGGCGCCGCGCATGGGATCGTCGATTTCGGCATGCGGGCGCTGTTGTCGATGCGGCTGGAAAAGAATTTTCCCAGCTGGTTCGCGGAATTGCGCCCGATCTACGGACCCTACGAGGCGTCGATGGAGCGGTTCATCAAACCGCAGAAGCCCGATTTCATTGGCCGTGCGGCGGCGGTGGCGGAACGTGACGCGGGGCCGAAGCTGCGCCGGGTGTCCCTGATTATAGACGCGGGCACGGCGGATGTGATGGCCGATGAGCCGATCTGGGCCAGGGTGGGCGACACCGATTTTGGCACCATCGGCACGCCGCATGAATACGGCGCGCGGCGGTTCGATGCGTCGGGCGTCGAACAGCCAAAGCCCAGCCCGTCGCGCGAGGGCGACTGGCGGGTGGTCGGCTGGGTGACCTCGGGCGGGTATGCGCATTTCGTCCGGGCTTCGATGGCGCAGGGCTATATCCCGGCGGCGCTGGCCGAAAACGGCGATGCGGGGATGTTCCAGGTGGAGATCATGGGCGAACGCCGCGCCGCGCGGATCGCGCTGGAGCCGCCCTTTGATCCCGAAGGTGCGCGGATGCGCGCCTGAGGGGGCGGTGAAGGGGGCGGTTCGCGCCCCCCATCGAGGGGGGCACGACCCGGCGGGCCAGCCCGCTCCCGCTCAAGGGTGGCTGACGCCCCCTTGAGAATCCCGGTCGAGTATTTTCCGGAAAGATGAAGGGGAAACGCCGCGTTCTGCGCCCAAAGCCGGGGTTGAGAAACGCGGTCGGCGCGGTCAGGCTGGGGGAAAATCGGGAAAGGATACTGCCATGAAAGCCGCCGTTTGCCACGCCTACGGGGAGCCCCTGGTTATTCAGGACGTGGTGTTGCGCGCGCCCGGTGCGGGCGAGGTGCAGGTCAAGGTCGGCGCGGTGTCGATCTGCCATTCGGATCTGGGGTTTCTGGACGGGGTCTTTCCCGGCCCGGTTCCGGCGGTTCTGGGGCATGAGGCGGCGGGCACGGTGATGACCGTCGGGGGCGGGGTGCGCGGGGTTGAGCCGGGCGACCGGGTGGTGGTGACGCTGATCCGGTCGTGCGGGCAGTGCCGGAATTGCGTTACGGGTAAGCCAGTCCTGTGTTCCGCGCCCTATGACCGCGCGAACGGTGTGTTGTCGCTGCCCGATGGCACGGTGGTCAATCACGGTCTGAATACCGGCGCCTTTGCGCAGGAGGTGGTGGTCCATGCCAGCCAGATCGTGAAAGTGCCCGAGGATCTGCCCATGGAACTGGGGGCGTTGCTGGCCTGCGGGGTGATCACCGGCACCGGTGCGGCGATCAACACGGCGCAGGTCACGGCGGGATCGAGCTGTGTGGTGATCGGCGCGGGCGGCGTCGGGCTGAACACCATCCAGGGCGCGCGTCTGGCGGGGGCGGCGCGGATCATCGCCATCGACATCGCCGATGAAAAGCTGGCGGCGGCGCGCGAGTTCGGCGCCACCGACGTTCTGCGCGCCGACATGGACGGGTTGCGCCGGGCGGTGCGCAAGATGACTGGCGGCGGGGCGGAATATGTTTTTGTCACGGTGGGCGCGGTGGCGGCCTATGGAGGGGCTTCGGGCCTGGCGGTGCGCGGCGGGACGATTGTCGCCGTGGGCATGCCGCCGGTGGGCGCCACCTTCAACCTGGAGCCGCAGGCCATGGCGGTGATGGCGCAGACCATGAAGGGCAGCTTCATGGGCGGCGCGGTGATCGGGCGGGATATTCCCTATCTGGTGGACCTGTGGCGGCAGGGGCGGCTGAAGCTGGAGGAGCTGGTTTCCGGCCGCTACCGGTTCGAGCAGATCAACGAGGCGATTGCCGACGCGCGCAGTGGTGCGGTGCGCCGCAATGTCATCGTGATGGATCCGTGATATCAATCCGGGTCAAAGGCGCCGTCCCAGGCATTGCCTGTGAAGGTCTGTTCTTCGGCCCCCAGCCGGCGATAGAGCGCGCGGGCGGCGGTGTTGTCGGGCTCGGTGCCCAGCCAGATGCCGTTACAGCCCGTCGCGCGGGCGTGGTCGATCGGCGCCTGGGTGACCAGCGTGGCCAGCCCCCGGCGCTGATGGCTGTCACGGGTGCCGACCTCGTTGATGAACAGGCAGGGCTTCTTGTCCGGGTGCAGCAAGACGCTGCCCGACGCAAAAGACATGGCATGTCCGTCCTTGAAGATCATGAACAGATGGTGCAGCGGGCTGGCGAGGAACGCCTGCGCCTGGTGGAGATCGACGGGGCCGTTGAACAGCCCTTCGGGCGTCTGGACAAGGGCATCGAGGTCATGGAGTGTCAGACGTCTGGGGGTCATGGGTAACCTCGCAGCAAGAACGGAAAGGGTGCGGGTTTGAAGCTAACGGATCTTGAGGTCTTCGTCATCGGCACGCCACCCCCTGGCTGGGGCGGGCGCTACTGGATCATCGTCAAGCTGACCGCTGACAACGCGATCACAGGCTATGGCGAGGTCTACGCGGCCTCGGTCGGCCCCCGCGCGATGGTCGCGGTGATCGAGGACGTTTTCGAACGCCACATGCAGGGCGAAAACCCCGAGAATATCGAACTGATGTTCCGGCGCGCCTATTCGGCGGGGTTCACCCAGCGCCCGGACCTGACGGTCATGGGCGCGTTTTCGGGGTTGGAGATCGCCTGCTGGGACATCCTGGGCAAGGCGCATGAGCGCCCGGTTCACGCGCTGCTGGGCGGGCGAATGAATGACCGGGTGCGCGCCTATACCTATCTCTATCCCATGGCACATCATGATCCGGCGGCCTTCTGGTCCTCGCCCGAGATGCAGGCCGAAAGCGCGCTGGAGGCCGTCGATCAGGGGTTCACGGCGATCAAGTTCGATCCCGCTGGCCCCTATACCATCCGGGGCGGGCATCAACCGTCCCTGTTCGACATTGATCTGAGCGTGCGCATGTGCGCGGCGCTGCGGGATGCGGTGGGCAACCGCGCGGATCTGCTGTTCGGCACGCATGGGCAATTCAACCCGGCCGGGGCGATCCGGCTGGGGCAGGCGCTGGAGCCCTACAGCCCGTTGTGGTTCGAAGAACCGATCCCGCCGGACAACCTGCTGGATTTCGCGCAGGTCGCGCGGGCCGTGCGGATCCCGATCGCAACGGGCGAGCGGATGACCACCAAGGCCGAATTCGGCGCGCTGCTGCGGTCGGGCGGGGCGGCGATCCTGCAACCGGCGCTGGGGCGGTCCGGAGGCATTCTGGAAACCAAGAAGATCGCCGCCATGGCCGAAGCCTTCGGCGTGCAGGTCGCGCCGCATCTCTATGCCGGGCCGGTCGAATGGGCCGCGAATATTCAACTGGCGGTGACCCTGCCCAACCTGTTGCTGGTGGAAAGCATCCAGCAAGGCGGGGCGTTTCACCTGCCGCTGATCCGCAACAGCATCCGCGTCGAGGACGGATACATCGCCGCGCCCACCGCGCCGGGCCTGGGGATCGACTTCGACGAGGATCTGGCGCGCGCGCATCCCTATGCCGGCGATACGCTTCATCTGCAAATGCAGGAATCGCCCTGTTCTTATGGCGGCACCAACGGATTCGAGGGCGGCGCGCCGCGAAAATAACGCAAGTTGCTGCACTGCGGCTCAAGTTCAGATAACCTGAAATTGGTCATTCAGGCCCAAGATTGGGCTTGAATTCCAGCCAGTGTCGCGATTGGATGAATGTATGTCGCCTTTGGCCCGGCAGATTTGCCGGTCAGGACGGCGCAATGAAACAATCCTCGGGGCATTGATCCCGAAGGCAAGAACTCAACAGGGAGAAGACCACAATGAAAGACTTTAACCACGGTGGAAAGCGCATGCATCCGGTTGCCGAGATGTATGCGCGTGAATGCGCCGAGGGCAAGCTGGACCGCCGCGAGTTTCTGACCCGCGCGACCGCGCTGGGGCTTGCCGCGCCGGCAGCCTATGGTCTGCTGGGCCTTGCCGCGCCCCAGGCGCGAGCCGCGTCGGACGGCATGATGCCGAAGGTTGGCGGCTCGGTCCGGATGCAGATGTTCGTCAAGCCGCAGCGTGACCCGCGCACCTGGGACTGGTCGGAACTGGCCAACACCTGCCGCGGCTGGCTGGAATATCTTGTTCAATACGAGCGTGACGGTTCGCTCACCCCGATCCTGCTCGAAGGCTGGGATGTCAATGACGATGCCACGCAATACACCCTGCGTGTGCGTCAGGGTGTGACCTGGAACAATGGTGACATGTTCACCGCCGACAACGTGATCGACGCCATCACCCGCTGGTGCGACGAATCCGTCGAAGGCAACTCGATGGCGACCCGCATGGGCGGCCTGGTTGAAAACGGCGCCGTGCGTGAAGGCGGTTTGACCCGTGTTGACGACTACACCGTTCTGGTCACGTTGCCCGCGCCGGATATTTCGCTGGTCGTCGGCATGGCCGACTATCCGGCCGCGGTTGTCCACCCGTCCTTCTCCTCGGGCGATCCGGTCGCGGATCCGATCGGCACCGGCCCCTACCTTCCGGTCAGCTACGAGCCCGGCATCGGCGCCGTGATCGAGCGCAACCCCGACCACACCTGGTGGAACGCTGGCAACGGCGCCTATCTGGACCGCATCGAATTCGTCGATCTGGGTGCAGATCCGGCCTCGTGGATCGCGGCGGCGGAAGCCGGCGAGGTGGACATCATCTACAAGACCGAAGGTGATTTCATCGATATCTTCGAGGCCATCGGCATGCCGCGGACCGAAGCGGTCACGGCGGCCACGCTGGTCGTGCGCTTCAACCAGGACAGCGAACCCTACGACAACGGCAATGTGCGCCGCGCGCTGACCAAGATGGTCAACAACGCCGTCGCGCTGGAGCTGGGGTATAACGACCTGGGTGTCACGGCGGAAAACCACCATGTCGCGCCGATCCACCCGGAATACGCACAGCTGGATCCGCTGGTTATCGATCCGGCCGCCGGTGCGGCTGAAATCGCGGCCGAAGGTCTGTCCGATTTCACCTTCGAACTGATCTCGGTTGATGAGCCGTGGCAGGCAGAAACCTGTGACGCGGTTGCCGCCATGGTCCGTGACGCGGGCATCACCATCGAACGCACGATCCTGCCGTCGGCGACCTTCTGGAACGACTGGGCGAAGTATCCCTGGTCCTCGACCGAGTGGAACATGCGTCCGTTGGGTGTTCAGGTTCTGAACCTGGCCTACCGTTCGGGCGTGCCGTGGAACGAGACCGCGTTTGCGAACGAAGAGTTCGACACGCTGCTCGATCAGGCGAACGGAATCGCCGATGCCGATGCGCGTCGCGAGGTCATGGTGCGGCTGGAAACTATCATGCAGGAAGAAGGCGTGATGATCCAACCCTACTGGCGCTCGTTGTTCCGCAACGCGATCCCCAGCGTTCACGGTGCCGAAATGCACCCGACCTTCGTGGTCGATTACGTGAAATACTGGGTCGAGTGATCTGATCTGACCGGGGCGCTCTGACGGCGCCCCGGTTTCTTTCATCAAAGACCGTTCGATGGCCACCCTGCCTTGCGCTGTGCAAGGCAGACCGCCTTGTCGTATCGTGTGCCATCACAAAATAACACAGGAGAGGCCATGCTGTTGTTCCTGCTCCGGCGCATCGGGTTGATGCTGCTCACAGCCCTTTGCCTGACCTTCGTGGTCTTCTACCTCACCAATCTTCCCGCCAAACTGGAAACGCTGGCCAAGACGCAGGCCGGCAGCCGCATGACCGATGCCGAGGTTCAGAACTGGATCGAACGCAACGGGTACGGATCGCCGGTTCTGGTGCGCTACGGCGAATGGCTGGGCGTGGTGCCCGGCTGGGTGCGCGAGGCCCCGGATGGCACCGTCACCGGCCGCTGCGTGCGTCTGAACGATGACGACGTCGCCCGCGCCGGCGAGCGCTGCGGCCTGTTGCAGGGCGAATGGGGCCAATCAACGCGCTTTTCCGCTGATGTATTGCAGGTCATCAATGACCGCCTGAGCGCCACCGGCCTGTTGATGCTCTGGGTGCTGATCGTCATGGTCCCCTCGGCACTGATCCTGGGCATTCTGGCCGGGATGCGCGAGGGATCGCGCACCGATCGCAGCTTGTCGACGGTGGCGATCGTGACCACGGCGACGCCCGAATATGTGTCCGGGGTGGTGTTCATCGCGCTTCTGGCGTCCTCGTCCGTCGGGCTGTCGCCGCTGCTGGCCAGCATGGGGCTTCTTGAGGGGCGGGTGCTGTTCCAGGGCAACGCGCGTTCGGCATTGGATGACATTACCTTCTGGAATTTCACGCTGCCGGTGATGACCGTGGCGCTCTACGGGATGGGCTACATCGCCCGCATCACACGCGCCTCGATGACCGAGGTGATGACCCAGCAATATATCCGCACCGCGCGCCTGAAAGGCGTCAGCTTCTCGAACATCGTCATCAAACACGCACTGCGCAACGCGCTGATCGCGCCCTTTACCGTCATCATGCTGCAAATTCCGTGGCTTCTGAACGGCGTGGTGATTTCCGAGGTGCTGTTCAGCTATCCGGGCTTTGGCTGGACGCTGTATGAGGCGGCGGTCAACAATGACATCGAATTGCTGCTGGCCTCATCGGTCGTCGCGGTGGTCGTGGTTCTGATTACACAGCTGATTTCCGACATCGGCTATGTGTATCTGAACCCGCGCATCCGTATTTCTTAAGGAGAGCTGAGCATGGAACCCCTTGGCTGGCTCGAAATCATCGCGCGCATCGCGCAGCAGTTGCTGCCCGTCTGGATCGCGCTTGTCATCACCTTTGCCCTGTCGATCCGCCTCAAGCGGCGGCTGGGCCTTTACGGAAAGCTGTTCGATTCGAATGTCGGCATGATCGGTTTCGCGATCGTCATGTTCTGGCTGTTCGCCGCCTTCTTCGCCGACTGGATCGTGACCCATGATCCGCTGGGCCAGGTCAGCGGGTTGCGCAATGCCTCGCCGGGCGAGGCGCTGCGCAGTCCGGGGGACATGTATCCCTATTACCTGCTGGGCGGCGACAGCCTGGCGCGCGACGTGTTTTCGCGCGCAATCATGGGGGCACGAGAAGTGCTGCGCATCGCGCCCTTCGCGGCGATGATCTCGTTCATGATCGGTATTTCGCTGGGCCTGCCGGCCGGGTATTTCACCGGCAAGCTGGATACCGGTCTGACCTTCCTGGCCAACCTGGTTCTGGCCTTCCCGGTGATCTTGCTGTTCTTCCTGCTGGTCGCGCCCGAAATCCAGAACACGCTGATCCCCAAGGTGATGGCGGGGATCCTGTTCATCGCGCCGATCCTGTTCGTCACGGTGCTGCTCAACAGCCGGTTCTTTACCCAGCCGGCAAAGCGCAACCTCTATGTCAGCGTGGTGCTGCTGTTTGGCGCCTGGGCCTATATCGGGCTGGTGTTCAACGCGGATCCGGTGGGCATCTGGGGCATGTCCCCCAACCTGCTGAACGTGTTCGTGGCGGTGGTGTTCGTCAACTCGCCCACGGTGTTCAGGATCGTGCGCGGCATAACGCTGGACATCAAGACCCGCGACTACGTCGCCGCCGCCCAGACCCGGGGCGAAGGCGCGTGGTATATCATGCTGTGGGAGATCCTTCCCAACGCGCGCGGGCCGCTGATCGTCGATTTCTGCCTGCGCATCGGCTACACCACGATCCTTCTGGGAACGCTGGGATTCTTTGGCCTGGGCGTGTCGCCCGAAAGCCCTGACTGGGGATCGACCATCAACATGGGCCGTCGTCTGCTGTCGGTCTATCCGACCCCGGCGCTGGTGCCGGCGCTGTCGCTGATGAGCCTGGTGCTGGGCCTGAACCTGCTGGCCGACGGCCTGCGTGAAGAAAGCCTGAAGGACTGATGCGGGCCGCCTGCCTCCATCATCTGTCCGAAAATATCCCACGGGGGTCCGGGGGTGTGAAACCCCCGGTTCCGCCGCCTTCCAACGGGAGACCGCTATGACCGATACCTGGGACTCGTCTCAACCGATCCTTGAAATCAAGAATCTGTCGATTTCCTTCTTTACCCGCCTGCGTGAAATCCCGGCGGTGATGGATTTCTCCTGCACCGTGATGGCCGGCGAGGCGATGGGCCTCGTGGGCGAATCCGGCTGCGGCAAGTCCACCGTGGCGCTGGCGGTCATGCGTGACCTGGGCGTCAACGGACGCATAGTCGGCGGCACGATCACGTTCAAGGGCCGTGATCTGACCACCATGAGCCAGGAAGATCTGCGCGACCTGCGTGGCTCGGAAATCGCCATGATCTACCAGGAGCCCATGGCCTCCTTGAATCCGGCGATGAAGATCGGCCAGCAACTGGCCGAGGTGCCGATGATCCACCAGAACATGGCCCGCGCCGAGGCCATGAAACTGGCCCGCCAGGTTGTCGAGGATGTGCGCCTGCCGGACCCGGGCCGGATTCTGAACGCCTATCCGCACCAGTTGTCGGGCGGACAGCAGCAGCGCATCGTCATCGCCATGGCGTTGATGTCGAAGCCCGCTCTGTTGATCCTGGACGAGCCGACCACCGCGCTCGATGTGACGGTCGAGGCCGGGATCGTCGATCTGGTCAATGTGCTGGCCGAGAAATACGGCACCTCGATGCTGTTCATCAGCCACAATCTGGGCCTGGTGATGGAGGTTTGCGACCGTATCACGGTGATGTATTCGGGAGAGGCTGTCGAGACGGGCAACATCAAGGATGTGTTCGACATGATGCGCCACCCCTATACGCAGGCGCTGTTTCGCTCCATCCCGTTGCCGGGCGCGGACAAGAACACGCGCCCCTTGCAGGCCATTCCGGGCAATTTTCCGCTGCCGCATGAACGCCCGAACGGCTGCAATTTCGGCCCGCGCTGCGACTATTTCCAGGAAGGGCTCTGCGACGCCACGGATATCGCCATGGCCGAGGTCGCGGGCGGCAAACGCCACGATTCGCGGTGCTTGCGCTTCAACGAGATCGATTGGGACGCGCCGATGGCCGCCAAGGCCGAGGTCAAGTCCGGTGAGATCGGCGACGTCGTCCTCAGCATGGAGAATGTGCGCAAATATTACGAGGTCGCGGCCTCGTCGCTGTTTTCGGGCGGAAACACCAAGGTCGTGAAGGCCAATGAAACCCTGACCTTCGATGCGCATGAGGGCGAGACGCTGGCCATCGTCGGCGAATCCGGTTGCGGAAAATCGACCTTTGCGAAGGTGCTGATGGGGCTGGAAACGGCGACCGACGGCACGATCACGCTGTTTGACAAGCAGGTGCAATCGACGCCTATCCAGTCGCGCAACACCGAGACCGTGTCATCGTTGCAGATGGTGTTCCAGAACCCGTTCGACACGCTGAATCCGTCGATGAGCGTGGGCCGCCAGATCATCCGTGCGCTGGAGATCTTCGGCATCGGCAAAAGCGATGACGAGCGCCGCCAGCGGATGCTGGAGCTGCTGGACCTGGTCAAGCTGCCACGCGAATTCGCCGGCCGCATGCCGCGGCAATTGTCGGGCGGGCAAAAGCAGCGTGTGGGTATCGCCCGCGCCTTTGCCGGCAACGCCAAGGTGGTGATCGCGGATGAACCGGTGTCGGCCCTGGACGTGTCGGTGCAGGCCGCGGTGACCGATCTGCTGATGGAGATCCAGCGCGAAAACAAGACGACGCTGCTATTCATCAGCCATGACCTGTCGATCGTGCGCTACCTGAGCGACCGGGTGCTGGTGATGTATCTGGGGCATGTCGTCGAACTGGGCACCACGGACGAAGTGTTCGCGCCGCCCTATCACCCTTATACCGAGGCGCTGTTGTCGGCCGTGCCGATTGCCGACACGAAAATCGAAAAGCAGCGAATCGTGCTGGAGGGCGATATTCCGTCCGCCGTCAACCCGCCGCCGGGCTGCCCGTTCCAGACGCGCTGTCGCTGGAAGGACAAGGTGCCGAACGGGCTGTGCGATATCGATGTGCCGCCGATGCGCACGCTGGCGGGCGGCCACCAGATCAAGTGCCACCTGTCGGACGAGGTGTTTGCGGCAATGGAACCGGTGTTTCGTATCGCTGCCGAGTAGCTTGTGTGATGTCTCCTGGTGCAAACTGCCGGCGTCTCTAGTATCGACGCCCGAGGCGGTATGGGGGCGGGGGCGGTGTGCGCCACTCTGGCTGCCCGAGCCTGTTGAGCCCGGTTCCGGGCGAACGGGTTGCCGCCTGGCGCGCGCGGCGCACCGCTTTGATCTTGCGCCCTGACCGGTGCAATACCGTCAGTCGGATTGTATCCAGAATTCAGACAATCACTGGTTCAACGCGGCGGAGCCAGTGCATACCGCACCAATCCGGATTGACTTTTTCCTTCTACACGCTAAGGATGAGCGATTAATTACAAGAACGCCAGAGGCAGGATATGAGCAACCCCAGCGTCGCCCCGTCGCCGATCCGCTATGGTCTTGCGCGCCACCGCCCGCCCGGGCAATGGGCCCCCATCGCCCGGTCCGAGCCCCTTGTCGGTACGCTCTACCGCGTGGACGAGGTCGCCGCGTTCACCGCCGCCGTCCGCCGGGCCGAGAAGCTGGGCCTGCGCTATGGCCTGCGGCTGGAGCATATTCCCGCCGGGTTTGAGCGCGACGACACGGTCGCGGTCTTTGGCGAAGCCGAGACACAGCATCTCTTCGGCTCAAAAAGCAGACGCGAATGGCGCATTGGCACCCTGTCGCGGGATATGGCGAGCGAAGTCATCGAAAGCTATGTCAGCAAGGACATCGCGGTCGCCGCCGAACTGATGTCGATTGTCGAGACCCAGGACGGTATGCCCTTGATTTCCGTCACCATCCTGGGCCCGGCCCGGCCCGTTCCGCTTCCGATCCAGCGGCCAGCTCTCAGCCTGGTTCAGTGAGGTCGCAGGCCTGATTGGCAACCGGGACCGAAAGCCGAAAAACCCCGGCTGCCCCCCTTGCGCCCTCGCGGTTCTTTGGCTAAATCCCCCGCAAGACCCCCAGCGCGGAGAGGTGCCGGAGCGGTCGAACGGGGCGGTCTCGAAAACCGTTGTGGGTGAAAGCCTACCCAGGGTTCGAATCCCTGTCTCTCCGCCATTATCCCCCTAAAACGTTGAAATTGCATGGCGGTTTTCTGATTGAGCTCGGCTGCCTGCCCTATTCGTCGTGACTTGCGCGGCCTCCGGGGTTGCGTCAGTTCGCCGTTTCGACAGCGCATGCGCGCGCCGGGGTTTGCCTCGGACGGGCAAACGCGTCCATCTGCTGCTCATTGATGGCGCTCGGAACACCGGCGCATGGGCGGCTCAGGCGCTTGCAGCGGGCAGTTTGGAAAAAAGGCCTCCGACCCCCACGCCCCGTGCGGTGCCGTCATCGTTGCGCAGCAGGAACAGGGCGTCGAGCCCGCGTCGAGCTGCCAGTGCCGCGCCCGCATCGGGGCCAAGAACCATGAGCGCCGTCGCCCAGGCATCGGCCTCGGCGCCGGTGCGGGCGACAACCGTGACCGAGGCGGGCGACGCCAGCAGCGGCGCCCCGCGGTGCGGGTCCATGGTGTGCGACAGGCGACGACCCTGAACATCGATCCAGTGCCGATAGTCCCCTGATGTTGCCACGGCGGCGTCCTGAAGCGCGAGGATTGATTGGGGCGCGCGGCGGTTGGGGTCCGGTGCTTCGACCGCGATGCTCCAGGCCTCGCCGTCCGAACGAAGGCCCATCGCACGCATCTCGCCATCGATGCCGACAAGGCCGTCCGCGATCCCGTGGTCGCGCAGGGTCAACGCCAGTTGGTCGACCCCGTAGCCCTTGGCGATGCCGTTCAGATCGATGGCAATGGGCCGGGTCTTTCGCACGCGGCGTCCGTCCAGTTCCAGCACGTCATGCGCCGGCTGGCGCGGCGCGTTCATCGCCGCCCGGATGCCGTCGGGCGCGGCATCCTGGGGCCCGAACCCCCAGGCGGTCACCGCATCGCCCATGCCGATGTCGAAGGCCCCGCCCGAGGCGCGCCCGATTTCCAGGCCAAGGCGAAGGACCCGCTCAAGGCCATCGGGCAGGGTCACCCACTCCGCCTGGGGCGCCGCGTTGAGACGCATCAGGTCGCTGGCCGCGTTCCAGGTGGACATCTGCGCATCCACCGCATCCACCGCCGCTTGCAGAGCCGCGCGGACCGGCTGCGGATCAAACCCGGGCTTGGCGAAGAACAGCGCCGACCAGCGTGTGCCCATGGTGGGGCCGTTCAGGGCATGACGTTCGAGTTCAGTAGACATCTTCGACATACCGTCCCTCGGCTTTCAGAACGGCGGGCGTCAGCCCCACGGGTGCCAGGATCTCGGCCAAGGCATCGGCCACGCCCGAGGCCATGTCGCGCCCGCCGCAGACCATCACACGGGCGCCTTCGCAGATCAGCCGGGCGACCTCTGCGGCCTCGGTGCGCAGCGCGTCCTGCACGTAATTTGGCTGCGCCCCTCGCGACACGGCCGTGACCAGCCGGGACAACTGACCGGTTTCCTGCCAGGCGGAAATGTCGGCGTCATAGAAGAAGTCGCTCTTGGGGTGGCGCATGCCGAAGAACAGATACGCGGGCCGTTTGGGACTGTTGGCGCGCACGAACCCGGCCAGCGGGCCGATGCCGGTGCCCGCCCCGATCAGGATCAGGGGCGCACGCCCGCGCCCGGGACGAAAGCCGGGATTGGGGCGCAGGAAGGCGCCCACGATGTCGCCGGGTTCCAGTGCGGTCAGCAGGCCCGAGCACAACCCGCCCGGGTGCCTTTTCACCACGAATTCGATAAACCCGTCAGCGCGCGACGAGGCGAGCGAGTAAAAGCGCGGTGCGGCGCCCGTTTGGGGAATGATGCCGATCAGATCCCCGGCACTGAACCGGGCAAAGCCGCTTCCGGTCAGCCGCTGCCACAAGGTCGGTCGCGGCAAGGCAAAGCGCAGGATCGAGGTCGGCGCCTGCACCTCGGCGCCGTAGTCGCGACGGGAAACCAGGGTCAGTCCCACGGATACTGGCGTGACGAGATGGTGCGCCAACTCCAGGTCCAGCCCCAGCGCCTGGCCCAGCGCGCGGCCCCAGCGCGCGAAGTCCTGCGGCGACTGGCGGTCAACCGTGTCCAGGGGCAGCAGCTGGCGCCAGCCCTTCGCTTCGGCGGCCTGGGCGACTGCGCTGGCAAAGGCGCAATAGTGCGCAAAGCTGCGGTCGCCGAAGCCCAGCACGGCCAGCGGTGCGCCGGGCGCGTGGTTGGCGGCAGCCAGGCGTTCCAAAAAACCCCTGGCCGAAGCGGGTGCCGCGCCATCGCCATACGTCGCGGCCAGCACGATGATGCGTTCGGCGTGGCGATAGCGGGCTGGCGCGAAATCCGACATCCGTCCGACGTGAACGCGTTGACCCGCCTGGCTGAGCGCCGCGTGCAGCGTGGATGCAAAGCCCCAGGTGCTGCCGCCTTCGCTGCCGACCAACAGGATGGTTTCGGCGTGACCGGCCGCATGATTGCCACGGATACGCGGACGCCCGCGCCGCCCGGCGGCCCAGATCAGAACGCCGGTCACCCCCATCAGCGGCACGCCAAGCGACATCAGCCCCAACACCACGCCCAGAACCGGCACCAGCGTCGCCGCGCCCTGACCGGTGTGCATCGCGTAAAGCGTCTCGGACAGTCTGGTCCAGCCGGTCAGATCGGACCAACCCAGCACCGCACCGGTGCCCTGGTCAAGATACCCGATCCCGCGATCGGTCTTCAGGGTGAAGACATCGGTGGCGTCGCCGGCATAAGGAAAGCTCAGAACCCGCAATTCGGAGACGGGTGTTTGCTGCAAGACAGCGATCTGGTCCAGGGCGGCGCCGGTCCGTCCGCTTACGTCGGTGGGGAATGCGGGCCTGGCGGTGCCATCGGGAAACAGGGAAAAGGTGGAGGCGGTCATCCACAGCGCGGTGATCGAGGACAGCACAAGGCCGATCAGCGAGAGCCGCGCGATTTCGACATGAATTCGGCCGGACAGGGGGCCGCGCAGGGGCCGGAACCAGTAGCGCAGGCCGCCGACCCGGCGCGACACCAATACCACGCCCGAGAATGCCAGGATCAGCATCGCCGCGGCGCCGATAGCCGTCGCGATGCGCCCACCATCGCCCAGAAAGAACGACCGGTGGAATTCGGTCAGAGACCGGCGGACCTGGTTGGGGTCGGCCGAGCCGACGCCGGTGCCGGTGGCGGGGTCGATCACCGCGGCGCCGGGTGTGCCCTGATCGAACCAATAGGCCGTGATCCGGCCCGATGGAGATCGGCGGATCTCCTCGACGCCCGGATAGGCTTCCTGGATGCGGCTCGCCAGCGTG
>TARA_R110002124_G_scaffold276704_1_pt1 | contig 16696 bp, 13 predicted proteins | sample TARA_R110002124 | Tara Oceans TARA_R110002124 (sample SAMEA4397445) | marine metagenome | biome: Polar Biome; feature: [SRF] surface water layer (ENVO:00010504); material: water (ENVO:00002006), including particulate matter (ENVO:01000060) such as... | depth 5 m | reverse complement strand
CTCAGGTTAGAACGTTCAAAAAAATGTGGTGAGATATGCGGGCTAAAACTACCTGATTCATGAGTGGTATTATGTATAATACTGTGAAGTAATTCAAAACCTCATTTTATTAGCACAAAAGACTTTGCTCTTATAAATCCACCGGCTTTAATTCTATAAAAATAAGTTCCACTTGCAAGATTGGAAGCATTAAAAACTAATGAGTGGAATCCGGGATTCTTAATCTCGTCAATCAGCACAGCAACTTTCCTTCCGAGTATATCAAAAACTTCAATACGTACGTTTGATCTTTTTGGAATTTGATATTCAATAATTGTATGAGGATTAAACGGATTAGGGTAATTTTGACTCAACCCAAATTCTTTTGGCAATGAGATCTCTTCGGTTAAACTTGTCTTTATCCCTTTAAATGCTTGAATTGAAAACCTCATCAATGAATTAGTGTTATCTACATTGTGGAAGAAATTAAATTCACTTTGAGCACTTAGATCCATTCTCTTACCCACAACTCTGTCTTCTAACATAAATGTCCAATCGTCCGGGATATTTCTTTCTTCCCATTTTAGCTTATAAAACCCTGATTCTTCAACATCAATAAGTAATGGAATTTTTTCTATACCTGCATCCATTGATCGCCCTTCGAAAACACGCCGCTCAGCACCTACAAAAAAAGAGAGATTATTTTCTTTCCCACCTATTGCGGAAATTCTTTTCACATCAAATTGATCTCGATATTCACTGCCTTGATCGCTAAATACCACCTGTGCCTGATTATCTAATAATTCTCCATTTTCCGTACTTAAATGAACACTTAGTACCGGAATTGAAGATTGGGACTTTCCATATTTTTCAGGTGCGCCGGAAGTTTTTTGAGATTGCCTGAATCTAAGAACTCCGTTTGCATTGGTGGATTGAACAAAAAATCCCTGCATAGGTGCAATGTATCTTCCGGCAACACCAATTTCCCCACTCATATTGTAGTATTTGTATGCAGAAGCGTCCGGATCCCAAAGCGCATAACTTGTTGCAAGATTTTCTGATTCATTTACTATCTCATGCCAGTCTAATGTTCCTGCAAATGGATTTCCAGCGAAATTGTAGCTGGCTGAATCTGCCACTCCACGGTATAGATTTGTGATAACAGAATTAGGTTCTTGGCCTCTCAACTTTAAGAAAGTAGACAGCATGGGGCTTCCTTCTAAATCTTCTTCAAACATATAAAATAAATAACCCTCTCCGGAAGAAAATGAATCGTCAGAACCAATATAACTGCCAAAATTCTGAGTTGTGTTATCGAACGTCCACAAACTTGAGTTCACAGAATCCGCAGTATTTGAAGCCCAACTTCCACCTTGTGTAAAAAAAGAAGTATTGAGTGAACTGTACATTCCCCCTTCAACCGGAGAAGAAATCATTCGCCAGCCCGAACCTCCATTTCCGAAATATCTGGAATAGGTTAAATCTCCCAGCAAACCTCCTCCTGATTTTTGCAAAAGCGCCGTGTTTACTGTGTCTGAAATCAACTTTAATTCAACGTTGTTGGTTGCTAGATTTCCGGATTGTAAATCCAACTTTGAATAAATTGAAAGATCTGAGCTAAGCTGTACGGTATCATTTAAAGTATTGATTACCAGTTGAGCCAGTTTCCTTTTTCCTGATGCAAAACTTAGTGAGTCTCTGTTCCACCCTTCAATGTTGAGTACAGCCAAACTATCTCCCGAAAATCCTTTTTCTGAGAAACTTTCAATTCCATTATAGATCGTAACTTCATTACCGTTGAGAATAAGTTCTGATATCGAATTCATAAAATGTATTCCCGATATACTAATCCCTGTATCCAAACTTACTTGATGATTGATCACCGCTTCGTGAAAAGTAGTATTTGGAACTAAACTCTCATTCCAAATTGATGAGGACGACCAATTACCACTTGCAATGGTTTCTATTTGAACTTTTGGCTCCGTTTCACTTACTAAAACAGAAACTCGCTGGCTTCCGGATTGAAGAGTGCCTTTGTGTGAAATTGAAATCGTATAACTTCCGGTTTCAGGAGTTGAAATATAAATCTGTTCAATATTATCTACTTCATTATCAGCCTCCGTTGCATCAGATTCCGGGTTATTTCTTGATAATTTCCATGGAAAATGAGTTTGAGCCGATGGTGAAGTAACCCTGAGATCAAGATCATTAACAAGAATTATGTTCGCAGGATCATCCCCTGAAACCGGAACTTCGCCCTTAGGATCCGTCCAGGCTATGGTAAGCTTCAAGTTGTTTTTCGAAGTGTTTGTGTAATCAAATTGAATAGTTGATCCGTCTGTTAAAACAGTATCCAAGAAAACGGTTTGGATCGTGTTTGAAGCATTAGATGAAATAAATCGAGCCGCTCTTTCTGTATTCAATAAACCCCATCCGGTTTTATAATCCGGGCCCGAATTCCCAATATCGTCAGCAGATTGAGCCAATAACGCGCGAATACTCGCAGAGCTTAACGTATCGTCATTCAAATTCTGATAATGCTCCCTCAACAGCGCTACCGATCCAGTTATAACCGCTGTTGCGGCTGATGTACCTCCTGAAGTTGAGTAGGAAGTATTAGATAAGGAAGTGGACGTGTAAAGTCCGGTTGGAGCTACAATATCAGGTTTTACTCTTCCATCATCAGTTGGGCCAAATCCTGAGTTTTCGATGGGTGAAATAGATTCCAAATCCTTGAAATTTCCGCTTGAACTTTCTACCGCACCAACAACCAAAATGTTTTTTGAAACTGATGCTCCACTAACCGATTCAAAGCCTGTTAATCCGCCATTAATATCTCGAACGCTGGTTGAATCTTCTACGCAATTAAAGTCTGAATCTAGTGTGAAATGCTTTATTGGTTGCGTTTCGGGTCCAACTCCTCTAAAATTCCCGGCCGCTTTTATGATAAGATAATTCGGAGCCATATACGCAACGCTGTCCCAGTTTTGAGCTTGTGAATCATAATATCCAAACTGATATGCTTTTGTTTCATTTTCTGATTCTAAAGAAAACCAAGTCCAGATAAGTGAGTTTCCACAATAACTTGAAGTGCTTGTCCAGCCTGTTGTTTCTGTATATGGATGCGCCGATTGAAGCAACCCATTTGCTGCAGCGGTTGCCATTTCAGCAATGTCACTATTCCAATTGTACGCTTCTACCTCTGCCTCATTCGCCATTCCGTGAGCATCTGCTACCACTCCGGTTGCAATCATCGTTCCTGTCATTTGGGTTGCATGAGCATCATCACTTCCTGATTCTGAATCCACAAACGAAACTCGACCTGTATATTCCTGATGAGTTAATCTTGGCTGTTTCCGATCCCAGTATCCTAGGATTTGATCACTTCCTGAAAGACTTAATCCGGCAATTCCCCCGCTCCAAAGCTGATCATTTTTTACTGCCCTAGCCCCGTCAATATTTGCACTCTGATAAATAACAGGAAACCGGGAATAAAAATAAACTACATTTTTTTGAACCTGTATCTCTTTTCCTTTTTTCTTTTTTATCTGCTCACTTTTGAAATTTTCCGAGAACTCTAATAATTTTTCTTTATCAAAATTTTGAGCATAAATGCTCGAAAAAGCAATCCCTACCGTTATAAAAACAGTTAAATAAATTGTCCGATAATATTTTATTGAGCAGGGAAGCATAATGTCAAATTATACCCCAAATAAAGCAAAGAAGGTACTGGGATTTAGTTAGTAGCTTTTAATTTTGTAAAGCAAACAATTCCTCTTGCAATCTGTTCTTCTACTTTAAAACAAACTCTACGAAATAAGCCTTTCTGATCTTAAAAATTATCAACAGAGTAAATAGATTTTATTAACAAAAACTCTTGATAAACTCATTATAAAAACCGTTTAGATTTAGGAAGACTATTTCTAGGCAGAATTCATGGCTCTGTCAAAAAATTGAGTAAAACTATCCTGAAATGTTTGCATGGTTCAGCTTAGAAAATCTTATTGGGAAATCTCATTTCGAGTTACTTCGTAATATTTAAGAAATCAAGATCATTTCTTGTTCTCTCATTCCCGTAAAGCTGGTCATTTCCATCCCAAATTAAATATACATCTCTATCCTTTTCTAAATAATCTGATCTCCAACTTTCCTTATGGGATAATGGGTTCTCAATTACTAATACCAACTTGGCAGAAGGTTTGTTTTGTAAATATCGGTATTCATAAAGTTGGCTTAAACCATTACGGATTTGAGTTTTTTCATTCTTTTCAGTTGTCGATTTCATTTCAAATATGAAATCTTGATTTTGATAACGAGTTGCGAGATCAATCAACTGGTTATATTTAGGTAATGAGCCAGCAATTCTAATTCTCTCTGAAGTTAGATTGACTAACCTACGATGTGAATTATCTGCTCTTTCAGTAGCTGCACTTCTCTTATACGATATTATTGTTTCTTCGGCTTCCTTAGAGCGCATCTGAACGGTTTCATATTCTGATAGATCTGTAGCACTTGGAATTAACGGCTCATCGACATTATCAAATGCAACACTTTCAACACGTTCATTTATTGTTGTTGTGGATAAATGATATCTGTCATTCGCTTCAGTAACTATATTTAGGTCAACTAACCACGAAATAACTGAACTAATTCTTCTTGGTGCCATAGTTGGACCACCTAAGTCAGCAGTGTTGATGAGAAATTGTTTAATTTCATCTCTTGTAGCCCCTTTTTCAGCATTGTTTTCAAGAAATGGAATAATTCTTTGAAAGATTCTTGAGTTTAAAACCCCTTGAAATAAAACGGGATTTGATAGTGTAGGATCAGTTTGGACAAATTGTCTTCCTAAATCTGTAAGCGCTGAATGATTTCTACCTGTTGATCTAATTAACCCAATTATTTCAGCCGCTTTTCTGTAGTAGCGTCCTTGTCTGTCCACTTTCCCAATCGCTCTCGCGAGGTCTTGATAACTTCTAGCCCCTTGTGAAACTGCAATAACAGTTTTAATAACATCAGTTAATCTATCGGCTTGAGGAATTTGGTCACTTGGTACTTTCATAGTTATGAACCAATAAATAAATATTCTTTAACTCGGTTTGCACCATTACCAGCTTTATGGTTTTGGTTACCGAATGAATATAAGTGATCAATCTCATGAGTTTCTACTCGATTTTTATGTTTTTCAAGTATTTCGATCATTTCTTCTTTGGTGGGAAACGAGTTAGATGAATAGGAAATAGCAATTATCGAGTCACTATAATGACTAATTAAATTTTCAAAAGCTTGATAGGCTTCTTCCCTTTTTGAAAAGGGAGAAGTATAACTCTTGAATTTTTTTGTCTTAGTGTGTTCTTGTATTTCTAAGCCCTTCCATCTTTTCACCAAACCTTCAACAAAGTGATACCTTCTGACGTAATCATTATCAGAGTTTGGGGTAAAATAAGGCGGATCGAAATAGACTAAATCAGCTTGTACATCTAAATTTTGTGTTATTGAATTATACGCTTGGCATTCCTCTCCACTTTCAAAAACGGCTTTATTAAATAACTGAACATTTTCAAGAAAATGATCTTTAAGACTTAATTTTATATCTCTTCTTCCATCATCGTATCTAAAGCCGGTGTATGTAAATATTCCTCTGGGTCTTTTTTTCATACAGGCTCTCACCAAGGCTGATAATGCAATGGCTTTTTTATATTCACTCTCCAATAAGGAAATATTCTCTCTTACTTTATCTAAAAACCTGTTGTCCTCATCTGTAAAATATAGCCCCTTAAATGTTTTAGTTATATAGTTGCTGTTATTTTCATTCTCTAAAAGAAAAGCCACATCTTCATCAGCAAGTTGAACTTCAGAGTTTTCAATTACTGCCTTTGATTTGATGTAGCTAATAGACAAAAAGTCATTGGTTATAACTTTTTTGCCCTGACATTTCATGAAATAACCGACAACATTACTTCCAGCAAATGCATCAAAGAAACTTTCGAATTCATATTCTTGAAGCACCTCCCAAATTTCAGCAATAATCTTATTTTTGCTACCCATATAACGGGTTCCAGGGAAATATTCGAATTGATTTGATAGTATTTCAAATGTTAATTGCATTATTTCGGAGCCCCGATTACGATTATGTCTTTTCCGGTTCTTGTTTTTGGATTGCTACTAATCAGTCGTCTTGTTTCAACTGTTTGAATTTCGTATTCCTTATACAAATCAAGTATGACCGGATTATCGGAATTTGTTAAAATTACATGACATCCCAATTTCACAAGCCGATCAAATTCATTCTTTAAGTTTACATGATCTTGATGATAGAAGAATTCTTTAGTATATCTTTTAAAATCTGAATGTTTCCCAACAGGATAATAAGGGGGGTCGAGAAATATAAAATCACCTTCTTCCGCATATTGTTTTAGTACATCTAAATAATCTGAATGGACAATTTCTGCTTCCTGGAGAAATTCGTGTGCATTTCTCAGAGACTCTTCATTTAAAAATTTTCCATTTCCTTTACCGTAAGGCACATTAAACTCTCCTTTCTTATTCACACGATACAAACCATTAAAGCATGTTTTATTCAAATAGATTAGACGTGCGGCCCTTTGAGCAAGTGATAGATTCTTAGGTTTAAGTGATCTTATTTGGTAGTAGAAGGATTCTTCATGTTTGTATTCCTTAAGAACCTCAATAACTCCATCTACATTATTTTGAACAGCTTTATATGTGAGAATTAATTCTTCATTTAAATCGGCTATTACGACATTACGAGGATTAAGGGAAAAATAAAAAGCGCCGCCGCCAATAAATGGTTCAATATATTTGTTGAAATCTAACGGAATAAACTCAGAAAGCTCTAATAATAATTGGGTTTTTCCTCCAGCCCATTTTAAAAAAGGTTTTATACCTACATCATCGGGAAATAGACCAAGTGGTTCATTTACACTTGGAGATTCAGAAATTTCGTTATACATGTAGTTTTTTTTCTTTTTGGTTAGTTCGATATTTAATAGTCTCTTCGGCTACTCTTAACGCTTCATGTGCCACTTCTTCATTTTCTATTTCATCTGCAATTTTTTCACCGAGCCAAAGTGTAAGCAATTCTTTTGTATCAGCACCAAAAAAATCAGATAAGGCAAGCACCTGTTTTTTTGTGGCAATTCTTTCACTTCTTTCAATTTTGCTGAGTAGCGCTTGATCAATTTCGATCGCTGCAGCGACTTCTCTAAGAAGTAAATTATCCGTTTCTCGGAAAGAGCGAATTTTTTGACCGAAAGTGTTCATTTGAAAAATTATGACATGACAATTTTTGTCTATTATATATATTGAGCGTGTTTAAGTCAAGTATTTTTTAACCATAAAATGAAAATATTAACGCCCATAAATTAAAATCCCTACAACCAATCCACAATATCGTCTTTGCCTTCCACCTTCACATACTCTGAGAAAATCTCATGCAAGGTAGAATGTTCTTTAAGGTTTTTACGACTTATTGAATCCAGATAGGCTATAATCCGGCCCTCATGTAAAATGGCAATGTCATCACACAGATTTTCGACTACTTCCAGAATATGGCTGGTGATAATCATGGTTACACCTTTTGCTTTCAATTTGCGAAGCACTGTTTTCATTCTGTCAATGGAAATTACATCTACTGCTTCAAATGGTTCGTCTAACATCAACACTTTTGGTTCCGTCAATACCGCGGTGACAAAAGCGAGTTTTTTACGGCTTCCGGATGAAAGTTTATGAATTTTTGTTTTTGCAAAATCTTTGATCTCAAAAAAATCCATTAGCGAATACGCTTTTTCTATCAATCCTTTTTTCTCGACTTCGTAAATATCACACACATATTCTATAAACTCTATACTTGTAAACTGTTCGAATAATAAAGGCGGTTGCAACACTGAAGCAATTTCTTTTTTGATCGCTTCTTCATTCTCATCCACGAAATCTTTTCCATCAATGCTGATGTATCCTTCATCAAAAGAAAGCAAACCGGTTAACACCCCAATCAACGTACTTTTACCTGCGCCGTTGGGTCCAATCAATCCAAAGATTGAGCCTTTTGGAATACTCAGATCAAGTTCTTTTAGTACAATATTGTCGTCATAACTTTTAACCAGCCCCTTAATTGAAATGGCTTCGCTCATCATCCAGAAATTTTTGGTCTCTTCTTGATATAGTATTTGGCGGCATATCCTATTGTAAATAAACCGTAGAGTAATAAAACAATCTGAAGATTAGTCATTCCAAAGGCTGATAATCCTTCTTTATCTGCACGAATAAATTCGAGCCCAAATCTTAACAACGAATAACCTCCGGTATGAATAAAGAAAATAAGCGGCGAAGTCTTATCGGTGTCCCAGATCTTTTTAAATACCCAAAGCACGATCAAAATCAGTAAAACATCTCCAAACATTTCATACAGCTGTGTTGGATGAACCGGAGCACTCAGGGTCTCTGTTTGGCCGGGTAAGCCTGTTGTAGATTCCCACGCCGGACTCGAAATTCTGTATTCGGTTTCAAACGCCGGAACGGTTGTTGCATACCTTGGGAATTGAACACCAAGAAATGAATTTGTTGCGGTACCGTAAGCATCACCGTTTAGGAAGCATCCAATTCTACCCACCGCTTGCCCCAGCAAAACACCGGGAGACAGCAAAGAAAAATATTTCCAGTAATTCATATTATTTCGTTTCACGTAGAAATAACCGCCGAGCATTCCACCAACTAAACCACCTGTTATACTATTTCCTGCACCCGTAGGGCTAAAAATAATTGCGGGGTTCTCAAAGAATACATCAGACTGCCAAAATATGTAGTGCGAAAGGCGTGCTCCTATTAATGCTGCCACTATAGACCAAACTACCAGCCCTTCAAATTTTTCTACTTTTCCGCCGTACTTTTTAACACGGTGTTTACACCACCAAATTCCGAGAACGATAGCGATCAGAAAATAAATTCCTTCATAAAAGTAGATTTGAGTAAATCCTAGATCGAGATTAATTGGAAGCATAAAGATTTATAATTTTTTTGTTTTCATTATTCGGTCCATAACCGTGTGAGTATCTGCTTTTTAAATAGGGTTACCAGAAAACTCATATGTCTCCAAAGGTAAACTCCTATTACAACAATAACCACGCTCATAATAGTAATTCTGTACCACTCCAGGTTTTCAAGCGGAACAAATATCAGATAGCCCATTGAAAAAATCACGAAGGAAATAACAAAAGTAACTTTTTGTGGAATTATTGGATGTTTATAACTGAACGAAGAATAGGTTGCTTTCTTATATTGGTAGTATGAACTCCAAATGAAAAGCACCATAAAGCAAAGAAAGAAAAAGGTGTTGGCTACAAAAACTTTATAAACACCAACAATTTGAGGAATCAATAGAAGCTCAAATATGGTGATCATATAAAAAACAAGTAACGGTAAAATGATTACTCCCAAAAATCGCTCTTTCAGTTGTTTTTCGAGTTTAATCGGAAATTGTAGGTGCATGAGCAATTCTCGGTTCTCATAGCCATACATATTTGCCATTCCCATCGCTAAAAGTGCAACCGGAATTCCGGCAAGAATTGTTGGAATTAAAATGGTTTGTGCGGCGCTATATTTTAGCTGAAGTAGCAGTGGAACATAAACGACCGGCACTACAGCAAGGGTAAGTAATTGCAATTTGTTGTATGGGTGAATCATAACATAGTAATAATACTTCCCGGCGTTTTTCCCCATTACCTTCCTCAAAAAACTCCACAACTTACTGGTTTGCTGTTCAACTTTTTTTATGGTCGGATTGATCAACCCTTCGCACGTTTTATTAAAATGATCGACTAAAATTAGCCCGATTAAGACGCTTATAAACCCAAAAATTATAGCCGTTTCAACCCAACCATAATCAACGGTGACTGTTTGTACTAATAATCCTCCGGGACTCCAGGATAGAAAATTGTTCAATGTTTCTACTCTTGGAATTATCTCTGCAAAAATCTCTTTTGAATCTTCAGCAAACAATGAAACCGCTTGAAATAAGCCAAAAATTAATAACAGAAAGCCAACTACGACAGCTATAAAACGGCGTTCTACAATTTTTATAAATCGCTGCTTGATCGAATAAATAAGTACGTAGTTAAATAAGATAGCAGCGATGCCTACTAAAACCTGATAAAAGTGAGAAACCTGAATCATCAGAAATACTATCCAGGTAAAATTGTAAATGATATTTATTGGGTGACAAAACCCTATGATCATCAAATATTTGGATAATCGTTTAAGCGGAAAACCGAAACCGAGTAATTTTCTGTTCTCCGCAATATTTAGAAGCCTGAGGTTGGTAAAGGAAAAGTGCATTACCCAATACGAGTTTGCGAAAACAAGCAGAAGAAACGTATAAATTTCTGGAGTGAGCCATGGAATTTGAGTTTTCATCCAAGGATCGGTTTCCAAAAGTAACACCACTATTGCGGTTCCAACCAGGTTTACTGTCATGATTCCTAAAAACATGATATAACCAATCAATAACAGAAGCTGGAATCTGTTTAAATTAGACACGAAGATTTTCCAATTAAGAGATAGTAACCTTACAAACATTAAGCGCTTTCGATGATTATAAAATGGAGTTTACACTTTTTAGTATTAACTAATCAAAAATAAAAGTTGAAGCCAACTAAAAAACTAAAATAATTATGCCTGCTGTCCTCAAGAATTTTAAGCAAGTATGTCTCGGCATTTTGCTCCATGTTTTCTACGCTTTCATTAAACACTTTTGTAAGCAATGATGAATATCGTCCTTCGATAGTAATAATAACCGGTTTAGTAGCAATTTCTATTCCTCCTGCCATTACATAACCAAATAATAATTCGGTCGTCCTTTTATCAAGATCTCCGCCAATAAAACTATTATTGGTTAAAGAACTATCTGTTCCGGACTCTGTTTGCAATATAAGTTTTGAGTCCGTTCTAATATCCAACACCGCTCCAAACATAAAATTAGGATTGAGAACCTTATCCGGAAACAGATCAATTCTGGGTAAAACGGAAATTCCTATGTACTCAAATTGATACATAGCCTTAGAGGTAGGGTTTATATTTGGATCAACATTGTTAATAAAAAAAGATGTGCCAAGTTTTTTATAATTACCCTCAAACTGAAAAGAAAGCAATGAATTTTCCAGTCTCTTATTATAAAATATCCCTGTTTGGTAGGCAATCTTTCCTCCCCATTCTATCTCCCTATTTACCAACTCTGTTTCCTGTTGAGTCATAGTAGAAATTACAATCCCGCTCTTCATCCCAAAACGATTGCTTTGAGCATTCGTTATTACTGAGCAGAAGCATAAGAATAAAAGAGAGAGTAATATTTTCAAGATAGATTCTTATATAAAAAAAGCAGCTCCAAGTTATGAAACTGCTTTATAATACTGAATTTCTGCTTTAGAATGCGATGCCGACTGTTAGAGCAATTGCTCCGTTTTTTTCCCCGTCTTCGAAATCATCTTCCAGAGCATTAGCTAACCCTGCTGTATAACGCAGACCTATTCTGAACTTGGAAATATCTAATCCGGCGCCAACAACAACTCCATAGTCAGTATCAGAGAAGAAGTCATCCACATCTGATGTATTTCCAGCCCCATCATCTGATTCAGCTTTAATATTTATTCCATAATAGGGTCCAAAATAAACATTAGGCTTAACTGGTGCGGCAGGCACATTAAATCCAAACTTTAATAAGACAGGTATCTGAACGTAATTTAAAGTAGCGGAGCCGCTCATCCCTTTTACTTTGTATCCATATTGAACAAACAATAATTCGGGTTGTACAGCAATAGGGCTAGCTGGTATATTCAGTTTCACAAACGCCCCTGCTAAAACACCCGTTTTATATTCAGCTTCGGCTCCATCGGCATTATTTAGCGTAGCAAAATTTATCCCGCCCTTTATTCCAAACTCCGGTAATAGCTGTGCCTTTACATTTGTTGAAAATGCCATAGTTAAAACTAAAACCGTTGATAAAATTCCTGTCTTTAAATAAGTTTTCATATTCACTTGATTTGTTAATTGATTGATTTTAGAACTGATTACAACGCACTTAGTTCCTTATTCAAGAAAGAAAAATCGTTACAATGTTACAGATATTCCTTCAAATACTGCCCGGTGTAACTTTCTTTAACTTTTACGATATCTTCAGGTGTTCCTTCAGCTACAATCTGACCGCCTCTAAATCCGCCTTCGGGCCCAACATCGATAATCCAGTCAGCGCATTTGATCACATCCATATTGTGCTCTATAATAATTACAGAATGCCCTGATTCTACAAGTTCATTGAACGCTTCTAATAGTTTTGCAACATCTTCAAAGTGTAAACCCGTGGTTGGTTCATCAAAGAAATAGATGGTGTGTTCTGAATTTTGTTTGGTAAGAAATCGAGCCAATTTAACTCGTTGTGCTTCTCCTCCGGATAATGTTGTAGCACTTTGTCCAAGATTTAGATAACCCAAACCCACATCTTCCAGCGGTTGTAGCTTGTTAATGATGGTTGTCTCATCTACAAAAAATTCAATCGCTTCTGAAACCGGCATTTCTAACACATCATGAATACTTTTCCCTCGGTATTTCACTGCAAGAACATCTTTCCTGAATCGAGCGCCGTTACATACTTCGCAAGTGAGTTCAATATCAGCCATAAACTGCATTTCTATTTTTTGAACCCCTTCTCCCTGACAGTTTTCGCATCTTCCTCCCGGAACGTTAAATGAAAAATGTCCCGGCGTATAGCCCATAATCTTAGATTGACGAGTATTAGAAAATACATCTCTAATTCCATCAAAAGCTTTGGTGTAAGTAGCCGGATTTGATCGCGAAGAACGGCCGATCGGGCTTTGATCGACCATTTCTAAGCTGTGCACGCTTCCCATTCCTGACAAATCTTTAAATCTCCCAACCTTTTGATTATAGGAGCCAATATGCTTTTGAATTCCTGCATAAACCGTATCATGAACGAGTGTTGATTTACCCGAACCGGACACACCGGTTACCACTACCATCCTCCCAAGAGGAAACTCTACAGTTACATTTTTAAGGTTGTGTTCACTCGCTCCTTCCAGTTTGATGCTCCTTCCATTTCCTTTACGGCGTTTCCTAGGAATTTCAATTTTCTTTTTTCCACTTAAATACTTTCCGGTAAGCGTATTTGATGTTAGCAGGTTTTCAAAATTGCCTTCAAAAACAATCTCGCCTCCATGCACTCCCGCAAATGGCCCGATGTCAATCACGTTATCTGCAGCTTTCATCATTTCCGGATCGTGTTCAACCACCAGCACTGTGTTTCCAATATCTCGCAACGATTCCAGAATTTTGATCAATCGATCATTATCCCGGGGATGCAAACCAATAGTCGGCTCATCCAACACGTACATGCTGCCGATTAACGAACTTCCCAACGCATTTGCTAAACTTATTCGTTGAGACTCTCCTCCACTTAAGGTGTTTGCTAAACGATCAAGCGTTAGGTAATCCAAACCAACTTCATCCAAGTACTTTAATCGCTTTCTTATTTCATAAAGAATCTGACCGGCGACTCCTTCTTCAAATTCTGAAAGCTCTAATCCGTCAAAATAATCCCGGGCATGTCCTATCGTTAATTCAGAAACTTCACCGGAATGCATTCCTCCTACTTTTACGTATTGAGAATCTTTCCTGACTCTGTATCCTTCACATTCCGGACATCTACTGTATCCTCTATATCTGGAATACAACACTCGCATGTGAACTTTATACGCTTGGTCTTTAACCGTATCGAAAAATTTCCAAATTCCGATATAATTTCCTTTACCCTTCCAAATAATGCTTTTCACTTCTTTCGGCAGTTCTGCGTATGGTGTATCTATTGAGAAGTTTTCTTCGGAAGCCAGTTTAATTAAATCTCTTAGATGAGTGCTGAACTTTTGCGTTGTAAAAGGAGCAATCGCTCCGTTACGGATCGTTTTATCATGATCAGGAATGACAAGATCTTCATCGATTCCGGCAACTTTTCCAAATCCTTCGCACTTTGGGCAAGCCCCAAATGGATTGTTAAATGAAAACATTTGTGGAGTTGGCTCTGTGAATTCAATTCCGTCCAGCTCAAAACGTTCACTAAATGGAAATTCGTCTCCATTCCTTTTTTTAATTGATAACCTGCCACTTCCATTTTGAAACGCCGTTTCTAAAGATCCGGCAATTCTTGTAACCGTTGCTTCATCATCTTTAAGAACTAGCCGATCCACTAATACTTTAAAATCTTTGGATTTGATTTTTTTGAGTTCAACACTCTCTTCCGTCAACTCTGTGATACTTTCATCTTTAAGATTCAGCAATCTGGTAAATCCTTTTTCTTTAAGAACTTTGAGCTCTTCATCCAGCTTCTTTTTATCGTGTTTAGGAATCGGAAACAACACATAAAACCGATCTCCTTCCTCCAATTGCTGAAAGATTTCTTCTATTACTATTTTAGGCGTATCCTTTTTTACCTGATTGCCGGAAATGGGGGAAATGGTTTTCCCAATCCTTGCAAATAACAGTCTCAGATAATCATAAATCTCTGTAGTGGTTCCAACTGTTGAGCGGGGATTGTTAGAAGTGGTCTTTTGTTGAATAGCCATTGCCGGAGATATTCCCTGCATAAAATCCACATCGGGCTTATCCATTCGCTCCAAAAACTGGCGCGCATAGCTGGATAAACTCTCTACATATCGTCGTTGACCTTCTGCGTAAATGGTATCGAAAGCCAGGCTTGATTTCCCTGAACCCGAAACTCCCGTTATTACCGTAAGTTTATTTCTCGGAATTTCAACATCAATGTTTTTTAGATTATGAGTTCGCGCCCCTTTTATAATAATAGGTCGTTCCAGCGCCTTTTCTTTTGCTTCTATTGTAGCCGTTTCTTTTGTGGACATATACTCCGTTGTTAAAATCGAACCTTCAATATACTGCTTTATTGACTTTGTTCTGATGGAAGCTCAACAAAAGTTTTTCACAGTAGATTTCATAAAAAGAAATTTTAAAATAGGTGACAGATTTTGCTTTTCGTTCTGTTCACGTTCTCAGTACATGCACAGAATAAAATTACCATTATTTATGCAAAAAGCTTGCTTGTAGTTCCAAGTGAAACTTTTCTCGAGTTTTTAAAAAATGTTAAAAATAATTTGGATTTTTTTCATGGGTTTCTTTTATTATGTCTAAACAAAAAATTATGAATACTATACAAATAAAAATATTTCCTTTTTTTTTCATACTTACTTTTCTCATTTGTGATATTAGTTACGCTCAAAAAAAGTTTGATCATTATTTTAATAAACTTAATTCTACTCCTATAAATGACGAAGAAGCGATACTCTCTGAAAAAATTATTGTAAATTCAGATAAAAAAAATAAGCTAATAATTTCGGATTTTGCACAAGGAAAAGTATTTCTCTTCGACCAAAATGGAAAATTATTAGAATCATTTGGTAGAACCGGGAGAGGGCCTGGTGAGTTCGAATATTTACTCTCGGCAAAAGCCTTAAATGACACAATTTATACTGTAGAATTTACTGGTGATCTAACTTTTTTCGACAAAGAAAACAATTTGTTAAAAGAAGATAAGATTCCACTTGCCCCTTTTTCAGCTGCAACACACCTCAATACAAATCAATTTCTTTTACTTGGAAAAGGACTTGGAGAAAATAGAATTTATCTGGCCCACATATACAATTCTGAGAAGGAGATAATAGAAAAAAGTTTCTTTAGAGCTCCACCAGCCGATGCTTATGGAGGAGTGCTAAATGCTCTTGGTTTTTTATCTATAAGCAGCTACAACCCAAAAAAGGATATAATCGCCTCATTCATTTCTTCCTACGATACGCTTTACATTCATAATACTAGTGGAGAGATTATAAGCAAACAAAAGATTCCATTTCAAGAATTTAAAAGCATAAATAATCTTAAAATTAGCCGTTCAATCGATGATGTCAGTAATACACAAATGATTCTTAGCAAAATCTCAAGAATAGATAAAATCATTTGGATTGATAACGAACATCTTTTAATCCAATATTATAATAGAAGTTCTGATATTGGTTATAATGACTACATTTTTTCTCTTTCGCTCATAAATGTTGACTCGAACGTACTCTTTGAAATAGAGAATACACCTATACTACATACTTTTTTAGAATCCACAAATACTTTTTTATTTCAAAATAAAGATGCAGAATTTTTTTATGCAAAATTAAAATAAATACCGCCTTTGATATTTATATATCAAAATAACCATCAATTAATCCTATAGTTATCTTTAAAATTCTAATTATATCACTAGCAGCTTTCCTTTTACCTGATACAGTTGAAAAGGAAAAAGCGTCCCCAGCACCCGTTTCTGATATTATTTACACGCAACAAAGTTCTTGTTCTGATGCAAGCGTTTCTTCTGCATCATTTAAATTGCTATATTGGGATCTTTCCCCAATTATAGGACCCGTATGCGCCTTTGATTGCATTATTGGCAACCCGTGTTGCCAAGTCATAATAGTTGAATAATTGACGCTCAATAAATATTAAAAAGCAAGGATATCATATCATACTTGCTTTTTTGCTTTTAAAAACTTTGACTCAAAAAAACACTTCTGTTTCACTAACAAAAAGAGTGGAATATCGAAGCTATTAACAAAGCGGTAATTTAACAATAAAATTTCGTATCTTT
>TARA_R110002124_G_scaffold9586_16_pt1 | contig 16714 bp, 14 predicted proteins | sample TARA_R110002124 | Tara Oceans TARA_R110002124 (sample SAMEA4397445) | marine metagenome | biome: Polar Biome; feature: [SRF] surface water layer (ENVO:00010504); material: water (ENVO:00002006), including particulate matter (ENVO:01000060) such as... | depth 5 m | reverse complement strand
GCGGCAGGCGCTGTTGCAGCGGCAGCAGGCGTCTTCGGCTGTGCGGCCGCGGCAGGCTTGGCGGGTGGCGGCGTGGTGGCCTCGGCGACAGCGATTTGGGGCGCGGCAGCACTGTCAGGCTGCGGCAGGCCCTGGAGCACCTCGCTGACAGCGCCCGGGGTGCTGGCGACCACGAGTGGCTCGGTGGTCTTGTCCTCGTTAATGGCAACGACAAAGGACTGGGGCGCCAGACCTTCCTTGCCGGTCTCGCCCAATGTGATTTCGGTGCCGCCGGGCGCTATGCGGATTTCGGGCACCAGAACCCAGTCGCCGCTGGACTCGACAGTGGTTTTGCCGAGCAAGGCACCGTTGGAATAGACTTCGATCTGGCTGCCGGGCGTGCCGCTGCCGGCGATCACGACCGAGCCGTCCGGCTCGGCGCGCAGCAGGCCAAAGGTGGCCGCGATAAGGTTTTCGGGCGCCGCTTCGGCTGCCTTGGCAGCTGCATCGACCGGCGTCACATCAAGCTCGGGCGCGATCTGTTCGCTGCTGGTGGCGGTAGCCGCAGTGGCCGCATCGCTCTCCGTGCCCGGCGCAGGCGCCTCCGAGGCTGCCTCCACCGCCGTGGTCGAGGCGGCGGGCAAAAGGCCGGCGTCCCTCATCTTGCCCTGCAGGCACAGCCCCATGCTTTCGGATGCGCTGAAGCAGGTGACCACGCTGGGCCCGGCCAGCACGCCAATAATGATGACCACGGTTACCGCAGCGGCCCCCAGGGCGAGCGCCAAAGGCTGTTTGGGAGCGGGTTGTTTCGGAGCGGAATCGGCCAGTTTGTCCTCCCGGACCGTTGTGACGGCAACGCCGTCCGGTTTTGGCCGCTAGCCTGCAGTGCCCGCGGGCGCGTCAGTCTTGAGCAGCTTGTAAGTGATCGATTCATACAGAGCTTCAAACGAGGCATCAATGATATTGGGCGACACCCCAATGGTATACCAGCGTTCGCCAGTGCCGTCGCGACTTTCAACCAGCACACGGGTGACCGCGCCCGTGCCGCCGTCCAGGATACGGACTTTGAAGTCGACAAGTTCAAGGTCCTCGATCAGGGCCGAATACTTGCCAAGGTCTTTGCGCAGCGCCAGATCAAGGGCGTTGACCGGGCCGTTGCCCTCGGCAACCGACATCAATAGTTCGCCGCCAACGCGAATTTTAACTACCGCTTCGGTGACGGTGACCTCCTCTCCCAGCGCGTTGTGCCGACGCTCGACAGAGGCGCGATAGGTATCGACATCGAAGTAATTGGGCAGCGTGCCAAGCACATGATGGGCCAGAACGGCAAATGACGCGTCGGCACCGTCATAGGAATAGCCGCGCGATTCGCGCTGCTTGACGGTGGCGAGGAGCTTTTCCAGCCGCGGATCGTCCTTGGACAGCTCGATGCCGTGCCGCGCCAGGGCGGTCAGCAGATTGGACTTGCCGGCCTGCTGGCTGACCATGATCGAGCGTTCATTGCCCACGCTTTCGGGCGGCACGTGCTCGTAGCTGGAGAAATCCTTGAGCAGGGCCGAAGCGTGAATGCCGGCCTTGGTGGCAAAGGCGGACGCGCCGACATAGGGCGACTGCTTGAGCGGGGCCCGGTTCAGGCGATCGTCGAAGGCCCGGGAATACTGGGTGAAGCGCGTCAGATTAGTCGCGGTAATGGCCGTCTCGAAGCGGTCGGCAAAGAAAGGCTTGAGCACCAGCGTGGGGATGATGGTGATCAGGTTGGCATTGCCGCAGCGCTCACCGATGCCGTTGAGCGTGCCCTGGATATGCCGCACGCCGGCTTCAACCGCGGCCAGCGTATTGGCGACCGCCTGGCCGGTATCGTCGTGCGCATGAATGCCCAGATGATCGCCGGGGGCCACCGCGAGTACCTGGGTGATGATGGCGCCGATTTCGCTGGGCATGGTGCCGCCATTGGTGTCGCACAGCACCACCCAGCGGGCGCCGGCGTCCAGCGCCGTGCGGACGCAGGCCAGGGCGTAGTCGGGATTGGCCTTGAAGCCATCAAAGAAGTGCTCGCAGTCGACCAGCGCTTCCTTGTTGGCCGCCACGGCCGCAGCGACGCTGTCGCGCAGATTGTCGAGATTGTCCTGCAGCGAAATCTCGAGGGCAACCGCCACCTGATGGTCCCAGGCCTTGGCCACAAAGCACACTGCCTCGGCCTGCGAATTGAGCAGCCCCTGCACGCCCGGGTCGTTGGCAGCGGACCGCCCTGCCCGCTTGGTCATACCGAAAGCGGTGAACCTGGCGCGCCTGGTGCGCCTGGCCTCGAAGAACTCGGTATCGACGGGGTTGGCGCCGGGATAGCCGCCCTCAATGTAGTCAACGCCCAAATCCTCGAGCAGGCGGCAAATGGAAATCTTGTCCTCAAGCGAGAACTCGATGCCGGCCGTCTGCGCGCCATCGCGCAGGGTGGTGTCGAAGATATAGAGACGCTCTTTGGTCATGAAACTACTTCGTTATTTCGCGGTGAGCCGGGCCAGAGGCAGGGTCGGGCCAATGGTCGGTATCGTGATCGGGATGCTGGTGATTGGTGGACCTGATGAAGGCGGCGCCCGCCGCGTCCTCGACTTCGGTGGCGGGACGATCGGGCAGATTGCCCACGGCATTGGCCCAGCTCAGCCGGCTCTCGACACCATGCTGATCGATGGGCGGGAAAGCCTCGGGGTCGTCGAGGGACCCAATTGCCACGCTCATCCAGTCGCCATCGCTATAGGCGAAGGTGAGCGGCGTGCCGCAATCGCGGCAGAAGCCACGCTCGGCCTGATCGGAGGAGTGAAAGATGGCAATCGTACCGCGGGTGAGCGCGAAACTGTCGCGCGGGCCGCCGACCAATGGGGCATAAAAGGCGCCAAAGGCCTTCTGGCACATGCGGCAATGGCAGACATGGGCGCCGCGCGGTTTTGCGGTGAAGCGGTAGCGGATGGCGCCGCACTGGCAGCCGCCGGACCAGGTCTCAGTCATGGCGATCTCCCTGGGATGGCCAGTCCTCGGTATCGTGGTCGGGGTGCTGGTTGGAATGGATGCCGGCAAGGAACTCGCTCCACTCGTCATTGGCCTCGGCGCGCACCGGCAGGCTGGTCAGGCCATCAAAGAAGGGCAGCTTGTCGGCCAGGTTGACCTGGATCTGGGGGGCGACTGCGGCCGGATGGTCGAAGGCGCCGATGGCCAGTTCGAGGCCAAAGCGGGTCTCATAGGCCAGCGGCGTGCCGCAATCGCCGCAGAAGGCGCGGCGGGCCGCGTTGGACGACTGAAACCACTTTGGCGCGCCGCGGGTCCAGGTGGCGTTGTGGGCGGTGGCCAGGGGCCCGAAAAAGCCACCAAAGGCCTTCTGGCACATGCGGCAATGGCAGATCGAGGGGCGGCCCAGGCGGGTGACGCGGAAACGAATGGCGCCACACTGGCAGCCGCCGGTGTGGGCCTGGGGGGCAGTCGTCATGATCGAACCTCATGCAGGGCCGCCCAGATGGCATCCAGAACGGCGTCGGGGCGGGCAAGGATATCGTTGTTCCACAGGCGCAGGATGCGGAAGCCGCGCCGCGCCAATTCTGCATCACGCTTTACGTCACGCAGGCTTTCGGCATGCTGGCCACCATCGGCTTCAATGATCAGCCGGGCCGCAAAGCAGACGAAGTCCGAAATATAAGGCCCGACAGGCACTTGACGGCGAAACTTGAAATCGGCCAGCCGGCGGTTGCGGAGCAAGTGCCAAAGCTTTGCCTCAGCTTCAGTAGGCTGGCGCCGCATGCTGCGGGCCTGTTTCTGCAAGCGGGAACCGGGACGTTCCTTGCCCCCCTCATCCGCCCTTCGGGCACCTTCTCCCACGAGGGGAGAAGGGGGCTCCGTGGCAGGACTGGTGTCGCTCCGTTCTCCACTCTCAAAGCAAGTCGACTGACTCGCAGCGCTCTGCTGCTGCAGCGCTGCAGACGCGATATTACCCTTCTCCCCTTGTGGGAGAAGGTGGCGCGCAGCGACGGATGAGGGGGCCTGCGGCCTCACCGCTTGATCTCCCATCTGGTCTGGCGGGCGCCGGTTTCGTCCTTGGAGTCCATCAGGGTGATGCCCTGTTCGGCCAGATCGGCGCGGATGGCGTCGGCCTTGGCGAAGTCTTTGGCGTTGAGGGCGGCGAGCCGCTCGGCGATGGCGTCGTCGATGCTTTCCGAACGGTGATTTGAGCTGACCGTCGGAGGGTCCATGATGAGCTCCGACGTATGCCGCCGCGTTGTAACGCCCGAATTGCCAGCCAATAGTTCGAGCTTGTGATATTGCCACTCAGCGTTGGTGCGATGCAAAAGCCCAAGCAAATTCGCACTGGCACGGAACACACTTCGCGCGGAGAAAGATCCGGTTTCGTAGCCTGTTGCGGTCAAGCCGTTTTCGGCAGTCAATCCACTCAAAGCCCCCAATGTGGCACTGACATTGCCTATGTTCAGGTCATCGGAAAGCTGTTCCACAACTGGCTTGTACGGCTGTGAGGCGGGTTCATCTCCTGCTGCACGGTACCAGCGATCCAGGATCGCTTCAGCTTCCTGAAGCCGGGCAACGGTGAAGTCGATCGGCTGGCGATAATGCGTCATCAGCATGGCCAGGCGCAGCACTTCGCCGGGCCATCGGCGGCCGCCGAAATCGGTAGTTTCGAGCAGCTGGCTGATGGTGATGAAATTGCCCAGGCTCTTGCTCATCTTCTGGCCTTCGACCTGAAGGAAGCCGTTGTGCATCCAGACATTGGCCATGGCGTGGGTGCCGTGGGCGCAGCGGGACTGGGCGATTTCGTTTTCATGGTGCGGGAAGATCAGGTCGAGCCCGCCGCCGTGAATATCGAACGTGGTGCCCAGATAGCGCTCGCTCATGGCCGAGCACTCGATGTGCCAGCCGGGGCGGCCGCGACCCCAGGGGCTGTCCCAGCCGGGTTCGTTGTCGGCGGACTGCTTCCACAGCACGAAATCGGCCGGGTTGTGCTTGTGGGCATCGACGGCGATGCGGGCACCGGCCAGGTTGTCCTCCAGATTGCGGCCGGACAGCTGGCCGTAATCGGGCATGGATTTGACGTCGAACAGCACTTCGCCATTGGTCGCGTAGGCATGGCCGCGCTGGATCAGCGCGCCGATCAACGCCTGCATCTGGTCGATATTGTCGGTGGCGCGCGGCTGGACAGTGGGATCGAGGCAGCCGAGCGCCCGGGCGTCAGCGATGAACTGGGTTTCGGTCTTCTCGGTGACCTTGCGGATGGCCTGGTTGAGCGGCAGGTCGGGAAAATCGCGCAGGGCGCGGGCGTTGATCTTGTCGTCCACGTCGGTGATGTTGCGCACATAGGTTACATGATCGGCGCCATAGACGTGGCGCAGCAGCCGGAACAGCACGTCAAAGACGATGACCGGGCGCGCATTGCCGATATGGGCGAAATCATACACCGTGGGGCCGCAGACATAGAGCCGCACATTGTCCGGATCGATGGGAAGGAAGTCTTCCTTCTGACGGGTCAGCGTATTGTAGAGCTTGAGCTGCGGCGTGGTCATATGGTCCGTCCCTGGCCATGCGAAAGTGCGCTGGCAGACGGCTCTTCAGGTATCAGAAAATCAGGATGAAGAAGACCGCGCCGCCAACGAGTGGTTAGCAGGTAATAATGCAGCGGTTAATCAGAATGATCTGCGACTTCATGGCCGGAGATTGGCCGCGCGCCGCGTGGAAATCAAGCGGAAAGAAAAAAAGGCGACCCCGAAGGGCCGCCAAATCGCTTTGGAGGCGATAGGAAACTATTTGGCCCGAAACTGCTGATGGCAGGTGCCGCAGGTGCCGCCGATGGTCTTGAGGGCGACGCCATAGGCGGTCATGTCGCCGGTTTCGGCGGCTGCCATGCCGTCTGCGGCGGCTGTCTTGCCGGTTTCGATGATGGCGTTGAAGGCTTCCCAGTTCTGCCAGATGGCGGGCAAGGCCTCGCTGTCACCGACAATGGAGCCTTCGGTGAAGGTGGCGGGCATATGGGTGAAATTGTCGAGCAGGGTCTGCATGGCTGCGGCAGCTTCCGGACCGGTCAGCGCGCCAGCAGCCTTGAGGGTGGCGCCGTTGCTCTTCATCAACGCCTCACGGGCAGCGACCGCCGCCTCTGGCGTGGTCGGCGCGACAAACGTGTCCTGCGCGACAGTGGCGACAACGCCTAGTGTCATTACGCCAGCGAAGGCTAGTGCGGCGATCTTGTTGAACGTCATGGCTGGCTTCCACAGTGATGTAACTGTGCCAAGGATTACATGGGCTTGTGACAGTCCCAATGCGCACACGGGAATGTTATCTGAGTCGCACGCCGCTAGACCAGCGCCACCGTCTGCGCGATGTCGCCAAATACCGAGCGCCCCTCGGCCATGGCGCCGATGCGCACGGTGTCGCCGGGCTTGAGAAAAGGTGTGCGCGCCCGGCCATATTTGAGCTTTTCGACGGTGCGCGCCTCGGCGATGCAGGCAAAGCCGATGCCGTCCCGCTTGATGGGCAGGCTGTCATCGTGGCGGTTGGAGACGGTGCCGCCCCCAATGATGGTGCCGGCCGCCAGATTGCGGGTGCGGGCAGCCTCGACGATCAGATCGGCAAAATCGAAATGCATGTCGGTGCCGGCATTGGGCTGGCCGTACAGGGTGCCATTGACCTCGACGCGGACCGGCAGATGCAGGCGGTTGTCGCGCCAGGCGCCGTCGAGGCCATCGGGCGTCACCACGATGGGAGCAAAGGCGGTGGATGGCTTGGCATGGAAGAAGCCGAACCCGTTCTGCAGATCATCGAGCACCAGGCGGCGCAGCGAAACGTCGTTGCAGATGGTGACCAGGCGAATCGCGGCGGCGGCCTGCTCGCGCGTCGCGCCGATGGGCACCGGGCCGATAATCACCGCCACTTCGGCCTCGAAATCGATGGCCAGATCCGGATCGGTGGCCAGGATGGGGTCATTGGGTGCCGAAAGCGAATCGGAGCCACCCTGGTAGAGCAGCGGCCGGACCGATTGCAGTTCCTCATCCTTGCTGCCCTTGAGGGTCCGGACACGCTCGAGGTGGTTCAGATAGCCCGAGCCATCAATCCACTGGTAGGCGCGGGGCAGCGGCGCCAAAGCCTGGCTCGAATCAAATGGCTGGCTAGCGATGGCGCCAGCGTCCAGCTGGGCGGCCAGCGCCGACAGCGGCGGGGCCAGCGCGGTCCAGTCATCCAGCGCGGCCTGCAGGCTGGGCGCAATGCGGCCAGCGGAGACAAAGCGGGTCAAATCTGCCGAGACCACGACAAGTTGACCGTCAGGGCGACCGTTTTTCAGCGTTGCAAGCTTCATGGAGACGCATTCTCTGGCTGGTGTGTCCGCGCAACGCTACCACGGTGCGCGCGATCACTATACTGTTGCCTCGGGTCCTAGCGTTGTCTTAAGGCCCGGTTGCGGCACGCATGACGTCAATGGAAATCAATGGCCTTTTTTAGCTATCATGGCGCGCGCGCCTTCGTTCTCCTGGCACTGGCGTCGCTCTGCGTCTTGATGGACGTCAACATCGCCTATGCGCAATCATCGCAGTGCGCGCGGCTGGAGTCAGCCTTGCAGCAATTCGACCGCAATGGCGACTTCCGCCAGATGGGCGGCAATTCGCAGGCCGCGCGGCAGGCCAAGCGCGATGTCCAGAACATGGAAAGCCGCTATGTGCGCGACGGGTGCAACGACGCCGCCAAGGCAGGCCGGCAACTGACCCAGGAGTGCCGGCAGATCGGCCGCGAGGTGCTGCGGCTGCGCGAAGTGGCGGCCCAGATCGGCCAGCAGGTCGAGACGGCCAATGCCGTTGCCGGCCAGCGCGAGGCAATCCTGCAGGAAATGGCGCGCTTCAGCTGCGGCACCGGTCGCGGTTCCAGCGCCACCTTCACCAACGAGCGCCAGAACCTGTTCGACCGCATTTTCGGTACCACTTCGGAAGGCGATTTTTCCGACGGCGAGATGGTCGATGGCGGCGATTACTGGGGCTATCAGGGCTACCAGACCGTGCGAACGGTATGTGTGCGGCTGAGCGACGGCTATTTCTGGCCCATCAGCTACGCCACCCTGCCCGACTATGTGAGCAATGATGCAGGCATGTGCCAGGCGAGCTGCCCGACAACGCCGGTGGCGCTATATTTCTACGACAATCCCGGGCAGGAGCCCGAACAGATGCGCAGCCAGTTCGGTGAACCCTATACCGCACTGCCGACCGCATTCGCCTATCGCAACAGCCTCGACACCAGCCCGAGCGCCAGCTGCAAGGTCGCGCCGCAATCGGACGGCACGATCAGCATGGCCGAACGCGCCGATGGCAGCAGCCGGGCGATGATTGAGGTGGGCGGGGAGAGTTTTCCCATGCCGCTGCGCGATCCGCGTGGTGCCGTCCCGGTCATGGCAGCCGCGGTGGCGCCCGTGCAGGCCGCAACCCTGCTCAATGTTCCCCTGCCCCGTCCGCGGCCGGCAGGGCCGGGCGAAACGCCCGTGACGCGGCCGGTCAATCAGACGGCAATGGAAACCAAGCTGCGGCTGGTGCAGTTCGGCGACAAGGTGGTCAGGGTAGTCGGTCCAGACACGCCGTACGCCCAACCAGTGGAAGCAGGGACTTAAGCTCAGGCCCGTCGTGGCGCCCGGTCAGAGCCAGGCGCAGCGGCAGAAACAGCGCCTTGCCCTTGCGGCCGGTGGCGGTCTTGAGCGCCCCGGTCCACTCGCCCCAGGTATCAATGGTCCAGGGATCGGGCGGCAGCAGCGCCTTGGCGAGGGCAAGAAACTCGCGATCCTCATCGGCGATGACGGGCTCAACCGGGCCGGTGATCAGCCTGGCCAGATCCGCGATGTCGCCGAACTTGCCCAGATTGTCGCGCAGCGCCAGCCAGATGGCCTCGCCTTCAAGGCCAAGGCTGGTCAGCCGGGGCAGCGCCTGCTCATAGCTCATGGCATGCAGCAGGCGGGCATTGAGATTGTCCAGTTCCACGGGATCGAAACGAGCCGGACCATGGGAGATCATGGAGAAGTCGAGGCGATCGGCGATCTCGTCGAGTGAGGCATAGGCTTCAACAGGCAGGCTGGTGCCGGTGATCGCAGCCATGATGGCGATGGCCAGGGGCTCGTAGCCTTCGGCCCGGAAATCGGCGATGGACTGCGATCCCAGGCGCTTGGAAAAGCCCTGTCCCTGAGCGTCGGTCAGCAGGTTGTGGTGGGCAAAGACCGGCACCGACCCGCCCAGCGCCTCGATGATCTCGATCTGCGTGCCGGTATTGGAGACATGATCCTCGCCGCGGATGACGTGGGAAATGGCCAGATCGATGTCATCGACCACCGAGGGCAAGGTGTAGAGATAGCTGCCGTCCTCGCGGATCAGCACGGGATCGGACATCGAGGCGGTGTTGACCGTCTGGGGGCCCTTGATCAGATCCTCGAACTGCACCGGGCGGCCATCGAGCCTGAAGCGCCAATGCGGCCTGCGGCCCTCTGCTTCCAGCCGGGAGCGATCCTCGCTGGTCAGCCTGAGCGCCGCCCGATCATAGATGGGTGGCTTGCCCAGGGCGCGGGCGCGAATGCGGCGCCGGTCCAGTTCATCAGCGGTTTCGTAGCAGGGATAGAGGCGCCCATCGGCGATCAGGCGGTCGCGCGCAGCGTCATAGAGCGCGGTGCGTTCGGACTGGCGCACCAGCATGTCGGGCGTGACGCCGAGCCAGGCCAGGTCAAGCTCGATGCCGTCGGCAAATTCGCGGGTCGACCGGGCCAGATCGGTATCGTCCATGCGCAGGACATATTTGCCGCCCGTGCGGCGGGCGAAGAACCAGTTGAGCAGCGCCGGGCGGGCATTGCCGAGATGGATGCGGCCGGTGGGGGATGGTGCCCAGCGTACGATGGTCATCAAATGGTCCGGTCCTTGTAGCCATTGGTGATGGGGTATTTGCGGCCCATGCCGAAGGCTCTCGGCGTGAGCTTGGGACCAGGGGCGGACTGGCGGCGCTTGTATTCGGCGATGTTGAGCAGACGCTCGATGCGCTGCACCAGCGCGGCATCGTAGCCCTGGGCGACGATCTCGGCCAGGGACAGCTCATCCTCGACAATGCCCTTGAGGATGGCGTCGAGCACGGGATAGGGCGGCAGGCTATCCTGATCGGTCTGGTCGGGACGCAGTTCGGCGCTGGGCGCCTTGTCGATGATGGCCTGGGGAATGACCACGCCAGTGGGGCCAAGGCAATCGCCGGGGACATGGCCATTGCGCCAGCCAGCAAGGCGATAGACCTCCATCTTGAACATGTCCTTGAGCGGGTTGTAGCCGCCATTCATGTCGCCATAGATGGTGGCGTAGCCGACGCCCATTTCAGACTTGTTGCCGGTGGTGAGCAGCATCGAGCCCAGCTTGTTGCTGACCGCCATGAGCACGACGCCACGCATGCGCGACTGGATATTTTCTTCGGTCAGATCGAGGGGACGATCGGCAAAGATCGGGGCGAGCTGTTCGAGCGCCTCGTCGACCGGGCTGCCGATCGAGACCACGTCATAGCGCACGCCCAGATTGACGGCGCAATCCTTGGCATCCTTGAGGCTGGCCTCGGAGGTGTAGCGATAGGGCAGCATGATGCAGTGGACGTTCTCGGCACCAAAGGCATCCACGGCCATGGCCGCCACCACGGCGCTGTCAATGCCGCCGGAAAGGCCAAGCACGACCTGCTTGAAGCCGTTCTTGTGCACATAGTCACGCAGGCCCAGGACGCAGGCGAGCCAGGGCGCCTCGTCCGTGCTCGTCAGTTCGGTGACCTCGCCCCTGGCGCAGGTCCAGCCATTGTCGCCGCGCACCCAGTCCGAAACGATGAAATCGGTGGCAAAGGACTTGCCCTGGAGCACCAGCTTGTCACCTGGCTCGATGGCGAAGGAGGCGCCGTCAAAGACGATCTCATCCTGGCCACCGACCTGGTTGAGATAGAGCATGGGCACGTCGTCCTCGGCCACCCGGGCGCGGACCAGCTCCTTGCGGATATGCTGCTTGTTGGTCCAATAGGGCGACCCGTTGGGACACAGCATGATCTCGGCCCCGCGCATGGCCAGGTGTTCGCAGACACTGGAATGCCAGACGTCCTCGCAGATCGGGATGCCGATGGGCACGCCCTTGATGGTCACCGGCAGCGGCAGCGGACCGGCGGTAAAATAGCGCTTTTCATAGAACACGTCGGTATTGGGCAGCTCGCGCTTGTAGCGCGTGGCAATGATTTCGCCGTTTTCCGCGACGATGGCAGCGTTGTGCAGATTGCCCTTGTCCCACCAGATGGTGGGCAGGACGAGGACGACGTCGGTGCCAGCGGTTGCCGCGGCCAGTTCGCGCGCCGCCTGCATGGCGTCCTTGATGAACTGCGGCTTGAACAGCAGATCGTCCGGAAAATAGCCGGTCAGGAAGAGCTCGGAAAACATCAGGATATCGGCATTGGCCGCGACGGCATCGGCTAGCGCCGTGCTGGCCAGAGCCAGGTTACCCGGCAGATCGCCGACCTTGGGATTGAGCTGGGCGAGCGCAATGCGGAGACGGTCTGTCACGATAAATCTGCCCGTTTTGTGAGTGGCTTGGGGCGCAGCGGCAAGCGGATGCCGGAACGCGCGCAAGACTTATCCCCTCCCCCCAAGGAGGGCAAGCGGGCAAGGCCAACTCGCCCGGCGCTAGAAGCGGCCGGTCATCTCAAACAAGGCGCCATAGCGGAAGATACGGGCAAAATTGCTCGGCAGGTTCAGGGCCGCGTTGTTGACACCGCCCGAATTGGTAGCCAGCCGGGCGTCGAGCTGGCCTTCGACATACCAGGCACGACCGCCGACACGTAGCGTCAGGTTCCTGGTGGGATGAAATCCGACCAGACCTTCGGCCATCACGCCATAGCCCCGACCGCTCAGGGTGGTGGGTGCGCGTTCCTGGTAATTGGTGCCGCCAAAGGTAAAACCGGTGGGCGAGCTGCCGCCCACAGTGCCGGAGATATTGGCATAGGGCACGGCGGCGACTTCGCCCTGCACATCGAAGGCGTCAAAATCGGCCTGCCCCTTGATGCCGATGCGCAGCGCGTGAATGTCGAGGTCATTCCTGGCGCTGCCGAACGCGGTGGGCGTCCCACCGCCATTGAAGGCCGTGCCATATTGCGCCGTGCCGATGTCGGGAGCGTCCTTCCAGTACTGGTAGCCGACGAAGCCGCCAAAGGCCGCGCCCTGCCTCATGTCGCCGGCGGGCAGCCAGCCGAAATCGGCGCCAGCGTAACCAATCGTGGAATTGCGCCCCAGTGAGCCGGAGGCGGATGGCGTCAGCGCATAGGTGCCGGTGGTGGACAGGCCAATACCGGCCTTGCCGCTCAGATAGGTCTGGGTGGAAAGGTCCTCGATCTTGCCATGCAATTCACCGATATGGGTGAAGTCGCGGCTGGAGACGCCAATGTCACCGGGGCCGCCCCCGCCGCCATAGCTGGCATCCTGCTCACCCCAGGACATCCAATAGCGCGTGCCGAACTCGAAACGCAGATCATCGTCGGGATTTTGCCACTGCTCGGGATAGGCCGGGCGCAACTCTGGATAGTCAGCAGCCAATGCGGGCATTGCTGTCGACAGGACCAGTGCGGCAACGACGCCTTTGAGGAAGCGCTTCATGGGTTTCTCCGGTTCGACAGCATGTATGAGCTGACCAAAGCTATGAAGCATTAGGGTTAACATCGGGCTAAATGGGTTGACGGGAGGGTCTGGCCATTGCCATTTTGGTAACGCAGTGCGGGCATTCTTGATCACGGTTGTTCAAAAGCCCAGATATTTGGCAACCAGTCGGGCACTTGGGGGTTCCGTTACACGAGTTGACGCATTGTATCGAAGGAGTTGGTATCGTGACTTGCAGAATACTGGTGGTTGAAGACGAGATTTTCGTCGCCACAGAGATCGAACATGTGATCGAGGAGATGGGCTATACGCCTGTCGGGATCGCATCAGAGCAGCGCGCGGCGCTGGCTTTGGCAAGCGAGGCCGACGTGGCCCTTGTCGATCTGAACCTGCGGGACGGCGCCACCGGAATCACTATCGGCCGCATCCTGTCGCAGACACACGGTGTCACCGTGATGTTCATGACCGCCAACCCGGCACAGCTGGGAGACGGCGTACCCGGCACGATCGGCGTGCTGCCCAAGCCGGTTACCGATCAGGATCTGCGGGATGCCGTGTCATATGCCGTGGCGCGTCACCGGGCTACCGAAACGGCGCCACCGCGCCGCCTGCAACTGTTCGGCACGTTGAGCGCCACCTAATGGGCGCTCTGCAGCCTTGCTGATCTGGTCAGCGCGTCCAGCGGAAGATCGATCTCCACGCGCAGACCATCGGCATCCCAGACGCGTTCCAGCTCACCGCGCAACTGCCCCTGAACGCTCAGTTCGATGACCCGCGAGCCAAAGCCGCTGGAATTGCCTGGAGCCACGGCAGGACCACCAAATTCCTTCCAGGTCAGCCGGTAGCGACCGTCCACCCCACCCTGACCCGTCAGCACAACATGCCCCATGTCTACCGACAATGCGCCGTATTTGGCCGCATTGGTCGCCAGTTCATGGAATAGCAGGGCCAGTGGCGTGGCCGCCCCATCATCGATGGTCGCATCATCGCCCTCGAAAGCCACTCGCGCAACGTCACCGGCATGATAGGGCCGCATCAGGCGATCGACCAGCGAGCGCAGTGAGGACTGGCTGGCGGTCGGTTGAGAATCGCGGCTATGCGGACGGACGAAGTCATGCGCCTCGCCCAGCGCATAGATGCGCTGGCGCAACTCGTCGGCAAATGGCTTGATCTCGGGGCGGCCCCGCGCGGACAGGCTGATGATGCCGGTCAGAACCGCGAAGATATTCTTGATGCGATGGCTGAGTTCCTGAGAGACGAGTTCGCGCTCTTCGGCCGACAGCTTGGTCTCGTGAATATCGGTGCAGGTGCCGATCCAGCGCACGATAGTGCCGCTGTCATCGCGGATCGGCAGGGCCAGACCCAGCGCCCAGCGATAGGCACCGGTGTGGTGCCTGAGCCGGTATTCGATCTTGTAGGGTTCGCCGGTCTGCAGCGAATGACTCCAGACCGAACGGGCGCGCTCCTGATCCTCGGGGTGGAACATGCCGTTCCAGCCGTCGCCATCTGTCGAGCCGACCGGCACGCCGGTGAACTCGTACCAACGGGCGTTATAGTATTCGTGAAAGCCATTGGGCAGCGTGGACCAGACCATTTGCGGCATGGCATCGGCCAGAGTGCGGAAGCGCAGCTCGCTTTCGGCCAGAGCTGTGGTGATGCGACGCTGCTCGGTGATATCCACCAGCACGCCGGGAAAGCGCTGAATGACGCCATCGCTGTTATATCGGGGCCGGCCGGACGCATCCACCCAGTGGACCTGCCCCTTGGAATCCAGCACGCGGAATTCGGAGCGGTAATTGGTCTTCTCGCGAATGGAGGTCGCAATCTCGGTGCCGACGCGCTCGGCATCATCGCGATGCACGCCGGCGAGAAACTGCTTGACCGGCACGCCCAGCCCGGCCTGCTGCGGATCCAGGCTGAAAAGTTCGGCGAAGCGGTCATCAGCGGTGACCCTGTCCTGGGCCACATCCCAATCCCAGGTGCCGACCAGGCCTGACCCGCTCAAGGCCAGCGACAGACGCTCCTCGCTGCGCGCCAGTGCCTGCTTGGCCAAAACCTGATCGGTCGTTTCGAGGACCACGCAAAACACCGCCTGCGGGAGACCATCCTCCCCCAATACGGGACTGTAGTGCAGGTCCATCCAGGTGGCTTCGGGCTGGCCGTAACGGTTGAGCATCATTTCCTGATCACGCAGGGTGATCGTCTCGCCACGCATGCCACGTTCGATCTTGTCGGCATTGAACTCCGCCGCCTCGGGCCAGGCATCCAGTGCAGGCATGCCGAAAATGGCAGGATGGCGCTGCCCGGCAAACAGGCCATAGGCATTGTTGTAGACCAGAATGCCCTCATACCCGATCAGCATCGCCATCGGCGCCGAGGCCGACATCATCACGCGCACGGCGCCCTTTAGGCTTTCGGGCCACCCGGGAATCGGGCCCAGCGGCGTGGTTGACCAGTCAAACTCATTGACCAGTTTGAGCGTCGGATCGGTCTCCAGCCGCTCACGGGTCTCTGGCGACGCAGAAGGAAACAATGATCTGGGCATGCGAGTCCTTCTTGGTCAAAGCGCGAGGCACGGCAATGAATGCGCTACCCACGCGTGCGCAACCAGCCTAACGCTCGGCGTTGCTGGTCAGTTCAATTCATTGCGAGTTTATTCGCCGGCGGCAAGTCCCTGCCGCGACGGCCGTGGCGCATGCACTTCCTCGGCGACCAGAAATGCCAGTTCGAGCGCCTGGCTGGCGTTCAGGCGAGGGTCACAATAGGTGTGGTAGCGATCCGACAGCGAGGCTTCCGTTACCGCAGACACACCACCGACGCATTCGGTCACGTCGTCGCCGGTCATCTCGATATGGACGCCGCCGGCATAGGTTCCCATTTCGCGGTGGACCGCGAAGAACGACTTCACCTCGGACAGCACCCGATCAAAGGGGCGCGTCTTGAAACCGGTAGAGGCCTTGATGGTGTTGCCGTGCATCGGATCGGAGCACCAGACGACGGTACGCCCCGCCTTCTGCACGGTTTCGATCAGTCGCGGCAGGTGATCCTGCACCTTGTCGGCGCCAAAGCGGCCGATCAGGGTGATGCGGCCGGCTTCGTCGGTGGGATTGAGCCGATCGAGCAGGCGCAGCAGGTCGTCACTGCTCAGTGAGGGACCACACTTGATGCCGATGGGGTTCTTGATGCCGGCAAAATACTCGACGTGGGCAGCATCGGGCTGGCGCGTGCGATCGCCGATCCACAGCATATGGCCAGAAGTGGCGTACCAGTCGTTGGAAATGGAATCGCGCCGGGTCAACGCTTCTTCATAGCCCAGCAGCAAGGCTTCATGGCTCGTGTAGAAACTGGTCTGCTTGAGAGCGGGGGTATTGTCCGGGGTAAGGCCGAGAGCGCCCATGAAGGTGATGGCGTCGTCGATCTTGCGGGCGACTTCCTCGTAGCGCGGATACCAGTTGGAGCCCTTCATGAAGCCGACGGTCCACTCGTGGATACGCGTCAGTTCGGCATAGCCGCCCATGGAGAAGGCGCGCAGCAGGTTGAGCGTGGCAGCGGACTGGCGATAGGCCTGCAGCATGCGATCGGGATCGGGGACGCGCGCGCCTTCGTTGAAGTCGATGGCGTTGATGATGTCGCCGCGATAGCTGGGCAGCTCGACCCCATCGATGACCTCGGTATCGGCGGAGCGCGGCTTGGCGAACTGGCCGGCGACGCGGCCGACCTTGACCACCGGCTTGGAGGCGCCGTGGGTCAGCACCACCGCCATTTGCAGGAAGACGCGGAAGAAATCGCGGATGTGATCGGCACCATGCTCGGCAAAGCTCTCGGCGCAGTCACCCCCCTGCAGCAGGAAAGCCTCGCCGCGGGACACAGCGGCCAGACGTGCCTTGAGCTCACGCGCCTCACCGGCAAACACCAGCGGCGGGAAGGTGGCGAGCTGCCGTTCGGCCTGAGCAAGAGCCACCTGATCGGGATAGGCCGGAACCTGGGAGATCGGCTTGGAGCGCCAGCTATCGGGGGTCCAGGTGGTCATGTTTGGTCTCGCTTGGGCGGTTTGCTACTGCTGGGGGCGGAATACCAAGGCCAGCG
>TARA_R110002124_G_scaffold16031_7_pt1 | contig 16723 bp, 18 predicted proteins | sample TARA_R110002124 | Tara Oceans TARA_R110002124 (sample SAMEA4397445) | marine metagenome | biome: Polar Biome; feature: [SRF] surface water layer (ENVO:00010504); material: water (ENVO:00002006), including particulate matter (ENVO:01000060) such as... | depth 5 m | reverse complement strand
CCAGACCGGCAATCCGCCCATGACGTAGTCCATGCCCGTGCCTCCCCTCATGCCTGTCTTTATCGCACCCGGGGCCGTGCCGCACACGCGAAAAGTTGCGACATTTTCATTCGATTCGTGATCCATTGTTGAATTATTGTTGCGCTGCACCTGCGAAGGCGATATTTGCATCCAAGCAGAAACCAGGAGACAACCATGCCCCATGACGGTCAGGACACGCCCAGCCCAGCCCCCGTTTCAGAGGGGCTGCTGGGCCATGTCACCGCGCTTGTCGCGCCGCTGGACACCCTGCTGGCAACGGCCACCGACCGCGTGCGGGCGATGGTTTCGGCCGACGGCAAGGTCGAAGCCAACCTGCTGGAGGAAAACCAGCGCGCCGCGCATGGGCTGGCCTGGCTGGCCACCTATGTGGAAAGCATCCGCCAGATGCAGGCCTGGGCGCAGCGTCTGACCGCCCATGGCGCCATGGGCGAGATGGAGCACCTGATCCTGCAGATCGGCACCGGCGAATACCTGGCGCAGATCATCGGCGGCATTCCCATGACGCAGGGCGAGATCCTGCGCAGCACGGATATCGGTCTTTCGGCAGCGGACATGGCGCCCGTGATGGGGTCGCCGCTGCTGGGTGGTAACTCCGCATCGGCCCGCACGCGGCTGGTCGCGCTGATGCAAGACAACCACGGCCGCGCGAGTTTCGGCGCGACCGGGCTGGACGACGAACTGGAAATGATCCGCGATCAGTTCCGCCGTTTCGCCGATGAACGCGTGGCGCCCCATGCCCATGACTGGCATCTGAAGGACCAGCTGATCCCGATGGAAATCATCGCGGAGCTGGCCGAGCTGGGCGTGTTCGGCCTGACCATCCCCGAGGAATTCGGGGGGCTGGGCCTGTCCAAGGCGTCCATGGTCGTGGTGTCCGAAGAACTCAGCCGCGGGTATATCGGTGTGGGATCGTTGGGCACGCGCTCGGAAATCGCCGCAGAACTGATCCTGTGCGGCGGCACACAGGCGCAAAAAGACCACTGGCTGCCCAAACTGGCCAGCGCGGAAATCCTGCCGACCGCCGTGTTCACCGAACCCAACACCGGCTCGGACTTGGGCAGCCTGCGCACCCGCGCAGTCAAGGACGGCGACGATTGGGCTGTCACCGGCAACAAGACCTGGATCACCCACGCGGCCCGCACCCATGTGATGACCCTGCTGGCGCGCACCGATCCGGACACCACCGATTACCGCGGCCTGTCGATGTTCCTGGCCGAAAAGACCCCGGGCACCGACGACGACCCCTTCCCCACGCCCGGCATGACCGGCGGCGAGATCGAAGTGCTGGGCTACCGCGGCATGAAGGAATACGAACTGGCTTTTGACGGCTTCAGGGTGAAGGGCGAAAACCTGCTGGGCGGCGAAACCGGTCTGGGCTTCAAGCAACTCATGCAGACCTTTGAAAGCGCCCGCATCCAGACCGCCGCGCGCGCCATCGGCGTGGCGCAGAACGCTCTGGAAGTGGGGATGCAATACGCCCAGGACCGCAAGCAGTTCGGCAAACCGCTGATCGCCTTCCCGCGCGTGGCCGACAAGCTGGCGATGATGGCGGTCGAGATCATGATCGCCCGGCAACTGACCTATTTCAGCGCCTGGCAGAAGGATCATGACAAACGCTGTGATCTGGAGGCCGGCATGGCCAAGCTGTTGGGCGCCCGCGTGGCCTGGGCGGCGGCGGATAACGCGCTGCAAATCCACGGCGGCAACGGGTTCGCGCTGGAATACCAGATCAGCCGCATCCTGTGCGACGCGCGCATTCTGAACATCTTTGAAGGGGCCGGCGAAATTCAGGCGCAGGTCATCGCGCGACGGTTACTGGGATGACCTCCCCTACGGGTTGACCCTGCCCTCCGGTGGGCGCAAGGTCGCCACTCTCAAACGGGGAAACAGCGATGAAACTTCTGATCACCGGGTCCACCGGGTTCCTGGGCAAGCATGTCGTGCTGGCGGCGCTGAACGCCGGGCATGATGTCACCGGAACCCTGCGCGATCCTGCCCGCGCGGATGAAGTTCGCGCCGCGATCACCCCCCATCTGAGCGACCCGGCCAGCCTGTCCAGACTGCGGTTCACCCCCCTGGACCTGACCCGCGATGACGGCTGGGACACGGCGCTGGCCGGACAGGACGCACTGATCCACACAGCCTCGCCATTTCCGATCAGCGAACCCCGCTCCGCCGATGACCTGATCGTCCCGGCCCGTGATGGCACGCGGCGCGCGTTGACCGCCGCCGCCGAGGCGGGCGTTTCCCGGGTCGTGCTGACCTCCAGCTGCGTGGCAATCTGGGAACAGGTGCCAAGCGGCCAGACCGCCACCGAAGCGGATTGGTCGGACCCCGACGCCCCCGGGGCCGCCGCCTATGGCCGCTCGAAGATCATTGCCGAACGCCTCGCCTGGGACCTGGCAGAGCAGCACAGCCTGGCCCTGACGACGATCAACCCTTCGGTCATCCTTGGCCCCCCGCTGGACAGCCATTATGGCTCGTCCACCGGGCTGGTGAAGCGCCTCATGACCGGCAAGGACCCGATGAATATCGACGTCGCCATGGGCTGCGTCGATGTGCGCGACGTCGCCGCGATGCATGTCATCGCCGCCGAGCGACCGGACACGGCGGGAGAGCGATTCATCGCCGACAGCGGCACCAGGACCTTTTCCGAATGGGCGGCAATCCTGAAAACCGCCTATCCGGACCGCAAGATCCCGCAGCGCGTCGCCCCGGCCTGGATGGTCGCCATCCTGGCCCTGTTCGACAAGGACATCCGCGCGGTCAAACCGCTCCTTGGGCGGCGCTACCGCGCGTCGAACGCCAAAGCCACCGAGCGCCTGGGCATCAGCTTCATCGCACCCGAGGAGGCCCTGCTGTCCTGCGCCGCCTGGCTGGTGTCGCAGAACGAAGTCTGATCTACCCGCTTCATCTTGCAAAAAATACTCAAGAAAACCGGTCCGCCAACCGGTCCCGCGCCGCCGGCACGGGGCGGTTGCCCAGCGCCGGCGCCAGCGTTTCGCGCAGGAAATGCCCGGTCGTGCGCAACCCGTCGGCCATCTGCGCGCGGTCCCCGGCGGCATGTTCATCCAGCAGCAGACCGGGCAGCGGCAGCAAACGGTCGGCAAAGGCGCCGGCCCCCACTGCCGTCACCGCGCGCCCACTGCGTGGCGAGACATAGACCAGGCCGTCGGTCGCCCCGGTCACCGCACAGGCGCTGAAATCCAGCCCATAGCCGGTTTCCTCCAGCAACAACCGCTCCCACGCCAGATAGGCGCCGAACCAGCCCGCGCTCCCGGCCAGCGCGTCCAGAACCATCTCGGTCGCGGCAAACAGGCGCGGATGGGGGTCACGCTCGGGCAGGGCAAAGTTGCACAGGGCACACAGCGCGTTCAGCGCCGCCAGCCGGTCGGCATCGACCATGATCGCCGCCGCGCGCGCCCGGATCGGTTCGACGACAAAGGTGCCCAGATGATCGTCCAGCCGCGCCCGCCAACGCAGCTGCAACTGTGCGCTGGGTTGCAGGACCGGTGCCATTTTTCGCCCCGTGCCCCCCCGGACAATACCCCGGTGCAGCCCGTGGTCCCGGGTCAGCACCTCGATGATCGCGGCGCTTTCGCCGTGGGGACGCGCGCCCAGCAGGATGCCTTCGCCCGTCCACTCCATCGCCTACAGCGCCCGCCAGCCGATATCCCGGCGGCAGAATCCGCCCGGCCAATCGATCCGGTCCACCATCGCGTATGCCCGTTCGGCGGCTTCGGCCAGCGTGTCGCCCCGCGCGGTCACGTTCAGGACGCGCCCGCCATTGGCCAGCACCGCCCCGTCGCCCGCCTTGGTTCCGGCGTGAAACACCATGTTGAAGCTGTCCTCGGGCAGGGCCTCCAGCCCGGTGATGCGGCTTCCCTTTTCATAGGCACCCGGATAGCCACGCGCCGCCATCACAACGGTCACCGTATGGTCGTCAGCCCAGTTGACGCGCGTGCTGTCCAGCCGCCCCTCGGCGCAGGCCAGCATCAGGTCCAGCGCCTGCGCGCCCAGCCGCATCATCAGCACCTGACATTCGGGATCCCCGAAGCGCACGTTGTATTCCACCAGCCGCGCCTGCCCGTCCTTGATCATCAGCCCGGCGTAAAGCACCCCCTGATACGGCATCCCGCGCCGCGCCATTTCGGCCATGTTCGGGCGGATGATCTGCTCAAGCGCCTGCCGTGCAATGGCGTCCGTCAGCACCGGCGCGGGGGAATAGGCGCCCATGCCTCCGGTGTTGGGCCCGGTGTCGCCTTCGCCCACGCGCTTGTGGTCCTGCGCGGTGCCGATGGGCAAACAGGTCTCGCCATCGACCAGAACGAAGAACGACGCCTCCTCGCCCTCCATGAATTCCTCGATCACCACTTCGGCCCCGGCCGCGCCGAAGGCCCCGCCAAACATGTCCTCCAGCGCCGCCAACGCCTGCTCCATGGTTTCGGGGATGATCACGCCCTTGCCGGCCGCCAACCCGTCGGCCTTGATGACCAATGGCAGGCCCTGCGCCTGAACATAAGCGCGCGCGGCGGTCAGATCGGTGAAATGCGCGTAGCCCGCCGTCGGGGCCTTGGCCGCGTCGCAGATCTCCTTGGTGAAGGCCTTGGAGGCTTCAAGCTGCGCTGCCGCCGCCGAAGGCCCGAAACAGGCAATGCCTGCTGCTCGCAACGCATCACCCACGCCCGCCGCCAGCGGCGCCTCGGGGCCGATCACCACGAAATCCACGGCGTTTTCCTCGCAGAACCCGACCACGGCGGCGCCGTCCTGGGCGTTCAACACCGCACATTCCGCGATTGCGGCTATTCCCGCATTGCCCGGCGCCGCGATCAGCCGGTCGCATTTGGGGTTTTGCTTGATCGCCCAGGCCAGCGCATGTTCGCGCCCGCCGCCGCCCAGAACCAGTATGTTCACGTCGCGTCCCCTGTCTGCCATGGTTGCGTCCAGATACCCAAGCTTGGGTCAGGGCACAAGCAAGGCGGCGCACCATGCCCGGACGCCTGCGAGACGGCAGCGGCCACCGACCCGCTTTCCCCGGCCTGATACCCGCGCTAAGGTCCCGCGCATGGACCTGATCGACGACGACACCCCCGCCTTGGGCAACAATGCCCATGATTTCACGGTTTCCGAACTGACCGGCGCGGTCAAACGCACGCTCGAGGGCGAGTTCGGCCGCGTGCGCGTGCGCGGCGAGGTTGGGCGCGTGGTGATCGCCCGCACCGGGCACATGTATTTCGACCTGAAGGATGACCGCGCGGTCATCGCGTCGGTCAGCTGGAAGGGCCAGGTCGCGCGCATGGCGGTGAAACCCGAGGAAGGGATGGAGGTCATCGCCACCGGGCGCCTGACCACCTATGGCCCGCAATCGAAATACCAGCTTCAGGTCGACACCGTGGAACCCGCCGGCGCGGGGGCACTGATGGCCATGCTGGAAGCCCGTCGCAAGGCTTTGGCCGCCGAGGGGCTGTTCGATTCCGCGCGCAAGCGGCCCATCCCGTTCCTGCCGCAGGTGATCGGCGTCATCACTTCGCCCTCGGGCGCCGTGATCCGCGATATCCTGCACCGGCTGGCCGACCGCTTTCCACGCCGCGTGATCGTCTGGCCCGTCGCCGTGCAGGGCGAACGCTGCCCGGCGGATGTGGTGCGCGCCATTCAGGGGTTCAACGCTCTGGCGCCCGGCGGGCCTGTGCCACGCCCCGATGTGCTGATCGTCGCGCGCGGCGGCGGCTCGATCGAGGACCTGTGGGGGTTCAACGACGACGCCGTGGTGCGCGCGGCAGCAGCCAGCGACATTCCGCTGATTTCCGCCGTGGGCCACGAAACCGATACCACGCTGATCGACCACGCCGCCGACCTGCGCGCGCCCACGCCAACCGCCGCCGCCGAACTGGCGGTGCCGGTGCGCGCGGACCTTCTGGCCACCGTGGCCAGTTCCGGCGCCCGGTTGCACCGCGCGGGCACTGGCGCGGTGCAGAGCCGCGATCAACGCCTGCGGGATCTGTCGCGCGCCCTGCCTCGGGCCGAGGCGCTTCTGGCCACGCCGGTGCAGCGGCTCGACCGGCTGTCCGACAAATTCGCCGGGTCCTTGCGCGCCCTGGCCAGTCGCAAGGCGCTGGACCTGAACCGCGCGGCGGCCGGGCTGCGCCCGGGCAGCCTGCGCCGCGAACAGCGCACCCGGCTTGACCGCCTGTCATCGCTGGGTGAACGGTTGTCACCAGCGCTCTCCTCGGGACTCAAACGCCGCGCCGAGAGCCTTGCGGCGTTGCGCCTCTCCCCGGCGCGGCTGAAGGCCGACATCACGCGCCAGCGCGCGGTGCTGACCCCTTTGACTCGGCGCGCCGATACCGCTGTGCGCACCCGGCTCACGCGCGCCTCGGACCGGCTGGAAAGCTTCGGAAAATTGCTCGGCACTCTGGGCCACGGCCAGACCCTGGCGCGCGGCTATGCCATTATCCGCGACGCTGACGGCAAGCCGCTGACCCGCGCGGCGGAGGCGCGCAAGGCCGCGCACCTGACCGTCGAACTCCAGGACGGCGCGCTGGACGCCATGCCGATTGCCCCGCAGGCCAGACCCCGCCGCAGACCCAGGGATCCCGAACCCGGCCAAGGCAGCTTGTTCTGACCCATCTTTGTGCGCCAAATATCCTCCGGGTGGGTCCGGGCGGGTGGAAAACCCGCCCGGTCGGCCGCGGGCCGATCCCGCCGGAACGAGCGGGGGCTCGATGCCCCCCGAGTTCCTCCGCCCTCCACCGGCATCCATCGCTCTGCCATTGCAACACCCCGGCGGGATTGGCATATAGAAACCGGACAATCAGGTGCGCATGATGAATTATCTCGAGTTTGAAAAACCGCTGGCTGAAATCGAAGGCAAGGCCGCCGAGTTGCGCGCCATGGCCGCCGGCACCCCCGAGATGGATGTGGAAAAGGAAGCCGAGGCGCTGGACCGCAAGGGCGCGCAAATGCTGACCGATCTCTACAAATCCCTCAGCCCGTGGCGCAAATGCCTTGTCGCGCGCCACCTCGACCGGCCCCATTGCCGGGATTATATCGAAACCTTGTTCACCGAATTCACGCCGCTGGCTGGAGACCGCAACTTCGCCGATGACCACGCCATCATGGGCGGCTTGGCGCGGCTGGGCGACCGGCCCGTCATGGTGATCGGGCAGGAAAAGGGCGACGACACCAAATCCCGGATCGAGCGCAATTTCGGCATGGCCCGCCCCGAGGGCTACCGCAAGGCCATCCGCCTGATGGATCTGGCGCATCGCTTCAAGCTGCCGGTCATCACGCTGGTGGACACGCCCGGCGCCTATCCGGGCAAGGGCGCCGAGGAGCGCGGGCAGTCCGAGGCCATCGCCCGTTCCACCCAGAAATGTCTGGAGATCGGCGTTCCCCTGATTTCCGTGATCATCGGCGAGGGCGGATCCGGCGGCGCGGTGGCGCTGGCCAGCGCCAACCGGGTGCTGATGCTGGAACATTCGATCTATTCGGTGATTACGCCCGAAGGCTGCGCGTCAATCCTGTGGAAGGATTCCGAAAAGATGCGCGAAGCGGCCGAAGCGATGCGCCTGACGGCGCAGGACCTGCTCAGCCTTGGCGTGATCGACCAGATCATCGAAGAACCCCGCGGCGGCGCCCAGCGCGACCGCAGCGCGGCGATTGAGGCCGTAGGCCGGGCGATCGAATCGCAACTCGCGCGACTGGACGACAAGAGCCCGCAAGAACTGGTCGCCACGCGGCGGCGCAAATTCCTGGACATGGGGCGCAAGGGCCTGGCGGCCTGAGCACGCTGCCCGTTCGCCCGGTCCCGCCCCGGCAATGCCCCGCGGGCTGACCGAGACCCCGACACCAACACTCGGGTCGACACCATGCCGGGTTTTGCCGATCGCCCGAGGTCGAGAGGCAAGCCCGTTCGAACGGGCTTGCTGAACCGGTTTTGCAAAACCGGTGCCAAGGCGCTTTTCAAGCGCCTTCAAACAAGGGCCTTCGAAGGCCCTTGGCTCTGCCCCGCCACCATCACATCATACTGGCGGCAAGAAACCGAAGGGTGGCCCCAGCGCGGCCGGTCAGCTCACTTGCGGGTTTTCGACCGTGAACCCGGCTTCGGCCATCAAGGCATTCGACCGCAGCTCGACCGCATGTTCCACGCGGGTCATGAACTCGCGCTTGTCCAGACCGGTCTCGATGACCGGCAGGAATTCGATCACCGCAAGTCCCGGATCGCGGTAGATGCGCTGGCGCGGCCAGAATACACCGACATTGGCCGCCGCCGGCACGACGGGCGCATTGAGTTTCTCATACAAGACGGCCACGCCTGTCTTGTATTCGCTCTGGGCTCCGACGGCGACACGCGTGCCTTGCGGGAAAATGATCAACTGCCCTGGTTCGCGTTCGCCCGAAGAGACCTTTTCGACCATCGCCTTGATCGCGGCGCCGCGCTTGCCGCGATCAACCGGCACGCAGCCGATCCGCTTTGCATACCATCCGACGATGGGGAACCACAGGATCTGTTTCTTCATGATGAAATAGGGGCGCGGCAGGACGCTGACCAGAATGATGATGTCGAAAAAGCTTTGATGTTTCGAGACGACCATCACCTCGCCCTGCGGGATCTCGCCGCGCACCTCGGATTTCAGGCCGATCATCCAACTGGCCGACCAGCGCGCATACTGTGTCCAGGCATGAACCGCCGCCAGAGCCCCGTGGCGCGAAAGCAGCGTCCAGGGCAGGTAGAACAGGCCAATGAACACCATGACCAGATAAACCTGAAACGCATAAAACAGCGACCTGATCCATTGAATCGCGTAGGCCATCAGCTTTCCCTTCTCAGAACGCGCAACGCGGCAATGCGCGTCGCCAGATAGGCGATCGCGCCCGCCAGCGGAGGAATGGCCAGCGGCATCAGCCAGCCGATACCCTGAAAACCCAGCCCGGTCAGGAACCCGGCTTCGCCGGCCACCGGCAACAGCGCGAAGGCAGCCATCCCCACAACCGTGCCCGCCGCCGCGCCAACCAGCGCCTGCACCGTCAGACGCCGCACGAAGGCGCCCGCGATGAACGCATCCCGCGCCCCCACAAGCCGCAGCACGCGGATCACCTGGGCATTGGCCGCCAATGAGAATCCAGCGGCCAGGGTGATCATCGCCGCCATCGCCGCAGACAGCAGAAGGACCGACAGCCAGGCCAGGGCGCGCAGGCTTGCGGCGGCCTGCACCAGCGGGCGGCGCCAGCGGGTATGGTCGTCCAGAACCGCGCCGGGGGCCTCGGCGCTCAGGCGCAGGCGCAGCCCGGCGGCGTCGAACCCTTCGGGCGACTCGATGATCTCGATCAGCCGGGGCAGGGCCAGCACTTCGACCGGCAGGTCTGGCCCGAACCAGGGCTCCAGCAGCTGCCGTTGCTCATCGACCTCCAGCACGCGGGTGGCGGTGATGCCCGGCGTCGTGCGCAGGATTTCCAGCACCGCCGCCGTCTGCGCACCGATTTCCGACTGCGGCGCCGACAGCCGCAGCGTGGCGGTCTGGGCCAGCGTATCGGACCATCGCTGCGCCAGGGTGCCCGAGGACAGCGACAAGGCCAGCGCGAACACCGCCAGAAACGACATTGCCGCCGAAATGAGCGTTGTCAGAACTGTCGTATAGCCAGAGCGTGGAACGATGCGCCCGGCATCGCCCAGCGAACCGCGAGGGCCGGGCCGGGCCATTACAGATCACTCCCGGCGGATTGCAAGGTGTTGTCGGCAATCCGCAGGTTGCGCGCCGAGACCTGAGATTTCGCCGTGCGGATCAGGTTCAGGTCATGCGTCGCGATCATCACCGCCGTGCCCATGCGGTTCAGTTCGACCAGCAAGGCCAGCAGGCGCTGCGACATGTCCCAGTCGACATTGCCGGTCGGCTCGTCGGCCAGCACCACATCGGGCGACATGATCACCGCGCGGGCCAGCGCCGCGCGCTGGCGCTCGCCACCGGACAGCGTGGGCGGCAGGGCATTGGCCTGGCGTTCAAGCCCCACCCAGGTCAGCAATTCGTGCAGATCGGCCTCGGGCACCGGGCGACCGGTGGCGACAAAGGGCAGCGCCACGTTTTCGGCCAGCGTCAGGTGATCCAGAAACTGGCAATCTTGATGAATCACGCCGATGCGGCGGCGGGTATCGGCCAGCGCATTGCGGCTCATCCCCCTGAGGTCCTGTCCGAACACCTCGATTTCGCCCGAATTCTGGGTCAGTTCCCCGTAACACAGCTTCAGCAGCGTGCTCTTGCCTGCGCCAGACGGCCCGGTCAGAAAATGGAATGTCCCCGGCGCGATATGCAGATCGACACCGGCCAACAGCCCGTGCCCCCCGTAATCATGTGACACATTCGCAAGCCGGATCACCACGCACCCCTCTCAGCCCAAGCGTCGCGCGGGCTGCGCCCTTGGAAGTTGACTTTCCGCTTGCTACAACAGCTAAGGTCCTTAGCCAATGGCCATGGCCGGTAACGGGCCAAAAACGTCCGACCGCAATGGCGATTTGATCGTCCACGTAAGAGGTAGCCATGAGACTGACCTGTCCGAACTGCACCGCGCAGTACGAGGTGGATGACAGGGTCATTCCGCAAAACGGCCGCGATGTGCAATGCTCGGCCTGCGGCAACACGTGGTATCAGTATCCGATGGAGGTGGCGCTGCAGATGCGCGCCGCCGACATGGATGATGACGAGGACGATGACAGGCCGGTTCCGCCGCCGGTTGACGGCACCGCGCGCAACACCGCGCCGCGAATCGACAAGACCGTGCTGGATGTCCTGCGCGAAGAGGCCGAGCGCGAGATGAACGAACGCCGTCGCAGCCGGGGCGATCTGCAAACCCAGGGCGATCTGGGGCTGACCCGTCCGCAGCGGTCGCGCGCGGCGCCCAGCCGGATCCATGGCGAGGAGGACACCCCGCCGCCACCGCCGCCGCCGGACCTGAGCGATCTGCACGGCGAATCAGCCCGCCAGCCGGCCCGCAAACGCAACGTGTTGCCCGATATCGAAGAACTGACATCGACGCTGGAACCCGGCACTGACTCGCGCGCCGTTCACAATGACGATACCGACGAGAGCGCCGCGGCTCAGCCCGGCGGGTTCCGCAACGGTCTGTCACTGGTGGCGCTGGTCGGCATGGCGCTGGTCGCGGTCTACCTGCTGGCGCCGATGATCGCGTCCTATGTCCCCGCGCTGGAGGGCGTTCTGATCACCTATGTCGGCGTGGTGAACGACCTGCGCGCCTGGGTTGCCGGGTTGCTGCGTGGACTGTTCGGCGGCTAACCCGCCCAAAGCCCCCACAGGACCATCGCCCAGGCGGCCCCCGCCGCCAGCGCCGTCAGCGCAACCCCGGCGCTGCCGCAATCCTTGGCCTTGCCGGCTTTCGGGTGGAATTCTTCGGATATGTAATCGACGACTTCCTCGATGGCGGTGTTGAACAGTTCGGCCGCAAGCACCAGCACGCCCAGCGCCAGGATCAACCCGCGCTCGCCGCTGTCCAGCGGAAGCAAGAATGCCAGCCCCGCCGAAATCACGTTGGCCAGCACCCATTGTCTGAGCGATTTTTCACTGGCCCAGGACGCGGAAAACCCACGACAGGACCACAGACAGGTATTGCCGATGCGGCGCAATTCCGCGCCCAGCCATGCCAGCATTGCGATCCCCCCAAACTGCGAACGCGGCCAATCTAGGGGTAATCTCCGGGCATGGGAAGCATCCCCTTGCACACGCCGGGCAGGCCACCAACCCGGCTCCCGAAGCCCTGCCTGGATGCCACCTCGGGCCCCCAGGCCTCTCAGCTCTCGCGGTTGGCTTCCAGCGCCTCGAGGCGGGCCTTCAGCGCCTCGTTTTCCTCGCGCGCTTTCTGGGCCATGGCGCGCACCGCGTCGAATTCCTCGCGCGTGACAAAATCGCGGTCGGCCAGCCAGCGATCCATCAAGCCCTTCATCGCCGTCTCGGCCTCGGTCCGGGCGCCCTGCGCCACGCCCATGGCGTTGGTCATCAGTTTCGACAGATCGTCAAGGATTTTGTTGCCGGGCTGCATGGCGTGCTCCTGTCATTGGACGCGCCCTGTATGGCCCCACGACACTGTGATCGCAAGGCAGAGTTCACGGTTGACAGCGCACCGCGTGCACGGGAAACCCCGGTGAACCACGTGAAAGGACTCTCATGTACGCCGTGATCGAATTTCCGTCTTTCCTGCGCCCCGAGATCTTCGAGATCAATCTGGGCGGCTTCGAACTGGCGCTGCGCTGGTATGCGCTGGCCTATATCTTTGGCTTCATCATTGGCTGGCGCCTGATCCTGGTGGCGCTGCGCAAGCCGGCGATGTGGCCGAACGGCACCGCGCCGATGACCCCAGAGCAGGTCGAATCGCTGATGACCTGGTCGATCATCGGCGTGATCCTGGGTGGACGGCTGGGGTTCGTGTTTTTCTATCAACCCGCCTTTTACCTGGCGAACCCGATGCAGATCCTGCGCGTCTGGGAAGGCGGCATGTCCTTTCACGGGGCGGTCATCGGCCTGGCGATCAGCACCCTGATCTTCTCCCGCGTGAACCGCGTCGCTCCATCGGCACTGGGTGACAGCGTGACAATGGTGGCCCCGGTCGGGCTGTTCCTGGGGCGTATCGCCAATTTCATCAACGCCGAATTGTGGGGCCAGCCGACGACCATGCCCTGGGGCGTCGTCTTTCCTGGGGCGGGCGGCGTCTGTCCGTCCGACTGGACGGCGGAATGCGCGCGGCATCCGACGCAATTGTATGAGGCCGGGCTGGAGGGCCTGGTCCTGGGCCTGATCCTCTGGTTCATGGTCACGCGACGCGACGCCCTGCGCACGCCCTGGCTGGTGACAGGTATCTTCCTGACCGGATACGGGCTGGCGCGGATCACGGTGGAATTCTGGCGCATGCCCGACAGCCAGTTCCTGGCCGTCGACCCGGCGGGCTACGTGCTGCGCCTGGGCGATTACGGCCTGACCATGGGCCAGACACTGAGCCTGCCGATGGTGCTGATCGGGATTCTGGTGATCGTCTTCGCCAGACGCGCGCGTGCATGACGGCATTGGCGGCCTTGCTGCGGCGGCGCATCGGCCTGACCGGGCCGATGACGCTGGCCGACTACATGGCCGACTGCCTGTTGCATCCCGAACACGGCTACTACACCCGTCAGGACCCGCTGGGCGCGGCGGGTGATTTCACCACCGCCCCGGAAATCAGCCAGATGTTCGGCGAAGTGCTGGGCCTGTGCCTGGCCCAGTCCTGGCTGGATCACGGCGCGCCCAGCCCGTTCACCCTGGCCGAGCCGGGGCCGGGCCGCGGCACGCTGATGGCCGATATCTGGCGCGCGACGCGCGGTGTCGGGGGCTTTCATGCCGCCGCCCGCGTGCACCTGGTCGAAGCCTCGCCGGTGTTGCGCGATCAGCAGGCCGCGCGGCTGTCCGGGCTTCCGGTGACCTGGCACGAGACGCTGGACGGCCTGCCCGAAGACCGGCCCCTGTTCCTGATCGCCAACGAATTCATCGACGCGCTGCCCATTCGTCAGTTTCAGCGCGATCCCCAGGGTTGGCGCGAGGTGGTGCTGGGCCTGAAGGACGGCGCTCTGTCGCCGGCGCTGACCGATCCGGCCCCGCTGGCCGATCTGGACCACCGTCTGGCCGATACCGAGCCCGGCGATGTTGTCGAACTCTGCCCCGCGGCAAAGCCGGTCATGCAGGCCCTCTCCAGCCGCATCCTCGCACGGGGCGGCGCGGCGATCATCATCGATTACGGCGGATGGCGCAGCACGGGGGACACGTTCCAGGCGCTGGAGAACCACGCCTATGCCGATCCCTTTGCCCATCCCGGCCGGGCCGACCTGACCGCGCATGTCGATTTCGAGGCCCTGGCCCGCCACGCCGCACCGCTGAACCACAGCGCGCTGACGGATCAGCGCGCGCTGCTGGCGGCCCTGGGCATTGCCCAACGCGCCGAGGTGCTGGCGCGCAACCTGACCGGCGCGGCGCTGGAAAATCACGTCAAGGCCTTTCATCGCTTGACCGATGCGTCCGAAATGGGAACCCTGTTCAAGGCCCTTGCGCTGGTTGCGCCGGGGTCGCCCCTGCCGCCGGGCTTTGCCCCGTTCACCACCGAGACCACGCCATGACGCTGGAGATCCTGACTGCCGACGCGCTTGCCCCGATGCGCCACGGGTTCTTTACCCGGCGCGGCGGTGCGTCGTCGGGGATCTTCGCCGGCCTGAATTGCGGCGCCGGATCGTCGGATCAAAGCGATATCGTGGCGATCAACCGGGCGCGGGTCGCACGGGCGATGCAGGTAGAACCCGATCACCTGGTCGGGGTGCATCAGATCCATTCCGCGCTGGTCCAGACCGTCACCGAACCCGGTGTGCAGGGCCGCGCGGATGGCATGGTCAGCGCCGTGCCCGGGCTGGCGCTGGGGATCCTGACCGCCGACTGCATGCCGGTGCTGTTCGCCGACCCTGACGCCGGGGTCGTTGGCGCGGCCCACGCGGGCTGGCGCGGCGCGCTGGACGGCGTGCTGGAGGCGACGCTGGACGCCATCGAAACTCTGGGCGGCGCGCGCACGAACATCTGCGCGGTGATCGGCCCGTGCATCAGCCAGGCGGCGTATGAGGTCGGCCCGGAATTCCTGGACACATTCCTGGCCGAAGACCCCGAATCGCATCGTTTCTTCGCCAATGGGCGGGGCGACCGGCTGCTGTTCGACCTGCCCGGATACGGCCTCTATCGGATGCGCGACGCCGGTATCGGCAGCGCCGAATGGACCCGCCATTGCACCTATGCGCAGCCCGATCAGTTCTATTCCTACCGCCGCTCCACCCATGAAGGCGCCGCCGACTATGGCCGGCTGATTTCCGTCATACGCCTGTAGGCGTCCGAAAAATCCCCCTGCGCGCCGCTTTCATGCCGCAATTTTCCATCACTGTGCTTTCAAGACAGGCGCGTGGCGCCGCGTTCAGAAAGGACGAAGATATGGCCAAATCATCGCGCTGGAGCCAATGGGTCATCACCGAAAGCGCCGATCCGCGCTTGCCCTTGCCCTGGGCCGTCGGGGGCCGCGTCCGCAAGACGCGCACCCGGCCGTCCGCCCTGTCGCCCGTCTGACGCGTCCAGCCCGACGACGCTGGCATCGCCTCAAGCCTGCCCCGCACGGAGGGCCGCGCCGATTTGCCGGGGCGTTGCCTAAATTCGGCGCCGCGCCGCCAGAGCAGCCGATATCGTGCCGTCGTCCAGGTAGTCCAGTTCACCGCCCATCGGCACGCCCTGCGCCAGGGCCGACAGCTGAACACCGGTCGGCGCCAGAGCTTCGGCGATGTAATGGGCGGTCGTCTGGCCCTCGACGGTGGCGTTCAGCGCCAGGATGACCTCGCGCACACCCTCATCCGCAATGCGTTGGCGCAGTTGCGGAATGCGCAAAGTGTCCGGCCCCACGGCGTCCAGCGCCGACAGCGTGCCCCCAAGAACGTGATACCGGCCCGAAAAGCCGCCCGCCCGTTCCATCGCCCACAGGTCGGAAACGTCCTCGACGACGCACAACACGCCCGTCGCCCGCTTGTCTGCGGCGCAGATCGGGCACAGGTCATGATCGCTGATATTGCCGCAACACCGACAGTCCCGCGCGCCAGCGGCCACCCGGGCCAGCGCCAGCGCCATCGGTTCCATCACCACGGTGCGCTTGCGCAGCATGTGCAACACCGCCCGGCGCGCCGAGCGGGGCCCCAGCCCCGGCAACCGGGCCATCAACCCGATCAAGGCCTCGATGTCGCCGGGCGCATCGGCCATTCTACATCCCCGGCAGGTTCATGTCGGCTGGCAGGCCCATGGATTCGGCCAGCTTGCCCATCTCTACCCGGGTTTTCTCCTGCGCGCGCGATTGCACATCCTTGATCGCCGCCAGGATCAGATCCTCGACCACTTCCTTGTCCTCGGCGGAAAAGATCGACGGATCGATCGTCAGACCGGTCAGAACGCCCTTGGCATTCGCTGTCGCCTTGACCAGCCCGGCACCGCTCTCGCCCTCCACCATCATGGTGTCCAGCTCGTCTTGCAAGGCTGCCATCTTGCCCTGCATCTCCTGCGCGGCCTTCATCATCTTGCCCATGTCGCCAAGGCCGCCAAGCCCGCCCAAACCCTTCAGCATATGCTCTCTCCACTGTTCAAAGCTGACCGTCAGATAAGCCCGCGCCCCCGTGTCCGCAACCGGCGTAGGGTGGGGTTTCACCCCACCGTCACCCACGGCTCAATACTCCTCGAACGGGTCCCATTCGTCCTCGACCGCCGCCAGGGCGGCCTCGGCGATATCGTCCTGCGGTTCGGGATCGTGGAAGCCAGCGATCTCGGCCTTAGGAAAGGCGTCCAGAATTGCCTGCACCAACGGCAGTTCCCGCGCCTGCGCCTCGCGCGCAGCGCGCTCGGCGTCCTGCTTTTCGGCAATCGTCCGGCCACCGCCCCGTGCGATCGACACCGCCCAGCGCGCGCCGGTCCAGGATTGCAACCGCGCCGCCAGACGCGCGGCAAGATCGGTCGGTGCCCGCTCGGTCGGTTCGAACTCGATCCGCCCGGGCGAGTAGCGCACCAGCCGCAGATTGGTCTCCACCTCGGTCTGCAAGACCATGTCACGCCGCGACCGGATCAGCGCGACCACCGACTCGAAAGTCGCA
>TARA_R110002124_G_scaffold39039_4_pt1 | contig 16772 bp, 26 predicted proteins | sample TARA_R110002124 | Tara Oceans TARA_R110002124 (sample SAMEA4397445) | marine metagenome | biome: Polar Biome; feature: [SRF] surface water layer (ENVO:00010504); material: water (ENVO:00002006), including particulate matter (ENVO:01000060) such as... | depth 5 m | reverse complement strand
TCAAAGCTGGGACGTATAAAGCCCGATGGAGACCGCATACTCATAGTGCGCTCCTTTTAGCTTGAACTAATTACTTCGTAGCTTATCGTGTAGCTAATCTTGCTCGCCGCACTGCTGGTCACCACAATGGACTTGTCTTCTTCAAGATAGATCGCAGTTGTCTTGTCAGCAACGATCAGAGACGCATCCGCAGGGACAGACACCGTTGACACGACTGCGTGGCTTGTACCACTACCAGCCGCTGCTGTATTGATTGCTACAGTAACGCCAACGGCATTTGTGCCGTCCACGTTGGCCGCAACAATCTGGTTAATCTTCAGCACTGTGCCACTGGATGCGGCATTAGCTAATAAGACGTTAACAGCCGTGTCTGCTGGTATTAGATACGCGGTCTTGCCATATATGCTGGTGACCGCTACGATGTTTGGGTTTGCCATAATTAGTCCTTAGAATCCGAAAACAATTGCCATTGCAATGGCCTTGCCAGTTGTAAAGGCGGGTGCTGGGGTGGTAAAAGACAACGTGCCGCCGCCATTGGTTTTCAATAATTGATCCGCTGTGCCGTCTGTTGTAGGTAGTGTAAACGTTCCAACAAAGGATGTGAGGTTGCTGTCGTAGGCTTGTACGTTTACGCCAATGTCGGCATCGACCAGAATTGTGGCATCGTAGCCTTGGACTGAAACTCCTATGTCCGCGTCTACAACAATAGTGGCATCGTAGGCTTGTACGTTTACGCCAATGTCGGCATCGACCAGAATTGTGGCGTCGAACGCTTGGACTGAAACCCCTATGTCTGCATCGGTCACAATGTCTGAGGAGTTGACCTGCGAGCCGGTAGGCAGGTTTACAGTGTCGCCCGATACTAATTCACCAAGCGAGGTCACATCCGCGCCGGTGTAAATGCTTTTAACTACCTTAACTATTGCCATAATGGGTCACCTTAGGATATGAGAGCGATGTTTTTAGACGCGCCAGTGTTGTCAAAGAATGGCAGAAAAGAACCGTCTACGAGATCAATTTCATTCAGTACCCCGGTGCTTTTGTAGAACGGGAACTTGCCAGTCAAATACCCAGCATCATTTGTCAGCTCCGAAACATTGTCGGCGGGCTGAAGGGCGGTTGAGGCTATGTTGGCGGGGTAAGTGACAAAAACACTCTTGGTCCCAACGCTAAAACTTACCTTAGCGCCAGAGTTAGAGCTTGTGTAGATTGTGGTTCTAGCAAGTGTAAGGCCGTCACTAGACAAAGTGCCGACCCCTACCTCCCACTCTGTACCACCAACGGCTGCGTAATACGTGGTGTTGTTCGCGGCTACGCCAGCGGAAAAAGACTGAAAGCCTGTTTCCGCTCCGTCTAGAGCAAAGTCGGTAGTGCCAGTGGTTGCACTAGTTTCTTTTACTCTGTCATTTAAAATTAAAGCCATCGTCTACCTTCCGAACCACACCCATTCTCGGAAATGGCTCTAAATTTATTAGTTTTGTATACGCAGCGGCGATGTTACATCTACTGTCAAACTTAGGTCAATGTTAGTGTGTACGTAACCGCAATTGAATCACCACTGACCACAGCTTTTGAACTGGAAAAATCACCAGCCGAAAGTAATGTCCCTGTGGTGTTGTCTATCGCAGAGGTCCCGCCAATGTTAATAAAACAACCGGCCACTGTACCTGTTGAGGTAATTGCAAATGAAGAGGCCGTAGCCGTTGCTTTTGCGCCAGCCGAAGCAGCACTAAACGAAGGTGTTTTGCGAGTTCCAGAGTATGTGGGGGCGTTAGCCAGTCCAACCTCTAGCCAGCTTCCGTGTGAGGCTTGGGTGTCAGCGGCAATTGCGGTGCCTGCGCCCTTGAGACCCATAACAACTGCACCAGCGGCTGAGTTGCCCAAAATGGTATTGAGAGTCAGGTTCTGACCAACAGTTGTTACCAAGTTGTGAATAGGCTCTTCCCACTTGACGTTGCCGTTGGCGTCGTAACAAACCACGTTATAGTAGCCGTTAATAGCCATCGCATCTTCAGGCGTGGTGTTGTACTTTGTAGCTGCCGCCATACGGTCAACGGTGTTTAATTTATCTGTGCTCATGAGAGATTCCTTAGTTAGAAGAACGAATTAACGCCGCCGTTGCGCTGTTAGCTGGCATTGTGATAGTGAGGTTAGCGGATGTTTTATCAGAACCGAAGTCCAAAACCGCAACAGATTTATTACCTTGGCTAGCATTATAAATCAAGGCGCACCGAGCAGCAACAGCGGCGTTAAACACAACGTTATCAAAATTAACATAGGCCGTGTAGCCTGAACTGCCAATAGTGATGCCCGTCATCTGAACGCCGCCCGCCACATACCCCGTACCTGTTACTTCTTCCGTAGCCGTGTAAACAGTTGTTCCCGCGTTCAAATCCGCGTTAACTGTGTACAGGGCAATCTTAATTGTATCCAAAAGCAAATTATGGACGCCCTCATACAGCTCCGCTTTAAAGCTCGTTGTCTGTGTTTGGTTAAGCGTGCTCATGTAACAGGCATCCGGTATTGCCCATTACGGTAGGCATCTCGGCGTTGCTTGCCGTCACCCAACTGCTTGAGTAAGCCAAGGGACTGTGTGTATAGCTTCTCATACACCACGAAGTCAGCCTGCTCAGCCTTCATGTAGCGGAGTGCTTCAATTAACGCGCCGTTAAGTAGTGCGCTGTCAAAGTTATTGCCCAACCACGAAGTACCTGCGGTAACAATAGACTCTGGATAGTAGTAATAGTTCAGCTCAGCGTTGTAGTTAGCGTCTGGTGTGGGGCCAATAATAAACGACAGCTCGTTAACGTTGGCTGACTGGGGGCCAAAGATTGCGTAATACTTGGGCTGCCCCGTTGTTGCTTGGTTGGGGTACGCCTCACGTATGAAGTTCTCGTCTTTGTTTACCAAGTACACAAAGTCCCCCGTCCCGGAGGCAGGGTACACAGCAAGGCTGTACGAAGACAAAAAGTCCGTTGGGCAAGACAAGTATGGGTTAGCTGTCGTCAACACGCCGTTCACGTTCTTACTCAGATTAGCGACCTGCACGGCGTTGTAGATCTTCTGCTCCGCCTGCTTCGTGAACATAGCCAAAGTGACATCATCGAACGTGTTTTCGGTGATGTTCTGTATTTGGGTTTTTAACTCAGCGTAGTCCATATCTACCTCTTAGGCCATTGGGCCCCGTGCCATCGTGCCTTTGGTAGCCGCGCCGGTACCACGGATTTTTATGCCCGTTGTTTTAATATCAGTTTCTGGATAGCCAGCAGTCTTGGGAACTGGAACTGATTTTGGTTGCGTGAAAACGCTTTTAGCTGCTTTTTTCATTCTATCTCCTTTAAGATACGGTAACTGTACCAGTAAATGTAGTTGCCACCAAATAATTTGGTGTCAGTACGTCGTCAAAAAACCTAGCCCCGCCAACTGGACTCCAACCCCACTGAATACCCCGAGAGCTGTAGTTTCCCCCAGAAAATGCCAATGACTTGTCGGTACGCGGGTTTCGTATAGCCTGCGGGTCTTGGACAGGATACATACCCTGCATATTCTGTGGGTGGTCTGGCTCCCAACACTCTGGACAAACCATTACGTTTGTCTTGCTAGTACGAACAATAATCTCTTTAAGTGCAGTCAACTTATAACGCTGCCCACACCGGTCACACTCCGATATAGCATTTTTACCAGAGGCAAATTTGCTGCTCATTAATTAATCGCCATGTACCTTGGGACAAAACGGCTAGTAGACTTATCTCGGTCTTCTGTTGCCGCTAGTTCCCAAGCCTCGTCATACTGCTGCTTTAGAAGGTTCACTCGCTCAAGACCACCAACGACCTTCATGGAGATCATATAGGCCAGTCCAGCGACCATACAGTTTAAAAAGCGGAACGGTACGTCCATAGTATTTGCGCCAGTGCCAGCGTCTTGAATACGACGCAAACGCCAATAAACAAACGTATACACCTGTGCCGTATCAGGCACAGGCCATAAATTAACTGTTGGAGTGGGGGCGATTCTATCTATGTAGACCTGAATTGGGCGTCCAGTAGACAGCTTATTAGGTAGAGAAGCGTAGGTAGAAACGCTAATACGCGCTACAGATAGGTCTGCCTGCGTTGCCGCCTGCCCATTATTTGTGCGTACAACATGCTCAATTAAATCAACTGTGTCATTGGGGAGGTTATATGTACCCACCCCCGGAGCTAGTACAACTTCCCCTTGCTCAATCGTCCACATGTTGATGCCACGGTTGGCCCAATCAGCAAACATCAAGTTTAAAGAGCGTCTTGCTGTACGTAAGTCATACCCAGTGCGCAACTCGGCACCCGCACGTTCAAACGCCTCCTCTACCAATTCGGTGAGGTCCATATTAAACGCTGCGTTGCCGGATGTTGACATTATCTAGTTCTCGCTGTTTTGGCCGCTATTTTCTTAGGCTGGGCTACAAACTGTTTGCCCTTTGCCGTGCCTTCCCGCTTAGCACGGGTCGTAGCTGCGTATTCTTTACTGCTCAAACTCTCACGAGCTTTCTTAGGTAAATACCGTTCACCTGTAGCTTTAGGGCCCTCTGTAGAGTTCTTACCCGACTTTGTGCCCCAATCTTCCTTGCCCCACTTAGACAACTTGTTGTCACTTGACTTAGCTCCAGAGTACTCGCCACCGCGCTCCTTGTACAGCTTAGTAGCCAACTGCATGGCGCGAGCTGAGTGCTTACCGCCCATCTTTGCCTTGGCGTCCGTCTTAGCGCGTTCCCACTTAGCGGGAGATTTCTTGGTGGCGGTGTCTGCCATATTAACGTATCTTACAAGCTTTGCTACCACGAGCTGCGCCGTAGCCTTTGACTGCTCCACCTGTAGCCATCTTCTTGCTGTCGTGCATGCGTTTCTCATGGCCTTTAACAGCTTTAGCGGCTACTTTTTGCATTACTGGCGCGTCTTTTTTTGCATCGCTGTGGCCAACTTTGCCGCCGTGCTTCATGCCTTTGTGTGCGCTGTCCTTCATCATCTTGCCATCGGGCATGCGGTGCATACCGACATCGCCGCCTTTAGCCATTTTGCCCTTACCATCAGCAGCAAAGTCAGGAACCATTTTCCCATCCTTTTTAACCATAGTCATGCCGCCTTCTTTGTACTTACCGGTTTTCTTGTCAGCTTCGTAAGCTTTTCGCTCGGCGTCATTGGCGTCATCTAACAGCTTGTTGATGAGGTCTCGGTTACCGCCTTCGGCTTCTAGCTTCTTGGCTCTGGCTCGCATTTGATTCGGTGTCATTATTTTTTCCATTTCTCTACGAAGTTTTTGACGGTGTCAGTTTCCCAAATACGGATAAGCGTCCATATGATGGTAAAAGCCGCTGCAACGGCAGGTAAAAAGTCCACAAGGGTTCCTAACACGGTAACAACAGAGAGCAAGTCTACTGCGTGTTTGGTTGATTCAGAAGCATTAATAGTCATGTCAGCAGTTCCACGCCTTGAGGCTCTTGTTTATACGGCTGTTCGGGTCTTTGGCTGTCTTTGAACTTGTGTTCTTGGCCTTCATCCCAGTCATTCTTGCGCAGAAAGACTTTCGCCGTGCTGCGTCCTTGTCGGTCTTTGGCTTGGGCGCGGGGGCTTTCAGTCCGGGTTTTCCCGGGTTCGCCTTGTTGTAAGAGGCTCGCCCTTTGGCGTTCAGGCCGCCCTTTGGGTCCTTGCCCTCTTTGCGCGTCCATGCTTCTGCCTTAGCCATGTTAGGAGTAAAAGACCATAATAGACGCGACCGTAGTGACATCCACATAAATGCCGGACTGAAACAACAAACCTTGGTCAGGAACCAAGGTGTAGTCAGCGGATGTCGCACTGGCAATCGTGTTAATCGTCATTTTAGTTGCGCCACCTGCGCCACCGTCTTTTAACACGACTGAACCTGCGCCTGCGGCTGGAATGACACGAACACTACGTACTCGAGACCGGCCAATAGGATCGCCTGCTTGGTCGGTCAGCATGCCATCAGTCGTACGAATTTGGCTTGCCAGAATATCAGACTGCATACCCATAACTTAGCTCCTTAAAACAATAAAACCCCGTTGCCGAGGTGAGCTAATTAGGCGGGCGTAACGGCAGTAGAAGCGTCTGAGACAACCCAGTTGTCAGCAGCGGCTGAGCCAGTAGCGACGTAGATTAAGCCGGTCGTAAGGTCTACAACCATTTTGCCTGCTACTTTGAATTGGGTGTTAACTGCGGCATCTACATCACCAACGATGGCGGCGGTAGAAGATTCGAGGACGAAGCCGTTAGTAGATACTACTGGGCCTGAAAATGTGGTCGTTGCCATGATATTTCCTTACATGCAAGTGTGGCGTATCTGTCTGCATGTCGTCAGCCGGGACTGTCAGATACACCGGATAACCCCGGGTTAGTGCAAATATAACACCTACTGTAACTCAATGCAACTAGAATCTCGTCATGCCAATTAAAGACCCGGAAGAGCGGAAGCGCAAGCAACGCGAGTACTCGGCTAGATACTACGCCCGCAATAAAGAGCTGTCGATGGCTCGAGTTAAGGCACAGCATCGAAAAGAAAAAGCTGAGTGGGCTAGCTATAGAGCTTCGCTGTCATGCACAATCTGTGGGTTTAGTCACCCAGCGGTAATTGACTTCCACCATGTCGATCCCACCACCAAAACAACCAGTGTGAATGTACTTGTAGCAAACAGGCGGTACGCTGCGGCCCGAGAAGAGATTAAAAAGTGTATACCCCTATGCGCTAACTGCCACCGTGTACACCACTACGCAGGCAAAAAATTACCCTCAAATCGGCCTACGTAGTCTTATTCAAAATCTTTGTCTTTAGCGCGAACCCAGAATAACGAGTCTACTGGCGAGCCCTCTACTTGAGTAAGCGAGGGGGCGGGCAAACCAAAGTGAGTCTCTTTGTTATACGGGGCAATAGCCTTAAACGTGCCCATAAACGGCGGGGGCGCATTTGCCAATACGATAGTTGATCCGTCTGCGCTAAACGCGGATGTTGTTGAGGCTCCCGATGGTGGGGCCAACTGAAGCGGCATAAGCGCAAAAGTGTCGTCAGCACGTTTTTTGTAAACATTAAAGAACGGAACCGCACCGTAAGGTAGAAACAAAAACCTAGCATCACCTGATATGCCGACTCCGGAACTTGCTGCGGCAGGCATGACGGCAGGAGGCGCAATATAGCTGTACACGCCCCCACTATCTTTTTTGTATAAAGACAAAAACGGAGACGCTGGGTGCGCAACACAAAGATACACCCCATCGCTTGAATAAGACGCCTGACTACACGCGCCAGTCGGTAAAACAGCCGGATTCGCCAACTTAGTTAGTGTTGACCCACTACGCGAGTAGTTCAGCATGTAAGGCGGTGGGCCTTGAAGTATTGTTAATTGTGTTCCTGTGGTATTCCATGCAGCGCCACTAGCCGCGCCACCCGGCTGGTCCCCCGCAGGAGGCAGCGCCATAGCAGAAAAAGTGTCTCCACTACGCTCAAAATTAGCCATGAATGGCGGTGCGCCGTACACAGCGGTAAAGAAGTTCCCGTCCCCCGACCATTTACTACCCGCCGCCGCAGCACCTATGCCACCAGTAGGATCAGCAATCTTTGTAAAGATTTCTCCGGTTCGCTTGTACAGCGTGATGTAGTTAGGAGCGCCTGTTGTGACCGCCCAATAAACGCCAGCGTCATCACAAGACACACCGCTTGCGGCTCCGGGTGGCAGCGCTGCTGGGTCTGCCATTTTTACGTAGTTGGTCCCATCAAACTTGTAAAAGGAAACGAAATTTGGTGCACCAGTTGCTATAACAATATACGTCCCGTCCGCAGAAGATGCGCACCCACTTGCAGCCCCGGGAGGTGTTATAGCGGGTGTATCTATGGCGGTATTTGGTGGGTATACAGAATCGCCAATAACCGCAAAAAGCTTCGGGTAGTCGGCTTTAAGCGCCGCAGAGCCGTCCGCCAATAGGTATTTTGGGTCCGCAGACATGTCCACCACTGTGCGCACCAAATCCCCCACGGCTGGGGCAAAGGGCGCTACGGATACGATTCCAGTTGTTGGTGCTATAGGCATAATTACCCCGCCTGAATAACGGTTAAGCGGGTAGACCCCGTTCCACTTGACTGCTTGAGGCGTATACCTGTAACCAAGAACGCGAGATTAGAGTCTGCTGTGGTAGTTTGCAACATTAACTCTGGGTGGTCAGTCCAATTCCCGGTAGCGGGGTTATATGTGTTTGCAAAAAGGTTGTCAAACGTGTACTGAACTGTGTAGTTCGCGGTACCTGTGACTAGCACTTGGATGGAAATGTTTCCAATAATAGCGTAGTGATCTAATGCTACAGGTGCCGTAACTAAAACCCCACCCGAGGCGTCGGATAGCGTAATGACAACAGGTTTCATGGTAACTCCTAGTTCAACGGCCTATCGTAGGCATAGGCTTTTCGATAGCGTAAGGGTACTTACCCACTAAAAAAGGGCTCCCTTGTGAGGAGCCCTTCTCAGTTTTTCATCAGTTTGAGCCTGATGAACCCCACATGCCCAATGGGTCTGACCAGCCGAAGCTGTAACGCTCGCGGGCCTTGTAACGTACGTTACCGGTGTCAAAGTCACCGTCCATAGAGGTATTCATAGAGGTACGCACGAAGTGCTTCATACCGTTAGGAACATCAGTACAGATAAACCAAGCGTTTGTATCCGTCAAGAAGTTGTTCACGGTGGTGCCACCGGGAATTGAGCCCATCTGCTTCAATGAGTTAATATCGTTATCAGCGGTACCAACACGGCCTTCAGTCTTTAACAGACGGTCAGCAACAAACATCAATGCAGGGGGAATCACCAACTTCTGTGGCTTAGCAGCGATCAACAGACCACGCTCATCCGTCCAAGCGGCGATTTGGATAACGGCGGCTTCCAAAGAAGTCTCGTTCAAATCTACCTGAACAGCAGCGGTGTTTGAGTTCGTGCCACCACCAACGGTTGGGTGTGCTGTGCTAAACAAAGCAACACCGTCACCACCAGCATAAGTAGCATTGAAACCGTTATTCAGAATAGCGGCTGCTTTGACTTGCTTGGTGTAAGACATAGCACGGGCCAAAGATTTCGTGTAGCGAGCAGACAAGCTGTCGTACAAGTTATCTTCAACAGCTTCTTCAGTGATGGCGAAGCCTAGTGCGATGGTTTCATGGTTGTAGCGAGTAGACCATGCTTCTTGCGCGTTGTCGTAAGCGATGGCAGAGCCTTCAGCTTTAACAGGTGCAGTGCCGAAGCCAGATAGCTTGGTCTCTTCTTCAAAAGAACGGTCAGAAGATTCAGTTTCGTAAATCTCCTTATGTTGCTCGCCATAGCGCTTGTATTCCATGCCGAACAAAGCGTTCAAGCCCGGTAACAGCTCTTTAAGTAGTTGACTGCGTGAGATTGCCATTTTCTATTACTCCTTACAGGCCAACAGCATTTAAGTAGCTGTGTGCGCTTGGGTTAAATTTTACCAACACGTCAGTGTAAGCCTCGCCTGCGGGTGAGGCAAAACCAACAACACGGAAGGCAGCGGCGGAAGTCTGTACAGTAGACTCTAAAGCGCTAGTAGAGTTACCAGTACGAGTAGAACCCGTAGAGGTGCTCTGCACAGCGGCAAAGAATGTATTAGTACCTAGAACTGTTTGAGCGCCAGAACCATCCAACTGAGCTTGGAACGCTACGTTAGGGTCAGTGATGACCATAGCAGTAACTACTCCAGTAGTGCCAGAAGGGTAGTACTGAGCGTTAATTACTTGACCTTGAGCATTTACATACTCGCAGCCAACGAAAACGCCGATAGCGCCTACGCCAGAACCACCAAGGTTATTGGTAGTAATGTCTGCGCCAGTAGCGGTGGAGATAGCAATGTAGCCATCAGCTCCGATAACAACGACTTGGCCGTAGAAAATGTTGGTAGCTTCGCCAGCAGGGTCAATCAGAAAAGTATCTGTTGCACCAGCATAAGGCATGCCATCAACGCGATTTATGGGACGTAGCCCATAGGGGGACGCGATTAAAGCCATTTAAGGACTCCTAAAAATTAAGAACCAGAACCAAAAGTGACCTTGGACTTCTTGTCAGAGAAAAGAGGCATCCTAGGATCACTGTCTCTTAGAAAGTTATTGTCAACCGAATCCATCTGAGCTTGGTTTTGTTTGGCATAGTATGCCGCACGTTGGCCCATAAACTCATCAGGGATGCGACAGAGCAATAATCCGCCTACCTCGATGTTGCCGATAAAGCGACCTTCGGTAGAAGCGTGCATCATAAGCTCAGGGTATTCATCTGCTTTGCAGGGTTCATATCCTTCGCGGAACTTAGAAGAAATGTTACCGGGATCAGAAACTCCCAGAGTGCTTAGACGTACCCAACGATGTGACCAACCCGGACGATTATCTGGGCTAGGCAGTGTCTCTGGAGGACGCCATGCTTCTGGTCGATACGATACGTTACGGCTTTCAGCCTCACGGGGCGCACGAGTTTGTTTATTAGACTGATCCATTATTCACCTCTTTTTAGTTTAGCAACCTGTCGCGCATAGTCTTCATATGACACCCCAAGCCTGCGAGCAATCGAAGCTTCTGATGCCTTTAACCGGATGCGGTTGGGCGGTGTACTACGGGCAGCCGAGGCTACCACGGTAGACGGTTTTGTTGCACGGCGTGGGGATTCTTCCTCATAAGCCGGTTCTGATGCTTCTTGTGGAGGCGCATCATTATCCTCATCGCTCCCGAACTGTTCGGGGAATTTCTTCCGTATAGTACTATCAATTGAACGATAATACGATTCGGACGTAGGATTTATACCACGATCTTCTACTAATTCTGAATGTAACCCTAAAGCAAACGCAGTCATGGACCGGTTTTTACCGAACCATTCGTTTTTGCTACGCCATTTTTCGGCGCGTTCGTCAACTGTAGGGCGTTGGGGTATTTGTACTTCATTTTCGCTAACTTGTAAAGGCCTCATGCTGCCGACTTTATCCAGCTTCACTGTGGCCTGAGCAATTCTACGCTGCGCAGCTACTATTGCTTCGGAGTCGCCGTTGTCGTACGCCTCACGATAACTACGTTCTGCGGAGCTAAGTTCACTTTCGGCTACAGTTTTAGACTGCGCGATATAAACTTCACTGCCACTAGCTACTTGCTGCTGTAAGCGCTTGTTTTCCGCTAGAATGTTGCGGGCAAAATCCTCTGCGGCTGACCGTTCACGTACAGCGGTCTCCTTTGCGCGGCGTTCATCGTGGTATCCACGGGTAAAGCGCTTAATTCGTTTCTGAACTTTCTCATCATACGACGCTAATTCATCGTCGGTTACGTCTTCCGGTGGGGGAGCAGCAACCTTTTTTCTGTCTTCTTCGGGTGTATCGTCTTCAATCTCGATCTCAAAGTCGTCGTCGTCTTTAGACGCTACCACTTCTTCCTTCTCGTCGGGAAAGACAAATTCGTCGTCAATTCTGTTCGCCATTGTTTACTCCTTAGCTAGCACGCGTAATACCACGCGGGTCTTCCACAACTGCTTCAACCGAATCATCGTTGATGATGCGGAATTCACGGCCATGAATCTTCAGACGGGTGCCTGAATTAGGGCGGACGATGACAAAGTCACCTTCCTTGCAAGACGGCCCATTTGGGAACCGGCTGGTGTCTTTATATGCGTCTGGGCCTACTTTCACTACGAATAGAACCGGAGTAAGTACTTCCTCGAACATCGTTGACTGGCTTGTTTTAACAATTCCAGCGTCGCTGTTTGCAAACTCCTTCATAGCCTCTGGCACTACGCAAAGCAAGCGGAATGTCCTAGGGTCAGGTAGTTGTTTAGCTTTCTGCTCGGGGGGAATGTTTAGCACCCCGGATAAGTCGATAGCATCCATATTAAATGTTTGCTCGATGTTAGTTGTCATCTCTTTCCAATCTCTGCACAAGGTCGTTGATTAAAGTATCTGCTTGGGCAAGACCCCGGATTACCCCACAGACATGACGATACTCGTCGAAACTTTTTGCTCCCCCATCAGCTAGAAAATCAACATTATCTTTAGAGCTTTCTAGTATCTGCTTGTGTAGATACTCTAGTACTTTTAGATCGTTCATTTAGTCTTTTCTCCGATTTTGCTGAGCGGCTTGGACTTTTGATTTGGCGATGTCAATCCCCATGCGAACACCCTCTGCCTGCGTCTTAGCTGACAGACTGCGCTTGTCGCCCTCAACCTTAGCTCCAATCTGCATACCGGCGATACGTTCTTGGGAGCGCAGGCGCTCGCGCTCAATTTCAAGCTGGTCGGCCTTAGCTGCTGCGTCCGCTGCGACCTTCTTCTCGTCAAGCTCCAACTTCTTCATCTTGATCTGGAGTTCTTGCATCTGCATCTGTAGTACCGGGTCTTGCGCTTGCTGTTGAGCTTGCTGCTGGGCGGCTTGCTGTTGGTCTTGTTGGAGAAGTCGCACCGAGGCTTGCGCTGCTAACTGAGCAACCTGCGCCGCCAATTCTTCTGGCATACGCTTGCCCTCTTTCTCTGAAGGCATCGGCAGACCCAACTGCACCTCAATCTGTCGGCGATACTCAAAGGCTACGTGCTCGTTGACGTGCGCCATCATTGCTGCTTGGAACATCTGAGCCGTAGGACCTTGCCCGACAATCGTCATAATCTTTGGGTCTTGCAGCATTGACGTGTGCACAGCAATATGAGCTTCGTGGTTCTGCTCGATAAAGGCCTTCGCGGGCTTGCCGGTTATTAAGTTCTGGTTCTCTTGGATCGGGTCCGTCGGCTCAGCATCACCTTCTATCGGCACCAGCTTAGAAGCATTCTTTACCCCCAACACCTCAATCATCTGGCGGTGCAACAGCGGTAAGTCATACAACTGCGGGGCTTGCTGGGCTAACTGCAATACAGCCTGATACTGAACAACCTTCTGCGCCATAGTGGAGGCGTTAGGGTCGCTAATAGGAATCACAGACACCATGTCATAGTCAGACTTACGGGCTCGGCGCGAACCCTCAACAGGCTCGTAGTCGTACTCTTCCGGGGCGTAGTCGGCGATGATTGATTTGAGGAGCCTAAACTCTTGGCGCATCGAGTAGTGCATACGTGCTTGCACAGCGCCCATTACCTTTAGCGTGCGCTCAAGAATCGCTAGTGTTGTTCCAACAGGGGCGTTAGCGCTCATGTCAGATACGTTCATATCCCCACTAGAGGCAAAGGCGCGGCCTTCTTGCACAATATTTTGGAACAACGCCATCAAAACTTGGCTTGGTTCCTTGTATGGGAGTGGTAAGATGTTGTCACGGATCGATCCGGAAGGGACATCTACGTCCCTAAATTCTCCGGGCTGGATGGGAGTGTCATCTCCCTTAATACGCAAGCCCCTCGATTTGAGTCCACCGGGTAGGTTCGATAGAGTTCCTGCATCCACCAACTGTCTAATAATCATGGTGGCGGACCGGGCGTAGCCCCCGATAAGATGGATGAGACCATATCCATAAAAGCCAAACCCGGGTATGTATTGGTAGTGCACAAAGTGCTGGCGCTTGGTGTGTAACTCGTCGCCGTCGTACCAATTTCTCCGTATAGCTAGGATCTGCGTAGTGTTCTTATCAATAGTGATTACATACGGAAGCGCAATCCCGGTAAATTCACCATCTTTATCTTTATGCTCAAACCCAACTAGATCCAGTTCAATGTGCATTTCAAGGAGTCGGTAGCGGTCGTCCTCGGAAGCCGCTAAGCCCATCTCTTCCGCTTTTTGCTTCTCAATATCGTCGAGCTCAAACTTAGGCTCGCCCAGATCAATGTCTGAGTAAAATCCTGCGTCTTGTAGCTTAACAACCTCGTTCTTTGTCTTACGCATTACATGCGTTACACGCTCAGCAGTCTCTAGGCTAGACGCTCCGTAAGGAACGACGATGTCCTCGGCTGGGATAAACATCGCTACTTGGCGGCCCCTACTAGGATCGAAGTAGACCTTCTTAAACGCGGAGCCAGAAATAGGCAAGTTCCACAGCATCTTCTCGTGCTCTGGGCGGTACTCCGTCATTACTTCCGTTAGTTGGTAGTTCATGTCCTCGACAACACGGGCGGACGCCTCCGTTTTCTCAGGCGTATCTTTACCCAGAATCTGCGTCTTAACGGGACCGGCGGCTGGAAACGTCTCCATAATGCCTTCGCTTTGGAAGCGCACAACGGACTCGGTCAACATTGGGTGGAACACCCCACATGCGCCTTCCCATGGCTCAGTACGTTCTTCGTACTTGAGGCCCAAGAGCTTCATACCATCTACATAGGTCTGCATCCAGTCTTTGCGGTCGTTGATGTCTTTCTCAAAATCATTGACCAGCTCCCCACCTAGACTCTGTAATTCTGAGTCATCCATAAAGTCGGCGAGGTTGGCATCAAAGTCTTCCTCCGATGGTTCTTCAGGACTAAGATTAATCTCGATGTCCCCAATGCCAATAGTTACTGACTCGGGGTCTTCAATCTCAATCTCAATAGCTGGCATATCAGCCAAGTCTTCTACGTCCATGATGCCCTGAGGGGCTGCATATAAACCTTTATCAATTGCCATGATGTGTCCTTACACTGTGTAATAGCGCTCACCGCGCCTACTCTTAAACCATTTTAAATCTTCGGGCTCGTCTGAAGGAAGACGCAAGAAGCCCCCGGAGCGGAAACGCATAAGCGCTAAAGTTGTAGCGTCAACTAAGTCATCGTGCTCACCTGATGGGAACGCCGCTATCTCGTCAACTAATTCTTCGGCCCAACGCGTACGGGGGACCCATACCTTCCCAGACGCAATTATGTCTGAAACACTGTTCAAACGGGCGATTTTGTCTTGCCCACGACTTGGCGTGTATTCTTGGACCGGTATACCCATCGACCTAAGCTCATAGATCAACGGAGCGCCCGTTGCCTTTTTCTCAATCAGAAGTCCGTCTGGCTCCCACATTTTGTATTGTGCTAGCGCGTCACGCTTTAGCTCAACCCACTCGACCCGCTTCTTGTACGTATCTAATAGTATGAGGTTCGCCGTCCCATCTTCTTTGTTGTTAAACACGCCCCACGTCGTACACGCAGAGTAGTCGGCCCGCTGGTTCTTCTCAAACGCCGTATCCCACGTCTGCAATATATATTCACATGATGGAGGCTCGTCTTTCTCCCACCATTTCCACCAATCGCGCTTAACAATAGCTGCTTCGTTACCTACTGGGTTCTGCTGGTACTGTGCCTGCCACTTAGAATTAGGGAGTTCTTCTTGCAGCGCAGTAAGTTCCTCCATGGACCAAAACTCGGGCCATAAGGGTTTACCCGAAGGTAGGATAGCTGGGAACTCAATGACCTCCCACTCCTCACCACCACGCTGTGCAGACGATTTAATCACCTGACCAGTCAAATCTCGCTGGGCCCAACGGGTCATAACGATAACAATCGCCCCACCCGGCTGCAAACGCTGTCGAGGCCCAGACGTATACCACTCGTACACCTTATCGTAGACTTCTGGGTTGCTAGCTGCCATGGCAGCCTCTTGCTCTGAGTGCGGATCGTCAATAATCAGGATGTCGGCACCTTTACCGGTCACCGCACCGCCCACACCAATAGCGAAGTAGTCGCCACCCTTGGATGTGTTCCACCGACCAGCCGCTTTGGAGTCAGATTGCAGGTGTAGTTCCGGAAAGATGCTCTGGTACAGCTCCGTATCCACTAAATTTCGTACTTTTCGCCCGAATCCCACCGCTAATTCGGCTGTGTGGGACGTTTGGATGACTTTTTTGCCCGGATACTTGCCCAAAAACCACGCTGGGAGCAGATATGACGCGAATTCTGACTTTGTGTGTCGTGGTGGCATGTTAATGATGAGTCTTTTGCACTCTCCATTAGCCACTCGCTCAAATGCTGCGGCCATTCGGTCGTGATGTCGGCCCCCAATAAAGCTAGGCCACACCCTTTCCACGAACTTCATGAACCGCTTCTGGATTAGCTCCCGCTCTTTTAGCTGTTCCAGCTTAGTTAGCTGAGCTTCCAGCACAGACAGGTCCCGCTCCGATAGCTTGCCCGAATCAAGTAGGGCTGCAATGTCCTTGAGTGTAGTTTCACTCATCGGTATCTTCTTCCGGTGCTTCGGTGTCTTCTTCCGGTGCTTCGGTGTCTTCTTCTGGGGTGTATTCTTTAAACGGCGTGCCTAGCTCTTCATCTAGTGAGTTACTTGGCACCGGATTAATGTCCGCGATGTCTGCATTGAGCAGGCGCTTAACGCGTTCTTTAATAGAGTTCTCTAGCGCTTCGCTAGTAGTGTGATGTACTGTGATCTCGCTGCGCTCTGTAAACAAACCAACATCGCTGTGTTTGCCAAGTAGCTCTAACGCCTTGATCTCTAGCTTCGTGTCTCCGCACACGGCTAACTCAACCAGCCTATTCGTGATGAAGTTTCGGGCTTGGTGAATATCCTCGAACGCTTGGAAGTCCAGCGTCTTTACTTGGCTGCGCAGCACTGCGGCTATAGCAGATTCAGTAACGTGTTTTGGTTTCGCCGACGGCTTTGAATTTTTTATTAAGTCGAGCGCCTGCCTACCTGCCTTTTCGTCAAAGTCAAGTGAACCCCCAAGCTCTTCAATAAGGCCTGCGGTATTAGCAGCAATCGTCACTGCGTCCTTATGAGTGAGTGGCAACTCATCGGACAAATCAAATGGAACGTGATGTTCCGAAGTCGGCTCAATGTTTAGCATTGGTATTTCGTAGCACCCAAAAGGATCGGGGTAGGCAAACTATAACA
>TARA_R110002124_G_scaffold5486_5_pt1 | contig 16781 bp, 25 predicted proteins | sample TARA_R110002124 | Tara Oceans TARA_R110002124 (sample SAMEA4397445) | marine metagenome | biome: Polar Biome; feature: [SRF] surface water layer (ENVO:00010504); material: water (ENVO:00002006), including particulate matter (ENVO:01000060) such as... | depth 5 m | reverse complement strand
TTGAAGGTAGGAGTGTCTAACATCTGGTCATGTGTTGCTAAACCTGATACTGTAAGATCATTATTATTTCCTGATACATCATTACCTAAAGCACTACTAGAAGCATAATTCATATGAAAACCATTAGTACCAAATGTTAAACCTGAAGGGTCTTTAGGAACCCACACACCATTTACAGTTTCTCCAAAATCAGAAGCTGCATATTGTGTTCCATCTATTAAAACACTTTCTGCTATATAACCATTAAAGTATTGTCCTCCATATGAACCATATCCTACTTGAGTTTGAGTACTTGTATCATTAACATTAGTATCATAGTTTTGACTTGGATAAGTATTCTCTTTTAAATTTGTTTGTTGTACTCCATTAACATATAATTTTACTCTATTACTTGATGTTCCTTGCGTTGTATCAAATGCTATTACTATATGATACCATGCTGAAGAATCCCTATACATATTGTTAGTTTGAACATTAAAATCTAAAGTAGCACCAGTAAATCCAAATAAATTTATTTGGTCATTACCAGAAGTATCTTCAAATCTAAAAACATTTTGGTAGCTACCATTTGTAGCACCAAAGAAACTATTATTAATATTAAAGCTAGACCTCTTTACCCATGTACTATAAGTCCATGTTTTTCTGTTACCAGCACTACTTGGTGTTCTATACATGTAAGCACTATTAGCTAGATTAAATCTACCACTCTTTGCAATTTGATAGTCATAGATAGTAGTACCACCACCACCTGATGCTCCAGCAGCACCCATTAATGCTTGTTTGTTAGCTCCTAAACTCATTATGCCATTGCCAATCCAGCAGCAAACCCAAAGAAAGTCGTGCCACCATCAAAAGTTGTTAAGGTAATTACATCTAAACCCGAAGAAGTAAATGTAGGGGCTGATCCACCTGCATACTTAGCAGAGTTTCCTCCTCCCCCATTTGCTCCTGCTTTAAAAGTAATAGATCCAGCACCACCATTAGTGATAAGTAAAGTAATAGAATTAGAATGACTCGAGGTAGAATTAGTTATGCCTACATTGAATGTTCCGCTACCTACGGTAAAAGACTGAACATTACCATTATCTAAATTTAAATCAAAAGCTGCTGTTTTTGATCCATTAGCATAAACTGTTTCTGCATAATCTGTTAGTCGTTTACTAACTAAAGTTTGGATAGCAGTTGTTCCAACTATTTCTTGGTTGCCTCCAGGAGGTAACGTAAGTGTGTTAGTAACTTGAGCACTATGAGGTTGAGACTTAACTGTTTGGCCATGACTGTTGCTTTCACAATTAAACACTACTGTTCCTGGGTTAGTATTACCCTTAACAGTGACTGTTCCTGTGCCATTAGGAGCAAGTTCAATAATACCGTTTGCTGCGTCTACAATTTTTATACTACCAGAGTTAGTTCCAGCATTAGTGTCTAATTCTAAATCATGAGCACCATTTGTTGTTATTTTTCCTGAAGCCGCTCCACTTCCTACTACAACTTCACCCGTTCCATTCGGAGTAAGCTGAATAGCTCCGTTTGCAGCATCTATAATTTTTATAACGGAAGAATTTGTACCACTATTTGTTTCTAAAAGTAAGTCATAAGCACCGTTAGATGATATAGCTCCTACTTCTGATCCGTTTCCTAACAAAATAATATCTGCATCTAAAAGGACATTACCTGTACCATTTCCTTGTATTGTAATTGTATCATTTGTTGTAATAGGTTTTAAAGTATTTCCTGATGCTGTCAATGTCCCTAAAGCGTATATATCAGATAAAGAAATAACTTCATCACTGCCATCACAATACATTGTTTTAGCATAACCATTAGGTACGGTAGTTTTCACTGTACCATTTCCTTGCGACATAAGAATACTATAACCACCAGAAGTAGCGTTTTGAATATGAAAATAAGCTGTGGTAGTAGCTGGAGCTATTGTTATAGTACAGTTTTGACCTAATGTTCCTGTAAATTTTATAACACGGTACATTCCGTTTTGTACATTGCTTGCCCCACTATTAGGGGAAGCAGCTCTTACCGTTAAAGTTGCTGTTGAAGCATTTGATAAAGCTACTGATTTGTAAGAAGCTATTCTGTCTAAAATATCTATATTATAATTAGAAGTTGTACCCCAAGTACCTGATTGCTCACCCGTTGCTATTTCTTCTATTCCAAAATTTGTTGTGTACGAACTTGCCATTTTATTCTCCTTCTATGCTGCTATTTCTGTCCATCCTGGAGTTTGTGCAGCGGTTATTGGGTTCCAATTAGGATTATGGTCAGGAGGTTTTACTTCTGCCCAAACATTAACTACCCCCAGTTGACTTGTTGCACTCACCCCATTTGGTTGTACCACAATACTTCCCCCTGCTGCAACATTATTTGTTAAAGCTTGGGCGTTGACTCCTGTTGGTATTATTGTTATAGCTCCAGAAGCTATAACGTTTCCTACAGCGGAAGTTCCTGCAACTCCCGTTGGTATTACAGCGGAAGTTCCAATTATAGAAACTGAACCTACAGCAGAAGTTCCCGCAACTCCAGAAACAGCAACAGTACCAGCAATTTCTATTACTACAGCGGAAGAAGAACTACTCCATGCTCCTGATCCCCAAGTATCTCTTCCCCAACCAGCAGTATTACTTAAAAAAGCAGAGGCCTCAACTCCTGTTACAGAAAAATCAACAGGGCTACTTGCTGAAACAGTTCCTACAGCGGAAGTTCCTGCAACTCCAGAAACTGTTACAAAACCGTCAGAAACAACTGATTCGTTTCCTACAGCGGAAGTTCCTGCAACTCCTGTTGGAACTACAGAATTGTCAACAATAACTTCTTCTTGTCCTAGTGCAGAAGTCCCTACAACTCCTGTTACAGAAACATCAGTAGGAATTTCTAATACAACGTTTCCTACAGCGGAAGTTCCTGCAACTCCAGAAACTGTCACAGAAACAGGGATATTTAATGTTACTGAGCCTACAGCAGAAGTTCCTGCTAAACCAGAGACTGCTACAGAAACAGGGATATTTATTACAACGTTTCCTACAGCGGAAGTTCCTGCAACTCCAGAAACTTCAACAACGCCAAAAGAACCCCATGAAGCAGATCCCCATGTGCCACGACCCCATCCATTTAAGGTGTTATTTGGCACTTTTTATTCCTTTATGCTATTCTGATAATAGCAGAACTTTGATTAGCTGTTGGGAATTGGACAGTAAATGTTCCTGAATTAGAACTTTTATTTGATCCAAAATCTAAAGCACACACCGCTTTATTACTTGCACTAGAGTTATAAATTAATGCTCCTCTTGCTGTAATAGTAGCTGTAGTAAAGCTTTTATCTGCAAAATCAGCAAACCCTACTGTTCCTGAAGTAATTGGAGTAACATTAGTCAAAGCAAGACCTCCTGTTACATATGTTCCACTAGAAGCAACCTCTCCTGTTGTAGTAAAGGCTGTTGTAGTAGCTCCTAAAGTAGCTGTTGTACTACTTTTTCCCCCACTACCTATTGCATAAAGAGCAAGCTTAAAACTGTTAGCTCCGTTACTAAAATTATGGGTTCCTTTTAAAATCTCCATTTTAAAAGCTGTGGTCATTGCCTGTGATATAGCCATTATATTCTCCTTATGATGTTAGCAAAATCTTCAAAACCTTCTTTTTCTAACTTTTTAGTCAAGGTAGCACGCTCTTCTTTCTTTGCCAATTCTAAATGATCAAAAATAATTTTTTTAACATACTCTCTAAAAAGATTAGCTTGAATTTTTATTGGTTCAGCAGCTTGATCAGAAACATATACTATTTTAGCAGTAGCCATTTCTGATATCTGTTCGTTTGACAGGCCTCCTTCGTTAGAAGTAAATACATCTACCTTTTCTACTGTTATACCAGCACTTATATCAAACATTTTTTTCTCCTAATGAAGTTTTTTTGTCGTAAGTTACTCCTTCAATATCGTCTCTTCCCCAAACATGGCAATGTTGTTTACCATCTAAGGGTTCAGGAGGGGTTAGTTTAGATTGCCTACCTATTTCGATGCCTTTTTCATTTTTAGCAAGAACTAAAGGGTCTTTTAATCTATGATAACCATATAACTTTTCTTCATCAGCAACATTTGTGTCTAAAAACGGTGAATTGTGAGCTATTTCTATTTGAATTCCTTTAGAGATAGCTATAGCCACCCAAAATTCACAACAAGCTCTTCCAGATTCAGCAAAATGAGGCCTATCTGCGTAACTAAAGTCTAAACCGAACAAATGCAATGATTTTACTTCATGTGCAACTGCAAAAGCCAAAGCATAAGCAACAGTATTGTTTAAATAAGCTAATCCTGTTTTTTGAACAACAAATTCCAATGGGTATTCTACTACTCCAGGACATCTTTTGTCTAAAGTACAACTATATATTGGTCCTTCATGTGTTTTTAACATTTCTGAAACAATACCTGTTTGTGTTCCTGCTTTTATATCATCTAAAAACCGTTCTGGTGGATCCATCATAAACACTCTATCGTGTTTTATTATTTCACCCATACCATTTATAGCCCAAACTTCATCGTATTTTTCGCTACGTGTTCTAGATAAAATATAATCATAAAAAGTACCACCTAAAGCTACGATAGCAATTTTTTTACCTTTTAGTTTTGCTTTTTTGATCATGTTCTCGGTATCCTAACCATTCCTTCACGATAAGCATCAATATTTTCCATACCCTCACCGTAGTTTTTCAATCTAGAAATAGACTCTTGATATCTTGCTGTATATGTTTGAAAAACGTCGGTTTCGCCTTTCATAAAAACAGAAGCCTCACACAAAGACCCATATAACATTGCATCAGGAGCATTTGTTCCTAACCACGTTGTTCCTGTAGAAGCTGTTGTTATAGAAACAGGTCTATAAAAATAATGTAGCTCAACCGCAGAGTTTGCATTAGGAGTAGGAGATACAATAAAGTTTAAATAATCAAAAGGAGCATAATACTTAGGTTCACCCTCAGTATTGTCTCCTGCAGGTGTGTAAGACTGCACAAAATTAACATCTTTTAGTAATAAAAACTGTTGATTTCCATCACCGTCAAAATAAGACATAGAAAAAGAAGATAAATAGTCTTGAGGCATTTGAAGATATTTATTTCCTTTTTGAAAAGTTCCTGCAGAGTTTTTTCTAAAATTATCTAAGTTTACTTCTGAAAGAATTCTTTGTTCTGCTGTTGTGATAAAGTCATCTAAATAAGAAACAAAAGCTGTTTCATTATTTTGTGTGTAATCTTGTATTGCTTGTTTTAATGTAGTAAATGTCCAACTCATGGTGTAATAATCTCCACTTCTCCTATTAAAGCCATACCATGATATCCTGCTATAGTTATACCATTATTTCCAAAAATACTTTCAGCAATAATTATCACCATTTCTTGAAGAACATCAGGTCTAGGTTGGTATAAAGCTTGCGGTTCAAAAGGAGCTTTTACAGGTTCTAATTGAGGTTGTTTAGGTTCGTATTCAGAAATATGAACTATTGCTCCCGTCCATTCTTCTATTCTTTCTGAGTACGGAAACTCCATACCGCTGCGATCGGAAATAAACCTTGCATATTTTCCACTAGAAAATTTACTCATATTATTGCATACGATCGTGAGTTAGGGGTTAAATTTAAACTTGCTCTGTCTCTGTCTTCAGCCGCAGCTCTTTGGAATTCTTCTTCATAAACTACTTTTAAAAATTCCATTCTTTCTGGAGCTTTTTTCATAGATAAATAATAAGCTAATCCTGCGGTAAGACAAGGATAAAAACGAAAAGGAACTTCTGGAGTGTTAACCATACTGTCTACATCATCCATTCTTACTAACCTGTCATAAACTAAAGTATACACTTTATCTGGAGTAGGCCATATTTTGATCTGTGGTGTTATTTGTCTATCAATATAAAACTGACTTGGTCTCGCTTGGGTTCTTTTACTTGGTATATTTAAAAATTCTGATCTACTTACCCTTCCTATACTAATATCAGACTGAGTAGTTGCTCCAGTATTTTCCCTTACCACAGCAGATAATACATCAATACTAGATTGTACTGTTGACAAATCTACAATAGCTGTAGTAGCTGTTACCGCTCCACTTGTTGCTCCCACTACATTTTCTGCCTTTTGAAAAACACCGACAGGTACAGTTATAGCCATCAAAGTAGCTGAAGGAAAACTTGTTATACTAGCTGTTGCCCCACTTGTTGCTCCTGTTATAGTTTCACCTAAAGAATAAGCACCAGAAGCCGCTACTGCTAAAGTAAGTGTTCCAAGAGGATACTCAGCAAGACCTCCTGCTAAAAGTAATGTTTCTTGAGAAATAGTCCATCTATTTAATCCTCTATTTGCCCAATCTGCAAAAACTAAATTTAACGATCTCTTTGCTGTTTGCAAATCATAACCTGTACGAGCTTGCAACCCACATCTTTCAAACGCTTCTTCAACATATTCTGCGGTATCTAATTCAAAATCTTTCGTATTAGATGTAGCCATTATTTTTCCAATCTAACTGTTTGGTCCTTTTATTAATTTGCTGTAGTTTGCTACAAAAGCTTTTTCTGTAGGGGTATTAGACTTTATTTTAGAGCGCATGTTTTTAGAAGTAGACATATTTGCATTCACCATCATACCCTTACTAGCATAAACTACTTTTTTTCCTTTATCTTTTCCGACCTTTGGCATTATTTAGTTCCCATCATTGTTATTAAACTTGCTAATACTTGAGAATTATTTGCTGCTAAAATAACAAAAAACCCTCCTATTAACATCCATTTTGCTTGAAAAACTGACTTTTTAACAACCTTCATGTCTTTACCTAAAGTTTGTACTTGAGAAGCAATATGTCCTTGCTCTACCTTTAGCTCTGTATATTGCACATCTAACGAATGAACATCAATGTTTTTTGTTTTACGAGCTACCATGCTTTACAAGACCAATATCTAGCAGAAAACTTATCTTTTGCTGTATCACATTTATGGCGAGCTCTAAAACTTTTTCTTCTAGGAGGTTGGTCTTTTTTTATAGTCATGTTTGGATCACCAAACCTAACAAGTTTAATCTGCGTTCCTTTTTTAGCTAAAACAGCAGATTTTTTAGGACCTTTTGGAGTTCTTTTAGGTTTGTTAAAACCACCAAAAGATTCTCCTCTATATGTAATTCTACCACTTGCCGTTCTTTTTACATTTTGTGTAGTAGCCATTTATTTCTCCTAAAATAATTTTCTAACTACCTGTTGGATTCGGACCGTCGTAGTAAATTGTTATTGCTTCTACTACACGAGTAGATTGAATATTAAGATATGCTCCAGCTTTAAATAATAAACCATTGTCTGGGATATAAGGTTCAATATCATAACCACCTGTTGGACCATCACTTACATAAAATTTAGAAACAATAGTTCCTGTTAAAGACGTGTTGTGAAAATCTATTGTTCCAGTAGTTCCTGATGCATACGCTTGCATACCTCTTACTTTTGTTCTTCCAGCAAAAATAACTCCTGTGTTTGATAAAGTTGCTGATATTAAAGTCCCTACATTAACATTAGTTGCTGTTGCTACTGAAACAGTTATAGAAACAACAGATAGAAAAATTCCTGCTGCGTTATCAGTTGTACTTACTGTGTTATTATTTACACCCGTTACTGTAGTTGTTAAAGCTGCTCCTCCTGGAGTAGTTCCAACAATAGTAAATACTGCATTGGCTATGTTTTGACCTGAAGATATAGAAATCCTCATACCTAAATTAGTAGGGTTATTTAAAGATTCTGGAAAATAAGTGTTTGTTAGAAAACTTACTGTGTTTCCTGCAGTTATAGAAGTGTTGTCTGCAGCTATTGCTATGTTTGTTGTAGATGTAGTTGGTAGAAAAGTTTTCGACGCTACATATGAACTATTTGGCATAACTTTTATTCCTTTTTATTTAAGCACTAGGCTCCGGAGAACCTAGTGCAAAATAGTTACTAATTAGTAGGTGCGTAAGTAATGCCTCTATCTTGTGATGCCATAAAGTAATCACTGGTTAAAGTATTACCTGCTGCTGCTGTTGCAATTATGTCCCAAGTCATTCCCATTCTTTCAGCTGCTGTACCTGTTGCTGGAAAAGCATCATAAGCTACTGCTGTTGAAGATTGAGTTCCTGCTACAAATTGTGAAGTAGTAACACCACCTGCTGTTCTAGAAAAGCATGTTGCATAAAGTTGTCTGTTAACATAATAGTTAACTGAACTTGTTTTTATATTATTATTAGCTACTGTTGCTGGTGAATTAACTACTTCAAATCCTAAAGTAACAAAAGTATTTGCTGCCATTGTACCTAAAGTAACTAAGTTCGCATCAGTAGGAGTAAGTTGTATTTCAGCTCCGTTAGGAGATTTAATACAAACTGTTAATTGAAGTCCTCCAACTAAACTTTTGAAACCAATTAAACTTGTAACTGCCGCACCAAAAGTACTGCCTCTTGTTGCGCCTTCTTCAGCTAATCCCCAAAAAGTATTTGGAGCACCTGTGAAAACACCTGCTGTTACTGTAGTAAATTTTGTTCTACATTCAAAATATAGTCTTTCTCCTCTTGTACTTGGAGTAGAGTAGTTCATGTTACTTTGAATTAAAGTTCCATTATTAGCTGCGGCTGCATATATAGAAGCTGCTTCTCCATTTAGACTTCCGTCATTTGCTAATGTAGCTAATGTAGTAGGACAATTAGTTGCGTTTATAACGCTCCAAAAATTTCCTGCTGCGGCTCCTGCGTTTAACACATGGTCTAAAAAATCATCCATGTAATAAACTTGATCTGGCCAGTTTCCAATATTTAAGTTTTGAAGTGCTGGTGTTGCGTTTGAGAATTTTACTGCGCCTTTAAAGTGTGTTCCTGCCATTTTATTTTTCCTTTGTTTCCCAGTTAATTAGTATTGCAGTCTCTGGGTGCGTACTACTACACAAGCCTGAATACCCAATAATAATAAAAATTATTATATGTAGTGAATATACCATACACAAAAAAAGGGTGACTCGCAAGCCACCCTTTTAATATTATGCTTATTTTTTGATTAAGCTCCTGGAGATCCGAATACACAACGTGGATCAGAAACACCAAAACTATAACGCTCACGAGCTTTATATTTTGCATTTCCAGTTTCAAAATCACCGTCCATAGATGTTTTTATAGCACTTCTTACAAAGTGTTTAAAACCATTAGGCGCATCAGTTTTAATGAAAAACGCATCTGTGTCTGTTAAGAAATGATTAACTACATAACCATCAGGTAACATACCCATGTTGCGAGTTGCATTAATATCATTGTCTGCAGTTCCTGGACGTAGAGTAGAAGCCATAAGTCTTTCAGCTACAAATTGTAATGAAGGTGGAATTATTAATTTCTTACCTTGCAATGCAATTTTTAAACCTCTTTCGTCTATGAAAGCTGCAATATCAATTAATGATTGCTCTAACGAAGTTTCGTTTAAGTCAGCTGGAGTTGCTAATTCATTTGCAAAATTACCACCTGCTACAGTTGGATGAGCTGTAGAACAAAGCTCTACACCGTCGCCAAAAGTAAAGGCTGCATTAAATGCATTATTTAGCACTGAAGCTGCTTTAACTTGTTTTGTGTTAGACATTGAACGAGCAAGAGCACGAGTGTAACGACTAGAAAGTCTGTCATAAAGGTTATCCTCTACAGCTTCTTCTGTAATCGCAAAAGCAAGTGCTATTGTTTCGTGTGTGTAACGAGCAGTATAAGCTTCGTTTGCAGAGTCATAAGAAACTGCTGCACCCTCGCCTTTTACTGGAGCTTGACCGAAACCTGATAACATTACTTCTTCTTCAAACGCTCTGTCTGAAGTTTCAGTTTCAAAGATTTCAGCTGACTCATTGTCGTATCTATCATACTCCAAACCGAACAAGGCATTAAGTCCTGGCTCAAGTTCTTTTAGGAGTTGGGATCTAGTTATAGCCATCGTATATTATTCCTTTCCTATATACCTGCAAGAGCGTTGTAGAAATGATTGTTTAATTTAACTATTGCTAAACGTCCAGCTACTACAGCATCATCGCTTGATGGCTCTTCTGAAAACCCAACAATTCTAAGATTTAATGCAGCAGTTGAATTTAATGTAGCTACATCTAACTCACCTAATGATTGACCTGTAGTAGCGTTCCCAGTTATACATGTAGCGAAATTTGCATTTCTATGTACATCTATGTCTGAAATAGCTGCATTACAATTGATCAAAAATAGTTGATCTGGATGAGAAGCGACCATTGCTGTTGCTTCTGTTCCTGCGAACACAGCCGCAGTTCCTGGCCAACGAGGTGACCAAACAGGTGTTCCATTTAAATCAGTATAGTTACAACCGATAAATGCGCCAAGTAAAGGTACAGTACCACCGTTTGCATTTCCACATAAATTTATTAATCCATTAGCTAATGGAATAACAGGCATTCCTTCAAACAGTACAGAAGTTGTTCCTGCTGTAGCTGTTGTTTGGATACTATATGTGGACACACCGTTAGTGTTTGCACCTTCACCGAGCATTTTATATGGTCTAAGACCAAAGGCAGCGTCTAAATTTGCCATGTTTTTTTCCTTTTCAAAATAAAATTACTCAGAGGAATTTTTATTTCCTCCAAAAGTTACACGAGTTTGCCTATCAGGTTTACTGATCGGCATCGAAGGGTTACTTTCCCTCATTAAATCATTATCGACAGCAGAAATTTGATCTTCTGTTTTCTTATCAAAAAACGCAGTTCTCTCCTTACGTGATTCAATAGGGAATCTTGCGAGTACTAAACCACCAACTCCAATAACTCCTGCATGTTTTCCATCTTGGATGCTTGGAGCTTCAAAGTCTGGGTACTCATCAGCACGAACTAATTCAAAGCCTTCGCGAAGCCGAGCAGAAAGATTTTTTCTATCATCATGTCCCATAACAGATTCTCTGATCCATCTATGGGTATATCCTTCTGGGGGTTTGGGTGCGTCTAATGTTGACGGTGGTCGCCACGGAGTGCGACGGACTTGTTTTTCCCTATCTTGGGAAGTGCGTGGACTGCGATCGTTAGTCATTTGATCTCCTCTACGATTGTTTAAGCAAATTGACTTGTTTTGCATATTGTTCTAATGATACACCAAGTTTCTTTGCGATTGCAACCTGTGAAGCAGATAATTTCACAGATCGATTATTTGAACGACTAGCAGGACGACTAGCAGAAGCTACTGTAGGAGAGCTACGTATTTTTTTAGCTGTACCATTAGTGTTTTCAAATTTGTGTGGAAAATCATTTCGTATTCTTTTATCTAACTCCACATAATAATCATCAGAGGTTGGGTCGTAACCATCTGTTTCTACAAGAGTTTTATGAATACTAAAAGCTGTTAAAGTCATCGGTTCGTCTTCTCCAAACCAAGTATTTTTTTCTGCCCAAGCATTTGCTTTTACATCAGGTTTTCTTTGGGGTTGAGCAGAGGGTTGTTGTGTTTGAGGTTGTTGTTTAGCTACCTCTAATTGTTGAGTTTGTTGTTGTTTTACATAAGCCAGCCTGTTGTTATCGTTGGCTAGTTTAGCAAGTTCTGTTTGCATTTTTACTTGAGTGTCTGTATCAGATCTTTCAATAGCGTCTTTTAATTCTTTTTGTAAAAACTGCTCTTGAACCTTTACTCTGTTTTCAAATTCATGCACATAGTGTTGATCTGTGTTAGCTCTATCTTTAGTTAGGTTTTCATTTTGTTTTATTATAGATTGAGCATATTCTACAGCCGCTGATTCTCTACGTTCTGCTTCTCTCATTTTTGCTGTGAGTTTACTTATTCGTTTTTTTACACCCTCACTATATTCTTCTAACTCTTCGGAAGAAGTAGTTTCTTTAGGTTCTTCTGTTGTTATTTCTAGTTTTTCTGGTTCTTGTTCTACAGCTTCTACTTGAACTTCGACTTCATCTTCTACTTTATTTTCTTCAGGCATGGTTTTCTCCATGGGTTAATGTGAATGTATAATATCTTCTGGGTTTTTAATAGTTGCTAAAACTTCATCATCATTCAATAGTCTAACTTCACCACCATCAATTTTAAAACGACTTCCTGCGTATCTACCAAAAATTATCCAATCTCCTTCTTTACACCAAGGAACTTGTAAAGGACCAAATTTAGATTGGTCTTTAAATGCAAGTGGACCAGTTTTTAATACATAACCACAAACAGTAGCTATCGATTCTCTATCTATAACACTATCAGGTATGTGAACTCCAGCTTCTGTTTTTCCTTGCCCACGATAAGGAAGAATTAAAACTCTCCATCCCGTAGGAACAGGTAATCTTTCTTTAGCAGAATCCGATAAAGTATTTATTTGAGAAGTATATTTTTCTACTTCTTTGTATACTTTTTGTAAAGGAGGTTCTGGAAGGTCGTTTTCAGGGGTTTTATAATGGTTTGGTACTATTAATGTTGGTTTAGTCATTGTTTTCTTTACTTTCTAGCAGGTTTTTTATTTCCTGTTCTATATATTCTTGCTCAATTATTCGAGCTCGAGTTTCTTTGAAATTAACAAAGTCAGAAATAGCACCATGAGAAAGGGTGTCTATTGTGGCTTTCTTTCTTTCACGAATCAGTTTAAGCAGTTTTTCACAAATGTAAAGCCCATCCATATGTTTTTTTCCTTTTTTCTTTAAACCGTTCTACTACGTGGTTTCTTAGCTGTTTTCTTTGCTTGTTTAAAATTAGCTGCTGTAGGTGCTCCTGCTGTTCCAACTTTTCTCATTGTTTCTTTTGATCCTGCTTTGATTCTTTTTCTCTTAGCGTGTATATTTGCATATAATCCTTTTTTCATAATAGACTATCCTTTTTTATTTTTTGCTACAGTTTGTGCTGTTTTAGTTAGTTCTTTAAAATGAAATAGTTTTTGGCTAGTTTTACCATGCGTTTTTCCAGAATGCAGACTACCATTAGGCATTTTATGCGTTCCTCCTGTATGAAGTTTTCCTTGCTTAGTATAATGTTTTACGCCTTTCATTTAACCTCTCCCTCTGTTATCCACGGAACTTTCGTTCCTCCATTATATGGCCTAGCGTGACCTTCTTCAATCATTTTAGTGCAAATATTAATCCTACCTTTTTCAGGATGATCTACCATTGGTTCTCCCAATATACGACCAAATTTTCCTTTTCCGTCTTTGTGTGTGACTAATAAAAACCTTTTTGGCAACAACTCTTTAAGCCTAGCTTTTGAAGCCAAACCCAACTTTTTTTCAGCCAAGTTTCTTGTTCGGCTTTCAGGCGTGTCAATTCCGACCATACGCACACGTTCTTTCCGCAACCACACTTTAAAACCGAGGTCAATATCAACATCTATAGTATCTCCATCTATTACTCTTAATAAGGTACATTTGTATTCATACATCTAACTATCCGTTTTTGGTTTATCTTTTTTTACTTGAGGTTGTTTTTTCACTGCACCTATCATACCCATGCCACCTTTAGCTACTCTGTAACCAAATGAAGCACTTATAGAAATATAAATACAATTAGCAAACCAGTCTGGTGTGCTTTCATCTAAAAAAATAAATCCCTCTCTTACAGATTCTTGTGTCCAAGGTAGAAAACATCCTGCCAATACAGCAATAAAGAATATTGTCCATGCTTCATCTTTCCACGAACCCCCCATTTGATCAGTAAGAGATTTCTCCATGTCCAATTCGCCAGTAGCTTGTTTTTCATAAACTGTGGCTTCAGCTTTTGCTCTTGCTACTTTTATTGATGTTAAGGCTTTTTTCTCTTCTACTTTTCCTTTTACCCATGATCCAGCAATATCACCTACTGCACCAAGTAATCCTCCAATTAAAGGGATAGCCATAACAATCCTCCTTTAGCTAATTGTAAAACCAAGTCCTCTAGTTGCTGCTCCGCCACCACGACATTTTTGTTTTGGTGAAGTAACCGTGCCACCTTTAGAATAACCTTTTACCATACCGCCATCCTTATAGCCTTTTCTCATCATGCCACCCATTGACTTTTTATTCATATCAGCTTCTTTTTTCTCTTTTTCAGATTCGAATTCTTCTCTTTCAACAAAAATACCCTCTTTAGCCATCATTTTCATTTTGCCTTTTTTCTTTGCAACCTTCGTTTTGGTTTTCTTTTTGCTAATCCCCATATCTTTTAATTGCTGCTTATTTAACTTTTCTGGGAAATCAAAATCATCTTCCATGTCTATATCTAAAGGAAAATCATCTGGGTTCATTTTGTTCATTTCCCTCATATACTCTTCATCATCTTTAGTTCTATCCATTTTGCTTCTCCTTATTTCTTTTCTTTAATAAAAAATCCGACAGCTCCACATAACCCACAAGCTATCATAACTACACTTTGCCATAAGTCATTAGGAATTACTACCCCTAACATTGCAAACACTCCAGTTAAAGCTGCGTATGATGATGGTTCCTTAAAACGATTTAATATTTCAACCATAGTTTCCTCCTTTTAATTTCTCTGCCTACTTTGTTGCAAAGATTGTTGAGCTCTAAGCATAGCCATATCTTCAGAGCTTTGAATACGTTCACGTTGAACTTGACTTTGTTCGGCTAATCTTTGTTTATCAAACTGAAGTTCAGCTTGTTGATGTTGCTGATCTTCCGCTTGGTCTTTCTCTTTTAAAGCTACCTCTTGCTTTTTAATTTCAACAAGTGGGTCTTGTTGTGGTGCAGGGGGGTTCGCTTCTAAATATTGTTGTATGAGCTGTGCCTGTGTTTGCGCTATTAAATTTGCCATTGCTTCTGGTTGTTGTTTCGCTTGTTCTGGCGGCATTTGTTGTGTAGCTATCATTTGAGCTTTTAATCCAATGTGCTCATAAATATGTTTTTCTAATGTCATGAGAACAGGGGGTTGCATTTGTGCAACTAATGATTTCATGTACGCTGCATGTACGGCAATATGAGCATCATGATCTTGCTCAGGGAAAGCTTGTAATTTTAATTGTCCTGCTGCCGCTTCCGAAGCTTCTTGGTTTTCTGTAGCTGGGTCATGAGGGGTTTCAGGTTTTTCAGGCTTTAATATTTGGTCAATATTATCTACACCCAAAGCTTCATACACTCTTCTATATGTTTCGTAAAGATTGTGCATTTCAGGTGCAGCTTGTGCTAACTTTAATTGTTCTTGTGCTAGTATCACACGTTGAGACATACTAAACATATTAGGATCACTAACAGGTAAAATATCTACTCTGTCATCAAAATCTTTAGCTTTGATTTGTTTGTCTTCGTTAATTTCATAAGGGTAAGGTTGAGGGTCTTCTCCAAATATTTTCGCTAACATTTTTAATTCTATTTTCATACTTGCATGAAGACGTTTATGAACAGAACTAACAATCCTTGAACCACGTTCTAATAAAGCAATGGTTGTTCCTACAGGCATTTCTTGGCTGCCATCACCTACTGCTAAATCTGTTGTTCCTATAAATTTTTCGGCTGCTGAAACAACAAAGCCCATTAATTGAAACAATGTTTGGCTAGGCTCTTTATAAGGTAAGGCCATCAAACTTGTACGGATATCGCCTCCTGGAACATCAACATCTCTAAATTCTCCAGGTTGTAATGGTTCAGCATCATCAGCAATTCTTAATCCTCTTGCTTTAAATCCAGCTGGTAAATTAGCTAATGTTCCTGCATCTATCAATTGTCTTAGACTAGAAGTCGCAGTTCTTGATAAATTACCCAATAAATGAATTAAACCAAAGCCATAGAACCCTAGTCCTGGAGTAAATTTGTATTGAACGAAATGTTGAAGTTTACTTTTTGTAGGGTCTTCTTGATCATAATTCCTGCGTATAGATAAAATATCATTCGTATCATTGCATGTTGTCACAATATACGGGAGTTTTATTCCTGTTTGTTCTCCATCTTCACCTACATCAGGGAAATCTTCTAGATCTAAATAACAATGGCACTCGTATAAAGTTACATCATCATCTGGTCCTGTTCTACTTAATCCTTCTAATTCATCGTATTTATCAGAAATATCACTAGAATCTCCTGCGTTATCAGAAATTTCCATGTCAATGTACGAGCCACCTACTTGAAGTTTACGTAATTCATTTTTAGACATACGTAAAACATGGGTTACTCTTTCTGCTGATCGTAAATCTGTAGCGGTGTAAGGTACAATCACATCTTCTGCTGGAACAAACTTGCTCACAGGTCTTTGTAATGTTTCATCATTATAAACTTTTTTGAAAGCACTTCCTGCTAATCCTAAGAAATATAACATTTGGTCAAGTTCTGGTTCGTATTCTTCCATCTTGTACATGATTTGATAATTCATATATTCTTGAACACGGATAGCTTGCGATTCAAGTTCTGGGGTTGGGGTTCCTACGATTTGAGCACGCACAGGACCTCCACTTGGAAGCATTTCTTTATACGCTCCTGCTTGGAATTGTGTCACCGCTTCATTTAATAAAGGATGTATTACTCCTGTTGCTCCCTCGAAAGGTGTTGTACGGTTTTCGTATTTTAATCCAAGGAGATCTAATCCTTTTGTATAAACATCTTCCCAATCTTTTCTACTTACTCTGTCGTCTTCTACCAATCCTGATAAATCACTAGCAATTTCTGTTAGACTTGATTCTGGTAAGGTTTCTGCAAGGTTCCCATAAAAATCTTCGGGTTCAGAAACCGTTGTTGTTTCTTCGCCAAACATTATTTCTGCTCCACCTTCTTCGTCTTCTTCGATTTCTATAGAAATTTCTTCTTCTTGTTCTCTGTTTAAAATTTCAAGTTCTCCATCAGAAAGAGT
>TARA_R110002124_G_scaffold114832_1_pt1 | contig 16801 bp, 17 predicted proteins | sample TARA_R110002124 | Tara Oceans TARA_R110002124 (sample SAMEA4397445) | marine metagenome | biome: Polar Biome; feature: [SRF] surface water layer (ENVO:00010504); material: water (ENVO:00002006), including particulate matter (ENVO:01000060) such as... | depth 5 m | reverse complement strand
GGTGTCAGCCTGAGCACGGTCGAGGCAGATCTGCGCAAGGTCTATGCGGCGCTTGCCGCATTGAAGGGGCAAATCGATGAGTGATGGCATGACTTTGAAGGCCGAAGAGCAAGCAATCGACTGGATGATCCGGCAACGGGACCCTGGTTTTGATGACTGGGATGCGTTTACCGCGTGGCTGGAAATGAGCCCGGAGCACGCCGCCGTCTTTGACCGTGTGGCCAGCATGGATGCTGATCTCGATCAATTGCCGAATCCGGTTGAGGAAACAGCTTTTTCCAGCGAACCGGCCCGTGTTAATCGCAGAAAATGGCTTGGCGGCGCGATGGCCGCGGCGTTGGTCGGTTTCATCAGCTTCTCGCTGCTCGGCAACGATGTCACACGCATCGAGACCATTGCAGGCGAGCAGCGGACAGTAGCGCTGGCAGATGGCTCACGGATAGAGATCAATGGCGCAACAGTGATTGAGTTGGACGAGGACCGGCCAAGATTTGTCCGTCTAGCAACCGGCGAAGCGATGTTTCATGTGGTTCACCGCACAGGCGATCCGTTCATGGTCGAGGTGGGCAAGGCAAAGATTGTCGATCTGGGAACTGCCTTCAATATCATTCGTCGGCGCAATTCGCTAAGCGTTGCCGTTTCGGAAGGTCTCGTCCTCTACAATCCTCAACGGGAAAATGTGAGGTTGAATGCCGGATATGGCATCGAAGTTTGGGATGAGGATGGTTCTTCCAAGGTCCAGGCCGTCGATCCGCTGAGCATCGGTGGCTGGAGCAAGGGACAGCTTGTCTATAATGGCGCGTCAATCGGGCAGGTGGCTGAGGATCTTGGTCGGACTGCCGGTCTGACCCTCGTTGTAGCACCCGATGTTGCGGCCTTGCCGTTCCGCGGTGCTTTGCTCGTCAGGGATGACAATCAGCAGGTAATTGACGACCTAACCGCGCTTGCCGGGATTCGCTCAGAAAAACAAAAGGAAGGGTGGTTGCTGACTCGCTGAAATGATCGCCCGACTGCTCTCCATCCTGTTATTGCTGACGCTCGCGATGCCTGTCGCCGCGCGCGAGGAGTCACGCTCGATTGATTTGCCGCGCGGAACATTGTTACAGAGCCTGCCCCTGCTGGGGCGTCAGGCAGGCATCAGCATCAGCGTTGCCGATTCGAAGCTTTGGCAAAGTGCGGTAAAGCCGGTCCGCGGACGGATGAGCGTTTCAAAAGCGCTGGACCGCATGCTTTCGGGTACCGATGCACATGCGATCAGAGTAGGGGCGACCAGTTGGCGTATCGAGCGTCGTCCACCCCGAACAAACTTGCCCAACCGAAAGAAGAGATCAAACGATAAAATTCCGCCAGTCAAGGCGCAGCCTCCGCCAAATGCGACCGACCAATATCCGGTAGAGGAAATTGTCGTCAGCGCCAGCAAGATCAACACCCCGTATCGGAAATACGCGGGTGTTGTCACGATATTGGATGGTGCGGATCTGGAATTTGGCGGCGAACGGGGTATGGATTCGATATTGTCGCGCATGGCGACAATATCATCGACCCATCTGGGCAGCGGGCGTAACAAGCTGTTTATACGGGGCATTGCCGATTCCAGTTTTACCGGACCGACACAGGCGACCGTTGGCCAATATCTGGGTGACATCCGTCTCAGCTACAATGCACCCGATCCCGACTTGCGGCTTTATGATATTGATCGCGTCGAGATTCTAGAAGGACCACAAGGGACCTTATATGGTGCAGGATCACTCGGCGGCATTATCCGGATGATACCCAAAGCGCCTGACCCTTCTGAAACCGAGTTGATCGCGTCGGCAGGTGTTTCGCTGGTCCAGCATGGCTCGCCCGGTGGCGATATCTCGGCGACAGCAAATATTCCCATTACAGAAAACGGTCACGCGCTGCGTTTGACAGGTTATTCGATCAGCGAGGGTGGCTATATCGATAATCCACTACTCGGCCAGCATGATGTAAACCGCACCAATATCTACGGTGGCCGTGGCACGCTTCGCCTCGATCTCGGCGATAGCTGGACAGCAGAGGTTGGCGGCATCTATCAAAGCATAGAGGCCGAGGATGCCCAATATGCCGACAAGGGCGCGCCCCCGCTCACTCGCAGCAGTCTGGTCGAGCAAAGGGCAAAGGCGCGCTACGGCTCGGCAATGCTGGTAGTCATGAAGGACTGGGGCGACCTGCATTTCCAGTCATCCAACGCCTATGTCGACCATCATCTCTACGAGCGCTTCGATGCCAGCCCGGTCGATGATATGCTCCGTCTCTTTGACCAAAATAATGACACGCGGATGTTTACCAGCGAAACCCGGTTGTCCCGCCCGTATCAGGACGGCCTGGGGTGGGTGGTCGGCACGAGCTTCGTGGATAACCGGACTCGGCAGGCAAGGGCCTTCGGCGGTGAAACCATCCGCTCCGCCATCACCGGCGTCAGCAACTGGATTACCGAATATACAGTCTATGGCGAGGCTTCGGTCGAGCTCATACCCGATATCGTTGCTGCCGGCGGCCTGCGCTATTCCCACGCGCGACTTGGGGGTGGGGCTGAGAATGTGGACGCGCTGCTCGCTCTCGCGCCAACCGGTCGCGCAATAACGGCCAAACGCAAGGAAGAGGATCTGTCGCCATCGTTATCACTGCTTGCGACACTCTCCAGTAACCTGTCCTTTTATGCCCGTTATCAGGAGGGCTTCAGGCCCGGCGGGCTTTCGATTGATGGCAGCTTTGTCCAGCGATTTCGCAATGATCGCGTATCCACCTATGATGCAGGCATGCGTTTCGGACAGAAGGGAGTCACTCCGTTCGACGCTACAATCTCCGTCTCGCACAGCCGCTGGCGCGATATTCAGGCCGATTTCATTGACGTCAATGGATTCCCGACCACGGCCAATATCGGAGACGGAAAAATAACCAGCATCTCGGGGGCCATTGCCCTGCGGCCTTTGGCCGGCCTTTCGCTGGAACTGGGCGCGGTGTACAACGAGAGCCGCGTCACCCAATTATCGCCTGCGCTGAGCCTTGCCGCGGTCACGTTTGGCGGCCCTGCCGCTGACTTATCGCCGCCAGTCTTCGTTTCCGCTACAGGGCGGCTCGGCCGCATCCCCAATGTCGCCAGTCATGCCATCCGCGGGTCTGCCAATTATGCGATTGTCATTGGCGAAGAGGATTTCCGGATCCAGGGGTGGGCCAATTATGTTGGTCCTTCTCGTGTGGGAATCGGACCGATATTGGGTGAGGGACAAGGTGATTATGTCGACACTGGCATCGCTGCGCGCATCGGCAACCAGCGGCGTGGACTAACATTCACCCTGACCAACTTGCTGGATTCACGCGGCAATCGTTTTGCATTGGGCACGCCGTTCGTTCCGGGCAGCAATGGCTACCTGACACCACTCCGTCCGCGAACGATCCGGATTGCTGTGGATGTGGCTTACTAGATTAGGGCAATATGTGCAGACCTTGCATCTGCTTCGCGCCCAATTTCCGTCATTACAACAGTCGAAGATTGTGCCTTACAGCAAACATTCCACTGGCATCATATACTTGCGCTTGAATCGCAACAAGTGTTTGGAAAGCGGACATTCGAGTGGGTGCACAATCATGCAGCAGTCGCGCGAAGCATTCAGGCTGTTTTTTCATGTAGCGTAATCATTGGTGCAACAACGTCGGCAGTCGCATCGTCGCCTACATCCTCCGCAACCCTGAGCACTTCCCGCGCAGATTTGGGAGCTTCGTGTTGTCCTTCGGCCAAATTAGTCACCATAAGTCTCCAGTCAGGTTGACCAGTCTCTTCGACGATCGAAGATAATGCAGCCATTTCTGAATATGATGACGGCGCGTAATCGCCGAGCGCGCGAATATGTTCTGCAAGTTCATCAACTGCAGTCCACATCTCGGTATATTGTTTTGCATTTAAGCTTTCTGCGGTTTGGTGCGCCAATATGTCATGCGGACCAAGCCCGCTCAAGCGAACACGATTGTTCTCGAAGCAAATAAGAGCGCCGCATTCATGCCTCAAAATACACTGGACGCGTCGAGCGTTATCGTCATATGGTAATTTTGCCCGACGGAAACACCGGATAAGGCCGCAGCTCCAATTGAACACTGAAATTTGGCGACGCTATGCTTTGGGAAATTAAACTTGCAACGATCTCCAGTATCGACTGACTTTGATAATAAAGCATATGCAGTTGCCGATGGCGTGAGCTGGACAGAAACCGGGGGCGATCTTGTTCTGTTTGAAAGCAAAAATGGTGCATATGTGGGCCTTAACCCCACAAGTTCAGCGATCTGGCGCGCCTTGATCCAAGGATGCTCAGCAGATGAAATCGTCGAGAAACTGGTCGAGCAATTCAATGCCGAAACTGAAATCTTGAATCAGGATGTAGCTCAGTTTCTGGATCAAATGGTTTCGCGCGGGCTGGTTTTGGAAATCATATGAGCGGTATCGCCGGTGTGATCAATGGCAATGGAGCCCCCATTGCTTCTGGGTTGCTTGATGCGATGGTGGCTGCAACCGGCCATATCGGGATTGATGGAGTCAAAAGGCTTGAGCGCGACACTGCGGGCTTGATCCGATTTGAACTTGCTACAACACCGGAAGCTGTCGGACAGTTTCAGATCGCCGAAGACACTGACTCGGGATTGGCGATTGTGTTCGATGGTCGACTGGATAACCGAGCCGATCTTTTGACGACTCTAGGTTCCGGAAAGCTTGGTTCCAAAGCCACTGATTGTGCCATCGTCTTGGCAGCGTTTCAGAAAATGGGTGACGAATTTCTTAACCATCTGGTTGGTGACTATGCGCTTGCGATATGGAATCCAGCGCGTCGACGACTGATTTGTGCACGATCGCCGGTTGGTTGGCGCCCACTGCTCTGGACTTTGCAGCACAGTCGCTTTGCTTTTGCGACTGAACCTGCGACACTGGTTCGCGGCTTGGAACTTGAAAGACAATTGAACGAAGGCGCGATTGGCGAACATCTATCGGCCCGTTTTGTAACCGAAACGGACACATTTTGGGATGGAGTTTTCCGCCTTCCCCCTGGCCATGCCCTGTCATTTGAAAAGGGTGCGGTGCGAACCTGGCAATGGCATATCGGACCTTTCGAAGACAATATGGCGATGTCCGACGCCGATCATGTTTCCCGCTTTCAGGAATTATTCGACCAAGCGCTGGTGGCGACATTGCGCAGTGCGGGACCCGTTGCCGCGCATCTGTCTGGGGGACTCGATTCTTCAACCGTGGTTTGTCGTTCTCATCAACTGGTGGCCATAGGCAAAACGCCCGAAATGGTCTCTGCACTGTCGGTGCGCTTCCCGGGAGAGATTTGTGATGAGGGAGAGTGGATTGCTGCGGTCGAGGCGCAGTGCGGCATTGAATCCGAGGCGATCCACGGTGCGCCTTTCGACCCGGGAGCAATGGCACAATGGTGCCGCCAGACGCTCCATCTGCCATTGCGGCCCAATACTGCCGGAACGATCATGGCAACCAGTGACAGGTTGCGCGATCGAGGCATTCGCGTCTTGCTGACGGGTGAGGGGGGAGATGACTGGTTGAACGGCTCATTTGGTCATTGGCCTGACTTGCTGATGGCCGGTCATTTAGCAAAGCTGGTACGGGAAGGTCTTTCTTCCTTTCCGCAAATGAGCGTGATGCAAAGTTTGCGGTCAACCCTCAGTCAATCGATCGGGCCACTGGTTTCCAAACGCCGCCGCGAACGTATCTTGAGGCCACATCTGGATTTCAGTGCGGCCTTACCATCATGGATTAATCCGGATTGGGCCGCACATGCCGGACTTGCTGAGCGCTGGCAGGCGGCGCCGCAGCCACCACGCTTCGATAGCATCGCCATGGCTAAGCGTCATCACGTCTATTCTGTGGCGCGGCGACATGTGAATATAGACAATGTTTTGTGCTACGCAGCCTCGCGGGGGGTTGAACTTCGGCATCCCTTCCATGATTTGCGGCTGACCCATTTTCTGATGGGAGCAGCAGGCGGGATGTTGCGCCGACACGGAAAAACCAAACATCTTCTGCGGGAGGCGATGCGCGGTACACTGCCCGAAGTCATCCGCTCGCGAACTACCAAGGCCAATATATCAGCGCCGATCATTGATGGTGTAACCGCCAGTCTTTGCGAACGGCCTATCAAGGAATTGGAATGTGTCAAACGAGGCTGGGTCAATGCCTCCGTACTCGAAAAAGCGCAGGCTGAGCACGTAGAATGGCGCAACGCCGATGACGCCAACAATATCCCTTCGGCACCTTATGCACCGGTCTGGAATGCGATTGCCATGGATATGTGGTTAGAGAATGCCGCATGTCAGTGAGGCCGATATCGCAGATATTGGCGCGTCTTTTTGGAATCGGGAAGTTTTACAAGTGTGCCTAGTCTGTTACTGCTGAACCTCTTTGTATCCAATTCATTTTTCTTTTTTGTGGAGAAATTCTGTGACCGCTACACCCATGTTTAATGATAAATCTCGCTTTGTGCGTAGCCCGGACCTGGTGGCGTCGGAATTGGAGGGAGAGGTCGTATTACTTAGCGTGGAATCCAGCCATTTCTATAATCTGAACCGCATCGGGTCACGCATTTGGGACTTGCTCGACCAACCGTTATGCATTCCCGAGATCTGTCGCGAGTTAATGAACCAATTCAACGTAAGCCCTGCCGATTGTGAATCTGAAGTCCGGCAGTTCATAGAAAAAATGCTGGATCAGGGGCTCTTCCGTTTGGCATAATCTTTTAAAAATTGGTGGACCATGGCCTCGCTATTATGATCAGATTGGCGCCGCATGCGACGCGGTGGCGCTTTGCTCGTGATCGAACCCAATTGGACAAGCAGCGCACTGGTCACGTCGTCATAATCATCAACCAGATTCTCATAGGTGAGCGATATTGGAGATATGCCATTTGCTCCAAAAAAACGCTGCCAGTGGCTGTGGCAATGATCGCTTAGGGCGATTGTGGCCATGATTTGATCAAAATCATAGTCAGCAGACCTGGCCGTGCCCTCCGGTCCAACACCCGGTATCGACCGCCAAAGGCCCGTTTGTGTGGCGGTGCTGGCAGACACCGCTTGACGAACACGATCTCTGCGTTCCAGATGGATGAACGTTGGGTTGGGTAGAATGCACGCGAGCAAGGTGGCCAATGACTGATAGTGATCAGATGCAACCTCATCCAGCGCGCAGGTTAGAGGTGCTGGAAAATGATCCGGTGCCAATTCATGTGCGAGTTCTTCGATATCCTGCCAAAATAGCTTGATCGCAAAACTTCCATTTGGACCAGTCCGCCGTCGATGCATTTCCGCAACATAGTCTTCGAGCGATAGGCAGCCCCACATCCTCGCCAGTTTTGGACGAAACCCTCGGTGGAGATATTCCAATGGACAGCCTACATCACCCGAAAAATACAGCGCTTCGCCCAGTAAGGTGCTGCCAGAGCGCGGATGGCTGCAGATGACAATGCTCCTCTCCGGCGGCCCTTTCCACGGCTCATAGTCCGCGTCCGACAGGGCAAGATCATAAGTCGGCGTGTGGGAGCGTGTCACAGATGTTCCGGATAGTTTGCGCGACCATGGGTAGAGCCGCAAAATCTCTTGGATAAGAAATCGCATAAGTGGGCACGGTCTCGATCAGACTTTTTACTTGCGCCATCCCCTGCTCGCGTTCTTGTTTGCTAGCAGGATTGAACAGGACCATTTGGGAAGCCGCGATGACCATCGGGTCGGCACCGGATAGCTGTTTCCATTCAATCGCCCGGTCTGTTGACGGCAGGCCAATGCAGAAGATTGCTCGGACCGGTGCTTGTTCGGCGCCTCCCTTGCGCGGCGGCACGCACCAATATTTGTCCTGATAACCTGGAATGATTTCGCAGTAGCGATCGTCGGGGCCAACGGCTTCTTTTGACGGACGCCATAGGGATACGCCGGGCAGTGATTTACAGGCATGGGGGATTGTGCCGGCATTTTCGGACGATAAGTCCCTGAATATGGGCATGTCATCGGCAAGGATTGACCAATCGAGTGAGCGTGCAAGCGCGGTTGTAAGTGTCGATTTCCCGGAACCCGAGCCGCCAAACACCACAATCGCACCTGTGTCACCAACAAGCGACGCAGCATGGAGTACCAACCGGTTATGCAGCGCGCAAAGGCGCGGTAAAATACGGCGCACCATGATGCTCAGGAAAAGCGGCGAGGTGCTGGAATCTGGGCAATGGCACAATGCTCTTGTACCGCAACCACTAATGAGCATCATGATGCCCGCATCACCGCGCAACAGCCAGTCTCGCCCATGTGCTTCAAGCACTAATTTATAGCGACCTTGCCAACGATAAATCAGATCGCCCGTCCGCTCGACTGGAGGCTGATCAGAATATTCCAAGAAAATATCGGGTTCAATCCCATTGCCAATATGTTGCAACGGACACAAATCCGATAACGGAAAGCCGGATTGAAACAGCAACCCACCAAACATATACGCGAAGGGGGCAGCCATTTGAATGTTTAGCTCAAATTACTGATACCATCTCCGATTCGATAGGAAATACCCTGAGTGATTGTCACGGCCTTATAATCTGTAATTGCTGGAGTGACCCACTCTTCTTTGACCCGCTCGCTGGTTTCTTCCGGGGTCATGGCTTTATCAACTGGTTTCATGTTCTTTGCGTCATCCCTTATTTTCGATAGATGTTGCAAAATCTAAGCCCATATAATTTTTTGTGCAACTCAATAAATAGTTACGGGGTTTTTTTCCAGATTCGCAGCCCCATGCGGTCATGCCTCCCGCAAATCTCTAGCACTTCATGCGGATCGGTGGATCGCGGCACTGTCTGGGCGAATGGGTGAAACATCACCGCCCAGCAGGATTGTGTGCCCGCTGAAGGTCTGTTTTCGTAGCGACCAAGATCATCCATATCGAGCGCAATCCATTGGGCAATCCCGTTGCTGCGGCCGGAATGGGGGCTAACGGTAACTTCACTGCGTTGGTCGGTCCACGGGCCGCCCGACTGAAAATCAAATGCGAACAGGTCTCCAATATCGCTACACAAAGAAAGCGATCGACTTCCGCAGGGTATCTGCAAAGAAGTGGGCGCAAGACAGTTAAACGCAGACAGGTCAAACCCGGAAACCTCGGCCATCCGGCTTTGCTCGAGGCCTTCATAATATCCCAGTGCCACCCTGACCTGGCCGCGCGCGGGAATTATAGTGCCACCCGGTTTGACCAGGCGGTCAACCGCATCTTCCATCACTTCCAGCACGGCTTCATTCAGCATGTCATTACTGACGATTTCCGACACCAGAATGTCTACGGGGCCGTGGAGCTCCTCAGGTGCGATATCCTGCGAGCGTTTTGAAATTACCGTAATCTGTTCGGCCAAACCATTTTCGGCAATAACCCGGTTTGCGACATTGGCGATGGCTGGCTCCATTTCGCACGTGTACACATGACTTGCTCCTAGCCGCGCGGCCATCATCGCCAACAGCCCGGTTCCGGTGCCAATTTCGAGCACGCGGCAACCTGGGTAGATCGCACGCCGCAAAGCAGCTTCATATGCATCATTGCGCACTGTGTCTTGTACCAGAACAAAATGCCAATTTGGTACGTCAGCGCTCATTATCTCACGCACAATCGCTCCAATTTCGTCGTCGTCGGGCGCAAGCGCCTGCGCTCGTTCTGCCGTTACAATGGCTTCAGATTTGTCGCCGACTGACAATAACAGGTGGGCGCATGCAGCGAGTGCTGCAGCGTTACCATCGGACTGTTCGACAAGGGCCAGAATGCCCTGGCGTCGCTTTTCTATATCGGACAATTCACACCTTTCTCAAACTTTGTCCGTTCAACTCGGCCTGCTGACATCGGTACAAACGAATAGCTATATGAACACTCGATAAAAGCCGGTAAAGGATTAAACAGAATGAAATTTGCATGAGTGCTGCCTTGACCGACCAAATTCGCTTGCCGGAAATAACCGTCACTGACGCTGTTCGGATTGGAACTTTTGCAACGCAGATTCTCAGCTCGGAGGCGACAATTCAGCGTGCTAGGGCGGCCATGAAGGCAGGCTCTGCCATGGTATTACCGTCAGCAATAGATTCAGAGTTTCTCGAAGGGATTTGGCGGCACTGTCGCCAGGCGACGTTTTGTGAAGAGCATATTGAGAGCATCGGTTGGCGCTTGATCGAAGAGCAGGATCGAGCGGGAATGATGCTGCGCTTTGCTCTGCAACGGCCAGGCTTCTTGCGTTGGATTGAGGAAGCGGCCGGTTGCGGTCCTCTGAGCACCATCACTGGTGTCGTCGCACGAACAATGCCGGGTACAGAACAAGGCCTGGATTGGCATGACGATTTAAATGCAGGTGCCGGGCGTCGTCTGGCATTGACGCTCCATTTGAATGAAGCGCCTTTTGAGGGCGGACTGTTCGAAATACGTCGGAAAGCGGACGATCTCCTGCTGGTGCGTCAAGCCATGTTAGAGCCTGGTTCCATAACCATTTTCCGAATCGACAAACATTATCGTCACCGGGTTACGCCAGTCACCGGCGGCTCACCGCGCCAGATCTTCGCCGGGTGGCTCAATGCATAACTGGCGAATGAACCAGCCAATCAACCATGGGTAATGCAGAAGGGGCGAGCAGGAGCGAGCCTTCAACTGACAGATGGTTGCGATTGCGGTACAAAAATCGGCCATTTATGGCGGCGGGACAGAGTTGTGCAGGACACAAGCCGTCAAGCGGCGACCATAAGCGTGCATCTGGATAACGCTCGGAAATTCTATTCAACTGAAAATGGCTTTCCTCCGAACGTTGTTGGACCAACGCTCGCGTCAACGCACAAGCGCTTTCGCCGCGCCTGATCGTGCAGTTTACGAAATCAGCAGGCATCAATGGAATGTCGGTGACCAAAACTGTGCGAAGCCCCAAGCTGGCCAATTGCTTGAGTCGCCCGGCAAGAGGCCCGGACCAACCCGCTCGCTCGCTATTCCAATCGCCAGCAATCACCACGCCCCGCAAATTGCCGTGCGCCGAGAGATCTCGCGCAATCGCCATGCTTCCGTCGTTAAACGCTGCGCATTGTGTGACGAACTCACTTTGCCGTTCCGGCCCGGCCATCCTTGGTTGGCCAGCAGGAGTGCAGCCTCCCATGGTCCGGATGATGACCCTTATTTGTGATTTGCCAATTGCTTGTTCAAACCCCTTGGACAGCTGCGCGGCATGAGAATCACCCCAAAGCAGGATCGCGGGCGCGCTCGTATCAGCCCCGATTTCGCATACGGTTCCTGGCCGATCATTGCAAAAGGGGAAGTCATGCGCTGCCGTCGCGTGGTTGGCTCGAGATTGTGCAAGAAGCGATCCGTCGGGTAAGGGGCGCAACGCCCAAGCCCAGAGGAGGAGCGAAATACCGACGCAACACAAAATCAACAGCGCTCCGCTGAGATATACCCGGCGTTGAGTCGCAAAGATTCGCCACTTCGATTCTAATATGGGCCGCTCAATAAAATGCCAACTGAGGCCGGCAAGCACAAGCGCAACAAAGGCAAGCCCCGTATTCCGTACCAGCGCTGCCTCTTCGCCCCATACAGTATGGCCGATTGCTATCAGCGGCCAATGCCATAGATACCAGCCGTAGGATAATCGGCCGATAGCTTGCATCGGTGATGAGGCTAGAACATGCCCGACTGGATTGCCCTCATGGGGACGGCCAGAAGCAATGATGACCATCGTACCCACAACCGGTAGGCAGGCAAAAAAGGACGGATAAGGCGTAGCGTCATCAAAAAATATGATGGCCAAAACGATCAGTGCGAACCCCAATATTGCGAGAACCGGTCGCAGGCGCAGGCTCACTGAAGGCAGCATAGCGAGTAGTGCCCCAGCCCCAAATTCCCAGGCACGAGTGAACGGCATCAAATAGGCAAAGACAGAATGCTGCTTACTAAGCAGAATTGACATCCCCAAAGAGACAACAACCGTCATCAGGACAAAATTGCAGATCCAATTTTGGCTGGCCGCCCTCTTGCGAAAGCCAATTTTCGCCAAAATAGCGATCGAGACCGGGAAGAAGATATAGAATTGCTCTTCAACCCCAAGTGTCCACAAATGCCTGAACGGCGGGAACTGATTATCTATCAAAAAATAGTCCTGGTTGATCATCCAAGAGTAGATGTTTCCGCCAAACAGCGCTGCTGCGGCACCAGATTTTGCCACGCTGATCTGTTCGTCTGGCAGGAGAAAGGCAAAGCTGAGCAATATCGTCGCGAGCAATGACAACGAGAAGCCTGGCAAAAGGCGTCGGAACCGTCTCGCATAGAATGATTTCAGCGCAATTGATCCGGTTTCATTCTGCTCGCGAAACAAAAGGCCGGCAATTACATAACCTGAAACCACCAGAAAAATATCCACGCCAACATAGCCGCCAGCCATAACTGGGAAGCCGATATGATATCCGACAACAGCCAAAATCGCCACCGCGCGCAAGCCATCAATCTCGCGTCGCCGGTAATTACTGGTCATTGGAATCTGTCGGTCGAGAGAGAGTCCATTGCGCCACCCGCCAAGCCAGCAGCTCTTCCGCGACCCTAGACGCGCTATCAGGCAGTTTTCCAAATTTCTTGTTCATTATGGTCCTGCGCCTTGCAGCGATTTATCGCTTATTGCAATTGCGCCAGAGTGAATCCGCGACGGCACATTATTGTGAAATCCGGGCTTCCACTTGCCCTTTGAGTTTGCGCAAATTGCACGGTAATCAATCTTACAATTGCACCAAATAGGCAGCTTAGTCTGGTCAGGGAAAAAATCGAAACATCGTAACGCTCACCAGAAGGTTTGTGCGATCGCCGCTTGCTGACCAATTGAACCTGAAAAGGACAAACTCAAACATTATTGATGTGGCAAGCACTACCGCTTTCCGGCCGAGCTTTGGTTGGATTCACCATTGAGCCATGGTACATCAGGCCAATCATATCCTACGTTGCTAAGTATGCATCAAGAGAGGCCTTGCCGCTTGCAGCCCAACGCTTGACGCAAAGCAACTACCCAATGAATGTCTGGTTTTGGGTTGCGAGAAATTGGATGTGATTGACCGCTCTTGGGGCGTTAGCAGACCGGCTGCTTTTGACAAAATTCAGATAATCCGCTGGACTTCGTTGTTTGTTCGAGCATTGCTACTGGTGTCGCAGGGCAATGTTCCCAACATGCCGCAGGGTCATTTACAACTCGCGGCTTGTCTCAGTGGAAGCGCTGGATTCCCCAGCGCCAAACTGGAGAACCCAAATGGCAACGACAAAAATAAAACCGCAGACCAAGTCCGACAAAGTTATCGCACTGCTAGGCCGAGCCAAGGGCGCTTCGCTGGATGAGATATGCAAAGCGACCAACTGGCAGCCACATAGTACCCGCGCCTTTATGACCGGGCTGCGCAAGAAAGGTTTTGTGCTCGCCCGAGAACAGCGAGGGGATGGAGGTACTGCGTATCGCATAACGTCCTTTCCAGCCGCTGAGGACGCATCAGCATGAGCGAACTGGATAGTCGATTGTCAGAACTTGCCGGCATGCCGCCAGCTCAGCTTCGATCCCTGTGGCGCGATATCTTTCGCAAGCCTGATCTCCGATCCTGATGGAAGGCCGATGACCCCAACACACGCCGCAACGGGATCGAAGCGATTCCGCTATTATGTATCGAGGCTTGAGCCCGGCGATGACAAGAACCTGGTATGGAGATTGCCGTCGGGAGAGATTGAGAGACTGGTCATAGATGCAATTGCAAAGGCGATTGCTGATAATGCGCCAGCCTCGAGCGAAGCCAATATCATCCAGGATCAAATGGCCGCAAATAGCGAGGTTGCATGCAAGCTCCAAAATGCCGCCATCCACGAGAAGCGCAAGATACTGCTGGACCACAGTGTCAAGGTACAGCTCCTGAAGGAGCAGCTCATCCTCAGCTTCAAGCCTCAGGGCGAAGCGGAACGAGCAGAAGTCTGCATTGATGCAAAACTGGCGAAACAGGGCAGCGAACTAAAATTTACCATCCCGCCTACCAATGCAAACATCAAGCCGGCGCCCAATCCGATTCTGCAAAAGTTGGTTGCTCAAGCCTTCGCGGCACAAGAGCTGGTACTCACCGGTAAACCCAATCCCGCGCTTTCAGAGTACAGCCGCCGGTACCTGGGACAGCTGGTTCGTATCTCCTGGCTTGCGCCCGATATCATCGGATCCATTATGGATGGAACGCAGCCGGTTGATCTGACCGGTCGCAAACTCACCCGCGCCAATGCTATCCCGCTCGATTGGCCGAGTCAGAGGAAAATGTTCGGGTTCACCTGAACGCTCAACCCACGATCTCAATCTGCATCTGACAGCCACGAAACGGCCCTTCGAGACGATGGGCCATATTGGCTCCGTTCCGTCACCGACAAAGCGTCTCTGGTCGCAGAGGCGATGAGGGACCGTCAGGTAAGTTACGGGAATATGGGCATTAATTATGCTATATCGAAGCAGGTACAGAGACGCTCGGAAATGGGAAACTGGGTGGTGCCGCTTAGAGGATTCGAACCTCTGACCCCCGCATTACGAATGCGATGCTCTACCAACTGAGCTAAAGCGGCATCGATGAAATGGTTGAGCGCGGACGCCGGGCATTTCCATTGATCGCGGGCCATTACCAGCAGAGCTGTGCCCTGACAAGTCTGCGTGATCGTTATTTCACATGATCTCCGCAAGCGCATCGGGGTCTTGTCGCAAATCTGCCCGTCGGGCTTTGTCGGGAAATTTACCAGATATTTACCATGAGCGGTGCAGACCAGTGTGGAATAGAAGCAATCGCAATGGGGCACCATGGAAAACCTACAGAATTACGGCGAACTTGGCGATCAGGACCTGGCTTCGGTTCCTGACTATATTGCCTATGCAGATGATGACGGAGCGGTCGAAGCGCCGCCGTCGATCGGCCAGGATGAGCGCCGCATGCATGTGCGCGCCTATAATTTCTGGGCGGGTTTGCTGGGCGAGCGACTATTCCCCAGCGTTGAGGATCTGTCCCCGGAAACCGATGATGATTTTGGCCCGAACAGTGTATTGCTCGACTTTACCAACGGCATTGAAAATCCGACGATCCAGTTTCTCGGTCGCTCGTTGCGCGAAGAGTGCGAGATTGATGCTTCGATCACTGCGGTTGCCGATGTACCCGCTCGCTCGTTGCTTTCGCGAATCACCGACCATTATCTGCAAATTATCGCCAATCAGTCACCGATTGGTTTTGAAGCCGAATTCGTCAACCAGCGCGGCGTGACGATCATGTATCGCGGTATCCTGCTGCCTTTTTCGACCGATGATGAAACCATCGATTTTATCTATGGCGTGATCAACTGGAAAGAAGTCGCCACCGATGCTGTCCAGCAGGAAATCGAAGAGGAAGTGTCGGAAGCGATGCTGTCCGCCCCAGCGCGGAAAATGGCGGGGCCGGTCTGGGAAGACGGACCGCATTCGGCCAATCTTGATGATGAAGAATCGACGTCGCCGCTGGAACTCACTTCGGCGCTGGCAATCTTGCCAGACGAGGATGAAACCATCTTTTCCGAGCAGCTGGCTGAGGATGCCAGTCTCGCCGACTGGTTGTCCACTGCCCGCAGCAGCGCCGACCATGCCTCGCATTGCGAGCAACGCAGCCGCGCAGCCCTATATGCCGCGATCAGCAATGCCTATGATTTCTATCTGATGACCGAGCAACATCCCGAGGATTACCAGATGCTGCTCGAGGATTCCGGCCTGACGGTGCAGGAACGCGCGCCGATGACGCCGATAGTCAAGCTCGTATTTGGTGCCAGCTATGACAAGACGCGTCTGACCGAATATGCGGCAGCGCTCAAATATGCAGCGCGCAACAATATGAAAAAAGGGACTTTTTCTGATTTTCTCGGTCAGCATGATGGTGGCCTGAAAGCCATTGTCCAAGCCGAGCGGCAAGCAGGGCGGCTATCTGGTCTTCTGGCTAACGTCCGCGCCATTGGCGATAATCTGCTGGTGAAGTTGCGCTCGGCGCCGTCCCGGCAGTTGCGGGATATTGATCCAGGAGACTCGGAATTTATCGTGCTGGTCGCACGCAAGGATGCAAACGGCGAACTGGCAATCGTCGGACCGGTCTGTGGCAATGACAAGCTGACTGATCAGGCGCTCAGACATACCCAGTTCTGACGATTTTCGTCGCCGGCTTCGATCGGTCGATGTGCCGACTATAGTTGCATATGTAACCAATATATCACTATCTGCAAATTTCACTGGCGTGGATCTGAAAAGGACCTGCTAACCTCTTGAGCGCGTGCTGGAATGAGCGCATAGCGTTCTGATACCGACGGGTTTCCTGCCCGTCTTGATCCACTTGGGGGCAATATGGCGGCCAACCGCGAACAAGAATCCACGCGAACCAGAGTTGATGTCGAGGGCCTGGAAAAGGCGCTGGTAGCAGCCTTTCGAGAAAGCGCGTTACCCGGTGAAAATATAGGCTTCGACGAACAAACCTGTCAGGAAGCGGCGCAATTCACGCTGCGATGCGCTCAGGACCGCGAAAGCCGTGAAGCGAAGCTGTCGCTGGAAAGCGTAAGTGGACCTCAGGACAACAGGCATTTGCGCCTGGCGATTGTCAACGACGACATGCCGTTTCTGGTCGATTCCGTTTGTGCGACGATTGCTGGCTTTGGCTTGACCATCGAACGACTGATCCATCCGGTGGTCGCCGTGCGCCGCGATGCGGACGGGCAATTGATGCAGATTATCGAGCAGGCTCATGGCGA